>Ga0209680_1000281_pt1 | contig 13423 bp, 8 predicted proteins | sample WorMetLIZISLAND1_FD_187413 | JGI IMG/M metagenome (GOLD analysis project Ga0209680, IMG submission 187413) | Marine gutless worms symbiont microbial communities from Max Planck institute for Marine Microbiology, Germany - Olavius loisae LIZARD... ... | reverse complement strand
ATCTTGGTGTCAATCGAAAGCCCATGTACGACTTCCTATTAGTCACTAATTGCAACTTTGGCCGTATCTGCTACCGTTTTCGAGATATTGACGCTTAAAACTAGAAAATCGCTGAATTTTTCCGACCGACCCTTGTTTGAGGATTTGGCGTCAGAAAACTAGAGTCTTGGGCTACCAGATGGTGAAGAAATCATGCCGCTAGCTTTCTTCGTTTTGACACAATACCGGCACGTGACAGACAGACGGACACGTTGCGATCGCTATTACCCGCGCTAGCATAGCGTCGCGCGGGTAAAAATGCAGTAAAATAAGTGTATTTCTAATAACACGGGTGGGTGTTATATCTGAGATCGCATCAAGATATACTGACACGGTACGTGTCACACAAAGTCTTGGTCACATGCAAATAATTCTTTCATATCAGGTCATTAAAAGAAAAAAAAAACAAATATTTCCACAGCACATAACAAGACTAGAGACATACCATAGCTTGACACAGCCACTGCTCACAGTAATACAACATTTACGACATAAAACAACTTTACAGTATGCACAACATAAAAACTACAACACACCGACACACGTCTCATAGCACTGACTCTGGTTATTGCAGTTGACACTAAACACCGCCAATAAGGCTACTGTCGTTCAGTACAGCCACTGCCCAGGTACTGACATGTCATGTGTTAGTAACAACTGATTCATGACGCACCAATGGATTCAAAAGCTTCAATGGTGAATGGTCTCGCTGGGCAGAAACACAAGCAGTGGTACAGAAATACAAGTCTGCGTAACAACGAAAAACTATTAATTACTGCAACATCGTGAAACTCCTGCATGAAGAACTAGTCTCATTCAGACTGACACACAAGTCTCCAGTGACATTGAACGCCTGTGACAAACTGTCAACAAAGTGGAATCACACTTCAAAGACTGCGGTCAACAACAGTCGCTGCAATGTGATTACACAATACACATACTCATGTATTATTGCCATCAAATATTACTATCAACCAGTAATGAGGTTATCGAGGACAAAGTTCTGTGGCCTTAGCCTTATAGACCTCCAACTATGGCCTGAAAGTGGTCTGGTCTTGGCTTTGAATGCTAATGACTTCCAGTGCTTTCAACTAGATGCCCCCTTGAATAATCACTAAAACATGCCTGGCTTTGGCCTGAAAATGCTGTCCGTGAGTGCATCCCTGTTACCTCTCAGCACAAAACAGCAACAGTGTCCATGCTACAATCTCTCGGTGAATGTCATCTGATCACATCCACATACAAATGACGACAATTGGCCAACGTAATGCCAACAATACAAAGAGTGATAACAGTATGACTAGTTGATGAGCAGTAACGCAGCGTGATAGTGACAACATTAACCATCTAGCACTACAGACAACACACTGTACCTGACTGACACGGTCATCTCTAACTGTCCAGACCATGGCTCACTGCAGCATGCAGCCGACGACGCAGTTTACGACGACAACGGTTCACTGTTGGCAGTGCATGCAGCGCAGCTGATCCACTGAACTCAAACATGACTACAAGACCGACCAGTGTTGACAGCAGAACAACAGCCAGTGCCACTATCACTGACCACAGCCTGCTGCGGCTCCTCGTCGGCTTATTGCTCAATGATGGCACATCGCTACTGTTCCCCAGCTGTGCCACGTCGGTGTCTGCCGTGACTGCGTGGCTATCATCGGCTGACTCAGCGCTGATGTCTTCAGCAGGATGATGTAGTCGTGGCGGTTCATCTGGGGACACAGCAGGAGCATAGCTCGTGTCAGCAATCTCAACAGCACTCTCTTCAGGTATTGATGTGTCGAGTGAGAGGATGTCAGGACGTGTACAGGTGCTGGTGTCAAAGCTCCGTGAAGACGGCATGTGATCTCCACTGACATCTACAACAATCAACAACACTGTTGACAATGTAACATGATGCCTCACATCAACTGATATCAGTACACAAGGCTTGTACATGTCAGTCGACTTGAGCAAGCTGAGTTGAGTTAGGTTTAACTTCCCACTCGACACAGTTTAGGTCATTTTAAAAACGATGTTTTACAGGTCTGATGACCCAACCAACAGTGTCAAAGCACTGAAGGAGGGTGGTCAGTGATCCATACAAGCTCCATACAGAATCCATACAGTACATACCAGGTACTGAATTAAAGGGGCACTGCTTGTTTGTTTTAGTTTCTGGCTACGTGTGCTAGATTAAGCTGTACTCTCAGCTTTCGAGTCCACGTTAAACTCTTCTATCGTATCGTATCGTACCTCACCATGTCAGATATAATACAAGAAAATAATCTAACACCTTGGCATTACAGAGGATATAGTAGAAAGAATCCAGGCAAGAAGACTACGATATTTCGGTCATGTGGTGAGAATGGACCAACACCGTCAGCCAAACATTGCATTATATGGTAGAGTGGAAGGGAACAGAGTCCAAGGAAGACACAGGAAGCGCTGGCTGGATAATGTTACTGACGACTGCTATCATCGAGGCTGGAGCATCGTGGAGGCTACACACCTAGCCACCGACAGACAACATTGGAGGACATACATACGGCTGTCACAGCATGCCCTGGCATTGCCATGACAACAAGAAGAAGACAAGAAGAAGAATAATCTAACACACACAAAGTAATCCAAGCACAGTGAGTGAACCCAGTGAGATGAAGCCAAATCTGGGAGACCAAACCCGTGAGCTGCTCAAATGATTGTGCAACTATAGAAAGCTACACAATACTACAACCACAGGACAGTTCTGATAATATTCCCTCTTGCTCCAGACCAAATCATAGCTGAAATGTGGTCAAATGAAGTTTGATGGGGTGGACTTGAGCACACATTGAAAACACGCTAATAAATACTGTGTACAACAATGATTTACTGCCGAGGCACTCGGACGTAAGCATGTCGGTCAAATCAGCAAACAAGCAAACATGACAAACTAGTGAGACACAGCGAGACTAAACCTCTCTCTCAAAACACACAACACGACCATCGGCACCAGTCCACATACACTGTGACAGTGCACAGAGACGGTGGACATGCGTCGTGCAAACAGTGAACAATTGACGACAGCGTAAACACACTCACCAGTTGTATCAAGGTCAGACAAACGGACGTCACGTGGCAATGAGCCGCCGTGAAGGTTGCTTATTGTGCGAACCATGCGTGGAATTTGTGGATTTGACAAGGATCTGCAACCACACAACAACTTCATTGTCACCATAAACCCTACAACACGGACGTGTACAGGTGCTGGTGTCAAACAACTCACTGACAATGACAACTCACTCACAATGACAACTCACTCACATGACACTCACTCACATGACAACACACTGACATGACAACTCACTCACATGACAACTCACTGACATGACACTCACTCACATGACAACTCACTCACATGACAACACACTCACATGACAACTCACTCACATGACACTCACTCACAATAATTATTCCACTCTGCAAAACTAGTCATGCTACAATCTGTTCATCCAGTCACTCTTGTATTTTGAAAAATATACTCACTCTCAAACTGTTTGTAAAAGCAACAGGATTTCATTTTATTAGCGCGCAACATATGCTTAGCGCGCTATATGCTATCACCCGTCCGTCCGTCTGTCAGTCAGACGGGTGTATCATAGAAAAACGGTTGAAGTCAGGATGATGACATTTTCACCATACGGTAGCCCCATCCCTCAAGTTTTTGCAGGGTAAGTTTCATCCAGAAATTCTAAGGGGTTCCCCCTGAGCGGGGGTGTCAATTGTCAAACAAGGGAGGGGTGGGTAAAATCAGCAGTTTTCTATCTTTAAATGTGAATATCTCGAAAATGGTAGCAGATACAGCTAAAGTTACAATTAATGACTAATAGAAAGTCACACATGGGCTTTCCATTGACACCAAGATCGATGACCTTGGATGACCTTGAACTGCTGTAGGTCAAATCCTTTTGGAATTTTGTGACATTTCTCGTGTTTCGGAGGCAATAACAGCTAAACGAATGTAGAAGATAGACCCGTATTGTTAGCGATGGAATTGTAGCCCACTAAATGTACTTTTCAGCGATGTATAGATTGTGTTTATATCGCAAGGTGTTCCTCAGGTAGGGAGCATCAAACAATGGTGAGATGGCAAAAACAAGTCTTCATACACACACGACTGTCGTGCACTTACCTGGCGTTAGCTAGGCTTTCTTGTTTCATTTGCAGTTGTTGCCTCGGTTTTGCATCCTCAGTTTTGTATTACAGATCCATCTCCTCATATTCAAGTCTGCTCAGTGTATATTGTCACTCACACAGCAAGCCTCTCAGTGCTGTTGCAGTGGCATACACTGGACTATTCTTTAGATCATTACTGAAACTTCTAGGACATTATGTATGTAATCTTGTGGTTAACGCATCACAGGCCTCAATATCCGGTGGAAGTATGCCTGACCAGACTGTTAAGTTACACCAGTGATAAACTAAGCACAAAGGTGACAACCTCTTGACAGACGGCGGCTCACGATGTAACTTTTCACTCTCACTGCAGGCTTCTGCCTCACACCGACCACTGCAACTCACAACATTCACACTGTCACCCACTGTTACACTACAAACAAACACATATAACTGCAGCAAACTGCAACCAATTCAGTCAACAGAAAATACTGCTGTAAGACATAGTCATATAGAAATAAGCAGAAAATAAACAGTATTGCAGCAAGTTTACTAACAAAATTAAACAAAGACAATAATAAAGAGAAAACAGCATTAACGTCACATTGACAGCAGTGATGTACGTGGTCCAATCAAGCAATGTCGGCAGCTACACAAAGACAACATGTACGCCAGACAATTTGTCAACCTGAAACGAAACGATGATCCACGCCTTAATAAACCACCGCGTGACTTCACCAGCGGAGCTTCCGCAGACGACTTCAAACTGCAGACATCACAGCAAACACAGCTCGAAAAGATTCAACGAGTCTCTGAGCTGCGTTGACTAAACACAGCTCAATAAATCCACGCAGATCTGATTTAATCATTTCCTGAACAAAAACATACATTAAATTATCAGGTGAATCAATTAAAATGCATGCATCCAAAATAATGAATGAATGAATGAATACGTGTATTTATATAGCGCCAGTTAAACAATAGTCTTCAGCCGAATAAATGAGTTTTGAGTTTTTTTGCAAACGTCTGAGAAGACAATGATGAAGTCCGCAGTTCGACGGGAAGGCTGTTCCATGTGGTCGGGCCCAACCACAGTTTTACACAAAGCTATATAGTGAAGATGGCTAACATCTTTCACTGGCTCCGTCTCATGTTGAAACCAGGAGCAACATCTTGCTGCTCAACTCCAGATTCAGCAGATCACAGTGCAGAGGCGGACATGCTTTAAAGATGATAGGCTAAGGTTTTGTACTTTTTAAGATAAGTAGCTCACCAAGTGCCTTTTACATCATAAAACCCACTTGCATCGTGATTGGTTTTTAAAGTCAACAAATGTTTAAAAAATTATCGAAAACTGCGAACCCAAAGGTTTGTTTATGTTGCCATGATGACGTCATCTAAGTGGCAGAATCCAAACATACAGCTTGTTTATGCCGAGAGCGCCGTTAAATTTAATATTTGGGACGTTGTCAGCGTAGTTTTAAGTTTAATAATAATGTCGAGCGATGAAATTGACAGTCTTGGTTTATCCACGGTCTGATTTAAGACATTGCAGGCCTATATTATGAGCGTCTGGCATCAAATGTCCGTGACGCGAATAGAGCCGGTATGGTAAATCACACTTTTAGTCACTACGCACAGTATAGTGCCCGTGAATCTTCACTCGTCTCATGAACTGAACATAACATCCTAACTAAATAAATTAAACGACTTTTAACGACTATTTACTGTATAAATGCATTGAAAGACGAGACTAAGGGCACATCCAACGTAAACGAAGCCGTGAGATGCCGTCACAGATTCCGAAGATTTCCGGAAATTGTTGAAAAATAAAACTTCAAAATTTCAGAATTCTGCGATATTATTCATCCATTTGTGCTACCCACACGTGTTTGTGTTGTGATAAAGTGTTCAAAACTGCTTTTTACTCACTTTCTGTAAAAACCTTTGCATATTATCTTTAATGCTTAACTAACAAGCAATGTCTGAAAGTCCTTGCATGCTTTGGACTATGCAAAAAACAGCCAGTAAAACAAAGGCTGATGAGTAGAAGTAGACATGGACTCACTTGTAGAAATACTGCTGTTCAACTGCGCACTTCCACAGATGTTTGGCTGCAGCCGATGACGGACACTTGAATGAACTTGTCACTGGCTTCTTGCGCTTCTTCACAAACATCACGTCACTTGCTACTCAAAAACATCACTGATGGCAAGTGTAACAAAGTGAAACTCATCAAGCCTATAACATCAATATGTACAACATGACAGTTATCATGCTATTCTACGTTAAAATTACAGAAATGTTCATGACTGATTGACAAGTACAGTGCTATTCCATATCCTTGTCTCCATCATCGTCATTGCCCTTGCCATGCACCACTACAAGTGCATAGCACTCTAGTCATCAACAGCCTCCAGAGTGGTCAGTTGTGGGGCCAGGTTGACTGAGTCAGGCCATGACAGCCTCTGAGAGTTGAGGTCGTTCTGCACCGCCTTCATCCAGGACTCATGGTCGCCGCAGCAGTCTCTTCCAGTCCACGAAAGGCAAGGATGTCAAAGTCTGTTCAGCGTCTATGTTGTCATTCATGCAGGCAGTGTGCCCAAATAAGGATAGATGTCGCGCCTTGATAATTTCTGTAGGGAGAGGTTGGTTGAGTGAGTGAGTGAGCAGTGGTTTACGTCCCCGCCAACACAATATAGGTTATACGGGAGATGGCTTTTACAGGTCAAATGACCCAACCAACAGTATCAAAGTAATGAAGGAGATGCTACAAAAGAGAAAGAAAACAACGGAAACAACTAAATACACATATACAGACAATAATGCACACACATAACAATATACATAAAATAAGCACAGCAAGTCCCCTAGTCTACAATAATATGGGGTGACCAGGGGATGGCTCCCACAGAGGGTAGGGTCGCTAGACCTGAACGGCGGTGGGGCTGCCGCCGCGGTAGAGGTTGGTTGGTATGGCATTAAACTTCATCACTGGAGAAGGTGATACCACCTGATAACAAGAAGAACAGACACAACAATGAGAGACTGTCACAGCTTTGTGTTAATGTATACAGCAAGGAACATGTGTGCAGTCTGTGACTCAAAAGAAGACGACACTTGATGTTTCATCATAAACTCTGGCAAATGTGAACCGTTTTGCAAAATTCTTTAACAGTAAGATTCCTGAGAAAGGGTTTTATGTACACCAATGAGCACTTCCATTTCACCTGATATATGAACTGCACTACCTTGTGAAATAGGAGTCTCAAAAATGCCATCTATTTTGATGTCATCTACAATGAACTGTTGCCATGTTACAAGTGATAAAGTACAATAATAAGCCCAGCAAAATCTATGCGGACTTTCAAAATTCTGTCACCAGCAGACTCACGAGGAAGTTTGCAATGTCAGTCAGTCACATATTTCCACGTCACCTGTAGTGTGCTGTTACACTAACTTGTGAAAGTTAATGACACTAATTTCTCACTTAGATCGTCTTAATTAACCAATTTTATGTGAAAAATTGATTAACAATGACCAGCATGACATGGGTAGATCTGGTCAGTATTCCTTGTTGACCTTTATGCCTGAATCAACAAAATGGACATCAGTTGTCATTCTGTAATGAGCAAAAATTCAGCTAAACATCAGCTTGTAAATGAGACCACAGAGCTGGAGACTGAGACGAGACCGAGTCGACTGAAATTTTGTTCGAGATGAGACCTTCCCAGATTCTCCCGAGACAATCAAAATCAGGTCTCGAGACCGAAACGTCAAGACCGAGACTTCATCCCTGATATGCCAAACTTATGATGAACATCAATTGTCTTGTTTTTTTCTGACTCACAGTATATAACAATAGACTTTGGGAACCCAGCTTAAAGTAACTCCATAGACATAATGGTTTATAAGGAACAGACTTCCTCACTACACAAATGAATAACTAACAGCATTAGCTGACAGGACTAGGTAGAACAAATGCCAACAGACACTCACTGCTTTTGGCTCAGCGGTGTCGTCTGGCGCTTGATCCTTCAGACACAGAAAACCTTCTTTGTAGCAGTTCATCAACAAAATGCTTAATTTTCACACACTACATCACAAGACATGCTAATACTCCACTCCGTGCTCTTAAGTGCAGCAAGCATGCCAGCTATCGCAAACATATCACTCGTCTGCTACTGTAGTTGATTGTGTGGGTGAATTATTGTTGCAGGCTGTCAGTAGCTGCAACAACCTTCATAGAACACTCAAGGTCATCAGACTACATGGTTTAACAAAGGACACACAATTCTTCAACAGTTCTCAAGTGTAACTATATGTCTATCTAGCACCATTTCTGAGATACTACTTATTGGCCAAAAATTATGATAAACTGTGTTAAACTGCTCCATTAAAGGGTATCTTGTCCACATGTCATAACAGCAGTTATTTCTGATAAAACTAGAGTGTCATGTGGTGAACGAATTTAGACACATTTAGCCATTTTGACAGCATGTAATGGACAGACAGACTGGCTATACCAATATTGCGAGTGTATTCACTTACGAATGCAGACATGTGATAAAAAGCAACAGCACGTCAAAATGCATGAGTAGTCAGTCATAACAGAGAGATTGTACTCACTGCAGCTTAATACGTAACAGTGAATGCTGCAGCGTGTTAAGGTATAATCACAGTTATTGATGTAAAACTTGACTACAACACAATAGCTTTTAAGTTATTGTAGGCACTTGACTGCCTACAATACGATGCCTTATCTGTAAACAAAACAGTGCTGTTTCTAGTTATGCTGACAGTTTGCCAGCCTCTACTCCAGCTCAACAACCACCAGGTGGATCAGTCACTGATTAACAAACTTAGTAGTGACGACTGGTCTGCATGCTGGCATCGGTCAATGCTTCAACATCAGGAGAGAGTGTTCTGCAGTGAGACTAAGATCCATGCTCACTAGGCGTAGACTATGATGACAACAGCAGAGAGCCACAGTCAGTGAACACTACCCGACTCAGTTACTGATCACATGACTGTGAGGTTCAAAACTGCAGAAATAAAACGCGCATAATAAACTGAAAATGCAAACAGTCTAAGTAACAGTTTGTGCGATATTGCAGGTTTAACTGTGATTTGCTATATTTCCATTTCTAGTATGTCTGACCAATGCCACGGTAACACTCCAAGGTGGTTCACCACCCCAGCTGTCTCAGCTCATCCAGACCAGACGGCTTCGATTTTTTGGACACGTGGGAAGGGTGGATATGTCACTTGACATCACCAGAGCACTCAAAGTCTCCACCAGAGGGCTGCCCGAGGACTGGAGACGACCACCCGGTCATCCTTGTCATACCTGACTTCGCACCCTGGAAGCAGATCTCCAACCTCTTTACCTTGGCCTCAACTCAGCATGAAAATACACTCAGGATCGAGAACACTGGAAGCACCTTGTGGAAAATACTATGCTCCAGCTGGGGGCTTGCACGTGATGATGATGGTGAGTACGTCTGACCAATCACACAAGATGTTACCGTGGAGATGAGTGCCATGAGTAGCATTAATGATGATTATTGATTGCACATAACTTACTTCACTAGCAGTTGTTGACACAATGAAATGTTTTCCCTCAAAGCCAAGTCGTACAACGTTCGGCCTGAAACAGAACAAACAGGTTCAAATAAACTGGATTAAGATAGTGCAGTGTCTCTCCTGTAAGTTAGTATCTGCTAAAGCTTACCCACATACTAGCTTAGAAGTGCATATCTTTAACAATTTACAAGCATAAATGGTTGCCAAAAAATCTACAGCTACATAAAATGAAAATAATCTTGAACATTTCAAATATGGAATCGCTATAGAGGACACTACAGACAGTTGTAATAGAGACAGATGCAGCATTCTATGACATATTGCCCCACCCCTAGAGGCTTCTGGAATGACCTTTACAGTTATCAACATCACCAGAAATCACATGGTCCAATAAACTACATGATTTCCCGTTTACTGTCCATTGTAACCAAGTGTTTATCTTGCACCACTTCTAACAAAAGTGAGTTATTGGCCACAATTTGTGAATCTTTCATACCCCATCAGTATTTCATGCCCTCAGCTACTGAGGATGATTCACTCCAGTGAATTTTAACATAAAGTTCTGAGTGAATTAAAATAATGCAGCTACCAGGAAACAGATGAATTTAGTGGTACGTTTACTTACGGAGTGTCACAAAGGCTAAACACTGCACCTAACAAGAACTCTAGCTATAACGGCGTTGGAAATAGTTTGCCAGTGAATTGCCATTCTTCGTTGCTACATTCATCAATACTTCATCTCACCATAGCACACTTCCATCAAGTGAGAAGTCTACACTGTGTAACATAAAAAAGTGGACCCCTAGATCATCGTGAATAACTGTGTTAAACTAAAACTGCCGTGAATATAAATTAGTGCATAATATTCACTATTTAATTTAAGACGAGTGCACAAAATTTGATGCAAAAATATGAACCATAAATGAAGAAATCGAATTTTGAAGAAGTATCGTTTTTTAGATACCAATACAAACAGCAAACGGCCATTAACTAATCACTGTTATGTTGATGTCATTGTCACGTCATGTTCCAGCAGAACAGTGCTCCGGCACACCGAGCACAAGAAACAGTTGCTTTACTTTCTCGAGAGACACCGGATTTCATACCACCATGGTTATGGCCACCGAACAGCCCTGATCTGAATCCAGTGGACTATCCCGTGTGGAGCGTACTGGAGCAGCGAGTGTATCGCACATGCATTCGTGACATCAGTCACCTCAAGACACGTCTGGTTGAATAGTGGCAGAAGTTTGACCAGAAGATTATTAACTGGGCGATCAGCCAGTGACGTCTACGTCTGAGGTCATGCATTCAACAAGGAGGACACTTTGAGCACTGGCTGTGAAACAGTAGACAAAACTGTTTATCACTGACCATTGATTACCTGCAATGTTAACGTCAAATTTTCAGCGATGCATTTCAGATGTTAATAAAATGGATGTTGTCGCGTGTTTTTCTAAACCAATAAGTCATCCTTGTTGTCTTGATGTATGGTTATTATGTCTAAAATTTCACACAAAACTGACAAGTTTTTATTAAATTATAGTTGTTTGTTTTGGGGTCCACTTTTTTATGGGACACAGTGTATATCTATATTTGATGTTCATGATGGAATGACTGTGACTGTCTACCTCCAGTCTGCCTACAGACTGCAACGCCACTCTACATTGTGCCGGTAAACTTGTGTTCAGTGATGCATTCGTCACTGCTGATGCTGCTCGTGCAACACACCTTAGTCCTTGCGATCTCACGCGCTGCATTTGACACGGACGATCATCAGATCCTGTTGCTGCACTTGTGACACATGTTATCATCTGGTCTGGTGCCCGACTGGCTTCCTTCATAAGATGTGACTGGTCACATGCAGTTTGTCCAGTTCAACTGTAAAACATCACGTGTGGTCTCTTTTGTGTGGTATCTCACAAGGACCTGTGCTTGGAACCATCCCATTAGTGCTGATGTTATACAACTTGTCAAACACACCAGATTTGTTGCTCATGCATATGTTGATGATCTGCAATTATACGGCCACGTGGACCCTGTTCAGTCTGCTGAGATGCTGCTGCAACTGAACTGACGATGTGGAAGCATGGATGGCCAGCAACCGTCTTCAACACAACCCTGTGAAGACTCATGTCGTATGGCTCAGATCACGTTGCTGACTACAGCAGTGCACCATGGACTCGCTGCTAGTGTGTGGTACCGTCAGAGTGATCTTGGTGTCGTTGTTGATCGTGAACTGACAATGGTTAGCTACATCACCCGGGTGTGCTTTTTATCTGATTCAACACACCTTGACTGTTAACACAGCTCACTGTATAGTTGAAGCTTTTGTCCATAGCTGGCTGGATTACTGCAATGCACTTTTCTCCAGATTGCCAGTTTTGCTGATGGCTCGTTTACAGTCTGTACTTATCCAGAACCGTCAACTGACTGCTTCAGATGGATACTGAAACAATTTCTGTCCAGCTGATTGACTAAACGTCTGGCTACTGTTTGTGACCGTTTAATTAAGTTAAGGGGCATTTGACATGCATGTTGTTGTTCTTGTTATCATTATTATTACTTGGTTGTCATAAGCTAGGTGCCATGTTATGTCAGCTTCAAGTCTACAGATGGCTTCAAAGACGACTGTTGAGTTTGGTCAGTGGGCAGCAATTGAAAATGTGCAGCACTGTCTGAACGTTTCCACATCACACCATTCTGTCAGACCCCAGACGCTGCAGTGGTGATGTGCCATCCGCAAGTGATTCCACAAAGACGACAGATTGGTGTTTCAGACAGCAGACCACAGTCATCTCTAGTACACTCATCAGTTTATTTCACGTATGTGTCAGCCAGTGTAGGTACCATTTGAACTGATGAGTTCTCTTGTTGCCCTGAAACGTCACGATGCCGAGATGTGTTATTCCAATGTACATCTGATGTCCATCGTGGTCCTGACAGTAACATCACACACAGACACACATGCCACTGACGCTACATGAGTACCAGTACATGAACAGTTCATTATGACAAGTCAGTCACAGCAAACGAGTCAAAGACTCTTCACAACATCAGTTATGTCTGCTACTGCTGCCTTCACCACCATCAGGCACATGCCACCACAACTGCAGTTGTCCACTAATGAATGTTGCAATTACATCAGCACATTTAACATGATTAACATCAACGTCTGTACATCACGGTGACGTCATGCCAGAAGGACTTGGGCCAACCCCACGAGCACAACACATCTCGCTTGATGGCAATTACTACACGTGTTATATGCACACTCACAGCAAAACAACAGAGTAAACAAGCATGTACCATCTGTCCATCTCACGCAAATCAACTCACAGAATATGCCATAAACTATAAACGAGACACGCAACAAAAATGAGCAAATCAAATTTTTGCATGATTTGGGTGAAATATCAACCGAGTCTTCTTTGACAGAAGCTCAGCGGCAGGATGTGTGTATTTGATGATCACAAAACTCCATTAAAATCTTGCCATGTTTGATTCAAGAATGAATGTCTGAGAACAGATGGTTGATTGATTGATTGAGCATGGTTTTACGTCTGCGCCAACACAATATAGGTTATACGGCTGACGGTTTTTACAGGTCTGATGACCCAACCAACAGTGTCAAAGCACTGAAGGAGGG
>Ga0209680_1000280_pt1 | contig 13423 bp, 18 predicted proteins | sample WorMetLIZISLAND1_FD_187413 | JGI IMG/M metagenome (GOLD analysis project Ga0209680, IMG submission 187413) | Marine gutless worms symbiont microbial communities from Max Planck institute for Marine Microbiology, Germany - Olavius loisae LIZARD... ... | reverse complement strand
CCAGCTACGGGACAGCCAGTTCCGCGTTGCAAACAGCGTATAGAAACGCTGATCGATGGGCCTAGCAAGCATGGTAACGCCATCTTGACAAGTAAGCGGGAGCAGGGCTTGAACCCGCTTCCGCTTAATTCCGATTTATACTGATGCACAGGCTTCATCACAGAGCGATGCAATATCAATAAGCAATCGATTTTAATTGTTATGCATGAGGAAACACTCAGGGTATTCACTACTCATTTTGAAGACCTGAGTGCAGACGAGATGATGTCGCTGAATTATATGAATTACAAAATAGTAAAGTACTCACTTTCCGATTTCTCCCCCTTCCCCGCTGAATAAACCAAATAGCCTCCAAATGTTAGCACTACCTGGTGATCTTATACTCGCCACATCCAGATTTTGCGGAAACCAAGTGCGTCCAGCATGCCCGAGCTGCCGGAAGTAGAGACCACCTTGCGCGGGATTGCACCCCACCTGCGCGGGATCTGCATCGACCGCTTGTTGGTGCGGGAACGCCGCCTCCGCTGGCCAGTACCCGCGGATACCGAGCGCCAAGTCCGTGGCCAGCGCATTCTGGAGCTAGGGCGTTGGGGCAAGTACCTGCTGCTAGCGCTGGAGCGCGGAACCATCTTGATCCATCTGGGGATGTCCGGCAGCCTGCGTGTGCTAGCGTCCGATATCCCACCCGCGAAGCATGATCACTTGGATCTATGTCTCCGAGGGGGTAAGTGTCTGCGTCTGCGTGATCCGCGCCGCTTCGGGGTCTTTCTATGGACGCCTGAGCCACCCGCGGACCATCCCCTGCTCGCGCACCTGGGACCCGAGCCGCTGGAGTCCGGCTTCGACGGTGACTATCTCTACGGGCGTGCCCGTGGTAGGCGGTGTGCGGTCAAGACCTTTATCATGGACGCCGAGCTTGTCGTAGGCGTGGGCAATATCTACGCCAACGAGTCTCTGTTTCGCGCGAGGATCCACCCGGTGCGCCCCTGCAACCGAATCGGCCGCGAGCGCTACCAGCGGCTGGCAACCGAGATCCGGAAAGTGCTCACGAGCGCCATCGACCAGGGCGGCACGACCTTGCGAGATTTCGTGCGGGATGACGGTGGCCCCGGCTACTTCGCACAATTCCTGAAGGTCTATGGCCGCGCGGGTGAACCCTGCCCCAGATGCAGCAGACCTATCCACCAACGCCGAATCGGGCAGCGTTCGAGCTTCTATTGTCCAAGCTGTCAGAAATAGACCCTTCATGGATCCCGGACTGCTTTGCCTTGGCCACAGCGTATGTCACCTCTCACTGTCGAACCGTTCGCTGCGTTCACCACACCCCACAGTTGCACGTCAGTCTTGCCGGAAGTGTAGGATGTGGTGAACCGCTGGGCACAAGGGCCCACCCTAGAGTTACACCGGAGGAACGATAGTCTGGAATCCAGACCATATAAAACTAAAAAGTATATGACAATTCTGACTATCCCCTTCGGGGGCGAACCCTATGAACTGGAGGTTCCGGATCGGAATCTGGCCGAGGTACTCAGCCCGAAACCGAGCCAGGCGGTGCCGGATCTGGATGCATCCATCGAAGCCGCGCTAGTCGCACCGATTGCGCAATCTCCACTGGAGGCCTGGGTCAAGCCCAAGGACCGGGTCGTTATCGTCAGTGATGATACGACTCGCCTCACCCCCGTGCACCGCATGCTGCCAGCCCTGCTGCGGCACCTGAATGTAGCCGGGGTACCGAACGCCAATATCTCCTGCATCATGGCCCTGGGTACCCACCGCTACATGACAGAGACCGAGATGCGGGCCAAAGTGGGTGATGCGATCTTCGGGCAGATCCAGGTTTTTAATCACGAGTGGCGCAACCCCCAGGCCCTGGCGGATCTTGGCACTTCGTCCCAGGGCACGCCGCTGCTGGTGAACCGGGCGGTAGTGGAAGCAAATGTGGTCATCGGCTTGGGTACCATCGTGCCCCACCACATCTCGGGGTTTTCTGGCTCGTCCAAGATCATCCAGCCTGGCGTGTGTGGGGACCGCACCACCGCGGAGACCCATCTGCTGTCCTGCAAGAGCGGCGGCGACTCTTATCTAGGCATCGAGGACAACCCGGTACGCCGGGACATGGACGACATGGCGGACCGGGTCGGCCTACGCACCATTTTCAATGCAGTGCTGAACGACGCGGGCGATGTGGTGGGCCTATTCTACGGAGCCACGCGCCCCACGTTCAAAGCAGGCGTAAAGCTGGCGCGGGAAATCTATGGGGTCGAGTATCAGGAAATCCCGGATATCGTGCTGGCCAATTCCCACCCCTGTGACCTGGATTTCTGGCAGTCCCACAAATCCCTGTATCCGGCGCAGCGCATGGTCAGACCGGGCGGCACCATCATCGTTTGTACACCGGCACCGGAAGGGGTCAGCCCAGTACACACCCAGCTCCTGGGTTTCACCGCCTGGTCATCGCAGACCATTAAGGCCGCCTACCGGGACGAACGCCTTACCAACGGGGTTGCCTGCGCGCTCGCCATCGCCTGGGCCAGGGTTCGGGAGCAGGCGTCGGTGATCAATTACTCGCCCGGCATCACGCCGGAGGAAAAAGCGAAACTCGGCCACACCCATGCGTCGACCCTGGCCTGGGCGGTGAAGGAAGCGTTGCGACGGCAGGGACCCGATGCACGCCTGACTGTGCTCACCCACGCCCCGGAGCTGCTGCCGATCAGGCCTATGACAGGTTGATACCCGCCACCCATTCCCCATGGAATCCATGCCTAGGAGTAGGGTCGTTCTAATCACCTGAATCAATTAATGAGCTGTCCTTTATCGGATGACGACCCGCTCCACTCGGGCAACAGTGGTGCTCCACTTACCCAGTGCATGGAACAGCACATCGAATACTTGCTCATGACAATAAAAGGCCTAGCTGAAGGTCCGTTCGACCACGGTGGGCTCAATGACCGTCGCGAAGTCGCAGTATTGCTCCCGAGGCTGCCGGATTGATCGCACCCTATCCTCAGGGAAGGCCCCCAGGAGCAGGAGGACCACTCAAACCTCGGCAACTGGCAGAGGGAGTCGAGCACCGGGTCGCCCGGATCGGAGGTGAGCTCGATGCGAACCAACCGCTCACCACCGCTGTCCAGCCCCTGATAGTCAATCTCGAAACCAGGAGTAGCCAGTACCTGTGGATAGTTCGGGGGCAACTCCTGCAGCAGGAGGGACCCGGCCTGCAAGGACGCGGCGGTACGCAGATCGAGGACATCGATCCCACGGCCAAGTAGGATATTCGCCAGCACGCAGGATCGAGAGGCTTAGGGAATACATCCGTACGTGCCATGTCATCCTGAGAGATGCCGGGTCTTGTGACACCTCGAGCAACTCTGGAGCTGACTCGGCAGAGTCGTCCGTTTCGGGCCACGCCTTAAAAAATCAGACGCCGGAGCCGGAGGCTAGGATGCGAAACTCCTGGGTAGCGAAATGCGCCATCCGGATGAGTAGATTGGTCATTTGAGTCTCCGTCTTAATTCATTTTTTATCCATAGATTACACAGATTCTCACAGATTACTTCTGTTTTCCATCCGCGGAAATCTGCGGATAAAAAAGCAGGGATGTTGGGTATGTCGCCATGGAACGCCAGCATCTTGCCAACAAACATTTGCTACTGCTACCAGGATGACAGTGCCCGCTGCCGAGGCTCTCGGTTTTGTCCAGTCTCAGGCCCACCTGCCTGTCCTGCCCCCGGACCCGCCTGCTGCAAGCAGCGGGCAAGAAGGATCCTGCACCGGGCGGGCGCTCAGCACACCATTGATGCGGTTCGCTGCGGGTCACATTGCCGATATCTGGCTGTGCCTGGGCCCGGATCAGCAGGCCCCCAGCAATTCGATGACCCGGTCGGCTCATGTCAGGGACGGGATTGAAGAGTTGCGGTGACCTGTTCACGCCCTCCCTGCTCGACTGGCGGTGGCATTGGGTATCAGAATCAGCCAGTTGACCCGCTTGATCTGGGGCACAAAATCGACAGTCTGCGACCGATACTGCAGGAGGTAGCAAACCACAGAGCTGAGATTTTCCCAGTCCAGCCCCGGATGGCATACCAGCAGGGCTGCCATCCTTGAGAACATGGCCTTACGTAGGGAGATAAGACTAACGCTGGCGTCGAAGTTGAGGGCCAAGTTGGCGTGCCCGACCGCGAAATCGCCCTGGGTGAGGGCCTGGAAGCCCAACATCCAGTCACGGAAGACTGTGCGGTAACGAGCGGCGAGGAGGTGCAGTCGGCTTCCTCGTGGATCTCCCGCAGTCTGGCCTGCCCTTCTTCCACCCGTTCAGGCGGCGGTGGATCGGGCGAGATACTCATTAATATCTTTACGCTCGCGTCTGAGCACCACTGTTCCGACCCTAAGAGCCTGTTTACAATCTATGGAGTAACAAGGCCAGGAACGCTAAGGTCACAAATTGTGAGCTGGTATATGAGTTTTCGCTCGCAGCTTTTCCATAACCTTCGACACGTTCCCAACCAAGCAAACGAGCGCTCGACAACCCATCGTTTGGAAGTCACTGCAAAGGTGTGCAGTTCGCTTCTCCTAGCGACCTCTACCGTAGCCCCCAGAACGTTCCGTACGGCATCGGCAAATGGTTGTCCCGTATAACCGTCATCAACCAGCATGTTCGTCACTGCCGACAAGCTCTTGATGGTTGGAGAAAGCCACCGAGGCAGATGCCAGATACCTGCTTACCCGCGTCATAACCCTTCTGTTCTGCGGTATCTATATTCTTCACGCTTTGTGCAGCAACGATCACGAAGGTTGTCTTCTCGTCCCGACCACTGTCGATACGGACCTCGCCAACCACATTCTTTAATACCTGCTCAAGCCAGCGTAGCTCACCATCTAGAGGGGTTTTGACTCCGGTGACGAAAGCAGCTATACACTATCTTCCATATATAAATCAACACCTCGCGGTTTGATCTTCTTCTCGGCTTGCTCGAATAAATCTTGGATGGACTCGAACTGCTCTCGGCTTATATCACTTGGGCAGGAATCCCCCATCTATCTTCCTTTATGAACACCCTTAAAAATAGGTATGTTCACCGATTAAGGGACCCTAATCCATTGAGTATTCTAGACGAACCGTTGGCGAAAACCATATTTTTTCAAGCTGCCCTTGTGCCGAAATCACTTTGGCACAAAGGCCGTAAACAGGTTCTTAGAGTTCTATGTTGTATGTGTTACCTATACGTGATCGGTTGACCCAGGTCTCGACCATGGAAGCAGCCCTCGCCGACAGCCTGGCCGCCTCGCGCATTGAGCCTGCCCAATAATAGGATAGGCAGTCCACGAGTCCCTCCCTGCTGCGATGCGGTACCAGAAATCCAGGATGGTATCGCCCACGGGGCACCCCAGATTGCGCTAGGCCGCGTCGTAGGTTCCGCCGAAAGCGCGCGGCGTGGTAAAACCACCAGGGGGCGATGATACCCAAGCCCGTCGGCTGCGATGAGGGGTGTACGGATTTGATCGAGTAGTCCGGGCCTTCCAGATTGGGAGCGGATTGATCGAGGATCTCTTCGGGGTGGTGGAAGCCACAACCGACGGGATTGGGGGGATTCATTGCAGACACGCGCGGCCACCGGGCGAAGCGCCGCCATAGGCATACCTATAGCGGATAGGCATAGTCGTAAAGACTTCCGAGTCGGAGAGAACCACTCTGCCGAAGCGCCGCCGTCAGCACCTGCTCACCCAAAACGCGGAGCAGTTCCATACCGGACCAACCTTTACGCCGACCATTACCTCCGGGTAGGGCTCACCATTGGCACGTAGGCCGATGCGTTGACAATGACGGCGGTTCCGGGGTTAGCGTAGACGAGCTCGTTCTCCCGCTGCAGACTGGAGCGGCCAAGCGCGCCGAAGGCCCGATCAGTGGTGTAGGGAGTGAGTTTTGATATCTGGAGCACACTAGGTCAGACTAGATTATGGCCTTGTCTCCTAACCGATCTAGCCATTTCTTTATCCTCTTTAGGGGGCACGGAATTTAAGAATACGCACATATTCTTCTTATACTCATTGGCGATAAGACGGTTGGAGATCCAAGGAGAGTACATTGCCGGTGTCAGGCTGAGCGTATATCCATTCCTTAACATACGCGAGCCTCTGATAACGGTAGGGGTCGGATGAGTTACGAGGTTCAGGCATGCCTGAAACCACTGGTGAATTGTTGAAGAAAATCCGACTTAGCGGGGATTCCGCACTAGTATTGAAGTATCTCGATATAGAGGTTCCCGGGTTTTTTAGTCTGCACAGAGACAGCATGGCGGACCAGCTGGCTGCGATGGCTAAATACTGCCAGTGGGTGCCTTTAGTACGAGGTGTCGAGCGGGTTATCATTCGTGTCGATGTTCCCAAGAGTCTCTATGTCCGTCAAAGTCCAGGCGGCTACTTTCATCGGATCGGAAGCTCGAAACGTCGGATGACACCGGATGTCTAGCTAGGCTGTTTCAACGACAAAGCTAAATCATAATCATCCGGTTCGATAAGCAACCAATCCCGATTACGCCGCGAGATTGCCTTGAAAAGGGCTATGGGAAAAGTTCAGAACGCCTTTATCTCCAGGTAACGACGAGGAGTTTTTACTGAGGATCCAGCCGCTCGTGCAGGGTGAGGACGGGGAAATCTGCCCCAGCGTCAGTGGCATCCTTATGGCCAGCGAGCAATCCCAGGAATTCATCGCCATGCCTTCATTCAGGCCGTTGCCTATCGGGGCACCGAGCGGAATGTAGCTTACCAGTCGGATGCGAGGGCATCCAAGACCGTTGGACATGCAACATGCACGTGTACCCGCTCAAGGAACCCGCACGGCATGACATTCCACAATATGCGACGCAGATCGTGTTCAAGGCCCTAGTCAATGCTGTCGCGCACCGGGATTATTCGATTCAAAGCTCTAAGGTCCGTTTGCGCATATTCTCGGACCGCCTCGAAATATTCTCACCCGGTACGATTCCGGGTACCATGAAGTACTGCCTGCTTGACGATTCCGAACTGACATTGACCCTATTTGTGACAAGCTTACCTGCTTGCCGCGAAGCCCGTCTGTGAAGGATAGTCTATGCCACCCGGTCCGGATGTAGCCGTAATTGCCGATGATCTCACCGGCGCCGCTGATACCGGCGTGCAATTCGCCGCCATCGGAGCTCCGATCTATCTAACACCCGTCGAGACTCTATCGCTCGGATGCTCTTGGCTGGCTGCGGCGGTTGGCATCAGCGTCTACACGGCGACCCGTGATCTGTCTGCACCGGAGGCTGGCGCATGCGTGCGATCAGCAGCGCAGGCATTGTCCGACCCGCATCCGCGGTGGATTTACAAGAAGGTCGATTCCTGCCTGCGCGGCAACCTAGGTGCGGAGATCGACGCTCTGCTTGACACCCTCGGGCTCGATATGGCCCTGGTGGCACCGGCGCTTCCGGTCCAGGGTCGCATCACCGTCGGCGGCATCCACAAGGTGTATGGCACACCGTTGGCACAGACCCAATTCGCAAGCGATCCGCTGACGCCCATTACCTGCTCGTCGCTTGCCGAGGTCCTAGCGTACCAGAGCCAGTATGGGATCAATCGGGTCAATGTGGACGCCTATGGTGATCCTGATCGACTGCAACGTGCGGTCCAACGGGAACGCGAGCGTGGTTGCCGGCTGATCGCCTGTGACGCTGCTACTCAGATGCATCTCGATGAGCTCGCGGCCCTGGTGATTCGGAACAGGGAGCACCTACTGCCGGTAGGCTCGGCTGGCCTAGCGGCCAGTTTAGCAGGGCAGCTCACCTTTGACCGGATGGTCAAACCTGCCCCCGTATCCGGCCTGCAACGGCTATTGATGGTCTGTGGGACCAGCGCCCAGGCGACCCACGAACAGCTGGATGCCCTGTTAGACAAATATCCCGGTGTGCGCCATGAGCTGGCGTTTGGGTGGTTGATCACGGCCTCAGCTCTGGACCACCGCCGCTGCGCGGACAAGTTACTCGCTGCATGGACCGGCGGGGTCCTAGTACTTACAGTCCGGTCGCTGCAGTCCGCAAGCCCCACGCCGGATCTCAAACGGGCCGCTGCGGGATTGGGGGGACTGGCGTTGGAGGTCATGCGGACCGGTCAGGTGGACGGATTGTTCCTTTCCGGCGGCGAGACAGCCGATGCCGTTCGCCGTGCAGCCGGCGGTGAGGCCATCGAGTTGCAACAGGAGATCCTGCCTGGCCTGATGTTCGGACGCTGGGTAGGCGGTGTAGTCGACGGTCTGCCCGTGGTTACCAAGGCTGGTGCATTCGGCGACAAGCAGACCTTGGTTACGCTCTACGAGCGCTTGTCCAAAAAGATCGGATGATGAGTGAGACATCAATAGGGATGCTCTCAACTACCGATAAGCTTGAACAAGCAGGATCCTCACGGAGAGTTTATCCGCAAATAAATGCCAATGGACGCAAATGTTTTTTGGTAGCAGCCGAATTCTAAGTAGTGATGAAATCTGCTAGCTTCCACTCGTCACTCCATCAGGGAGTGCCGGAACCCATTGTCAGGGATGGCAGGGACAGTGAGGGTCTGAACGGTTCCTTACTGCGCTCTATTCGGGTAGATATTTGCGTTTATTAGCGTCCATTTACGGCAAAAATACTTCTATGTCGTCGACCCTTCAGCACTGCCAAACTAGACCACTACTCGGCATTAGCATGGGCGATCCAGGCGGCATCGGGCCGGAAATCTGCGCCAAGGCACTCGATTCTCCGGCAATCTATGAACTGTGTCGGCCACTGGTAGTCGGCGACGCGGAAATCGTGCGCGATGCCGTAGACTTCTGTGGCCTAAGGCTCCAGATACGGGCTTGCAACCAACCGGCAAACGCGACTTACCAGTATGGTGCTGTCGATGTGCTGGATCTGCGGAAGTTGCCCTTGTCGGCACTGCGGCTTGGGACGGTGACTGCGGCCCAAGGCAAGGCATCCTTTGACTATGTAACCAAGGTCATCGGTCTGGCTCTGGCCGGGGAGATCGACGGAACCGTTACCGCCCCCATCAGCAAGGCAGCACTCAACGCGGGGGGATGCCGTTACGCTGGCCATACCGAGATCTACGGCGCCCTGACGCGGACCGCGGATTTCACCATGATGCTCGCCGAAGGCAATTTCCGGGTCACTCATGTTTCTACCCATGTCTCTTTGCGGGAGGCCTGCGACCGGGTAAAGACCCCCCGCGTTCTGAAGGTCATCAAGCTGACCCATGAGGTCCTGCTGCACATGAACATCGTGTCTCCACGCATCGCCGTTGCTGGATTGAACCCCCACTGCAGCGAGGGCGGTCTGTTTGGCACGGAAGATGAGCGGGAAATCGTTCCCGCTGTGGCCGCTGCACGCGCGACCGGCATCCGGGCGGAGGGACCACTACCGGCGGATACCCTGTTCTCCAAACTGCGCGGTGGCCAGTACGACGCGGTAGTGGCGATGTATCACGATCAGGGACACATCCCGACCAAGCTGATAGGATTTCACTATGACGCAAGCACCAAGGTCTGGGAACAGATAGCCGGGGTCAACCTGACCCTCGGCCTACCGATCGTGCGTACCTCTGTCGATCACGGCACGGCGTTCGACAAGGCGGGGGAATGTGCCGCCAACCCCCAGTCCATGTTGGAGGCAATCCGACTCGCGGCCTTGCTGTCGCGTCGAGCCTAGGCGACTCGTCCCTCGGCTTCCATGCATTATGTACCAGGGGCGGTCGATGATCCGGAGCGGGTGATGGGGATCGAACCCACGTCATCAGCATGGGAAGCTGAGGTTCTACCATTGAACTACACCCGCTTAGGAGAACCGAGTATAGGGAAGACCCACCGTCCTTGACAATCCCCCTGCAAGAAATCAGCCCCTTGTGGATTCCAGATACTCTGAAGTACGCCAGCTCAAAAGGGTACCTTGAAAATAGTATTTTTACCAATCAAGCGACTCTAAGCCATTGACTTTTTATGTATGCCGTAGACAAGAATCGCATTTATCAAAGTGCCTATAAAGCGATCAGCACCGTCTCGACGTATTGGGGGTGATCCTCGTCCGGAGCCGGACTGCCCTACCCTTCAGGTCTTCTGCACTGTTGCGGTTCAACGACGGCAAGTGCGAAACGCACTTGGCCGGCCCGTTTATCGCGGATCAGCGTCCAATCCGTCGGTAAGCCAGAGAGTGATCGATTCGCCGGTGCCTCCAGGTAGACCAGGGCCCCGGGGGCGAGCCAACCTCTGTTGCTCAACAGGGTACAGCTCGGTGCTAGTAGTTCCTCCTGGAAGGGTGGGTCCAGAAAGACAAGATCGAAAGGACCGCCACTCCCAGCAAGCCAGCGCAGGGCGTCCGCTCTGCGAACCCGGATCTGCGCAGCACCCAAGCTGCGGGCGTTGGCTACCAGCACCCGGGTTACGGGCTCGGAGCAGTCGACCATGAGTACCTCGGCTGCGCCCCGTGAGGCCGCTTCGAAGCCCAGCGCACCACTGCCAGCGAAGAGATCCAGGCAACGGGAGCCGACGATAACCGGCTGCAACCAGTTGAATAGGATCTCACGCACCCGGTTCGCCGTGGGACGCAATCCGGGCTGCGCAGGCACCGACAGCCTGCGTCCCCGGTAGTAGCCGCCGATAATGCGCAACCGGCCCTTATTGCCGGTCCACATGGCTTAGGCAGAAACCTGATGTGTGGATCAAAACATTCGGGTAGTGGCTAAATTTTAGGGGCTTATATACATAACTAGAAACAGCCACAAATCAGTTATTTTAGTGGCTTCGATGGGCGGCGCTTTCCTTTGCTGCCCGGATGATATCTAAAAGACCGGCGATTCTTCCTTCAATCCGATCCCATCCAATCCTCTCGCCATAGATCATGACGTTCATGAGATTAAGGTTGATTTCCTTGTCTACCTCAGCGAGGAGGTAGTCCAATAGCTCCTGATCGTTCTTGGATGGATTATCCTTATCCTGTATGCGCTTTATAGCTTCGATTACGGTATTGAACATGGTTGATCCTCACTCATTGTTGACCGCTTCTCGTTTTCTTATTCCGTATAGCATAAGATATTTCTGGACAATGACGAAGGACCTTCGGCTAGTTTAGGAGTGGGGCGGGAGACTGGATGGACTGTTCATGTCTCTCGAGGCTTTCTTTGATGTGCATGCCAGAACTAAGGTATGCGCTTGCACAGGAGTTTAATCCATTGCAGTTCTCTCTGTGGACTTCGTCTGCTGTCAATTCTTTAGCAAACATGCGTCGGTGAGTTCTACAATGCCCATATGCCCTCGGAGGTTTGTTTCTGGTGGCAGCCCTCTTTGTTGTTTTACTGTTGCGGCTTTCCATCCGAGAATTGGCAAATAGATGTTGTTTGTACAGAACCAGAACCGTTGCCCTCGACACCATGATTGTCAAGCGTACCAGTAAAGTAGTTGCGAGTTTCGATGCTAGCAAGCCTGACCTGAATAAACGCTTCGCTCTTCCCCTATTTTCTCTAGGAAGGATATCCCGTTCCCGGCTCCGCTTGATGCCAAGCTCAGGCGGGGCATTCTCCTCCATCTGCTCTTTGAAAACCTAGTTAGCCCAGGCGTGAAATTCCGGTAAGAGATACTCGGCGTAGGCCAGTGCGGTTTGCCAGTGCGTCCAGGTGCCACCGTTGCGGCCTTGGGTTGTTTTGTAAATGTCACCTGCTGCGATATTTAAATTTTTCTCATTAAATGCAATGAATTCATAGCTTGGACCACCATTTTCTGAACCACCGTAGAAAACAGGCGTGATTTGACCGGACACACTATGTCTCCGCAGAAGACACAGACGGAAGAGGATAACGGTGGACTACGGTCTGCGGAGCGTAACTTCTCGGGAGCCACCTAGGACTTGTTTCAGACCATTTTTCTGGTAGAGGGGTGGTGGTCTAGCTCGTCTCTGATTTCTCCTATTATTGCAGTTTGATGGCCCCGATGGTAAGGCCTGCACGAGTTGGTCGGGAGATAGGCCAATGGGTAAAAAATATATCGTGCGTTTGATGGATGAGGAGCGTGAGCAGCTCGCGGAGTTAGTGAATAAAGGCGCGAGCTAGAGGTCAGTGCGCGCACCACTAAAATAGCACCCGATCTGGCCTAGGAGGGCAGGACGCTGCTCAATGTGGATTACGCTGATGCCGACCAGGCAGTGTCGATTTGGGACCAGTTGAACACCCACACCCCCGTCTCCTTGTACAAAGCCTTTCCGCCAGCCGAAGCATGGCGGTACATCCCCAAGCATGGCAGCTGGTTTAAACACCGCCAAAGTTGAACTAAGCGTGTTCACCAAGCAATGCCTAAACCGGCGCATCCCGGATCTGGAAACACTCCGTCGACAGGTAACTGTCTGGGCGCGGCATTAGCTGCTAAAGAGATTATGCTAGCCTAAGACACCTAACATCTCCCTGTGGCTCGCATCGACCAGCAACAAGCGTGCTCGCTGTCGCGCTAGGTTAATTGTTAACGCGGTCTCTCTTATCAAGATTCCCCTTACTTAGAGGTTTCAGCCTTTTTAGGGGAGATCATAGCCTTCGCCAACTCGTCGAAGCCTGCATTGATTAGCTCAATGGGCTTTTCAGGTTTACGCGGCTCTGGTCAACCTCCTGTAAGTCAGTCTGCTGATTCCTCACCCGGTCATCACAATGGCGATGAACTGCATGGTATCCGCTAAGGAGAATTCACTTACCTAGGCCGCGTCTCCCGAATCCTCTGAGCGAGGAACCACGCGATCTTTTGGGTGATACCAAGCTTTCTGACAAGCTGAGTCGAGGGGATGCCCTTGCAGGCCGTGGTGAATAGTAGATTGCCAACAGCCAAGTTCGCAGCGGCACCTCGGATACCGTTGGGGAGAGACCTGTTCCCACAAGTCGGAGAATGCCATCCGTGATGTCACCCGGAAGCTGCGTAGTCGCGATCAAGCTCACCATCTCGCCAACATGCACAATATCGCCTGTATGCTAGTGACGACAACCGAGCCGGACCGGTTCCGTTCCTGAAGGATATCGCCGACTATGCCGCCAACACTTTTACCGAGATCTTAGAACCTGTTTACGATCTTTGTGCCAAAGTGGTTTTGCCACAAGGGCAGCTCGAAAAATACGGTTCTCGTCAACGGTGCGCCTGAAGAATCAATGGATTAAAGTCCCTTGATCGGGAACATACCTATTTTTCAAGGCCCCTATATTAAGGGCAGAGTGATGAGAGATTCCTAACCGGAGTCAAAAACCCTCTAGATGGTGAGCCAAGCCGCCTCGAGCAGACATTAAAAAACGGAATTTCCCAGTTTAAGGTCTTGATATTTTGCTCCATATGGTTCTATAACTAATTCTCATCATTCGGTGAAAGTAGTCTGTGCAGGATGGGACGTCATGGATATCATGCGGGTTTTCGATCAAT
>Ga0209680_1000279_pt1 | contig 13438 bp, 11 predicted proteins | sample WorMetLIZISLAND1_FD_187413 | JGI IMG/M metagenome (GOLD analysis project Ga0209680, IMG submission 187413) | Marine gutless worms symbiont microbial communities from Max Planck institute for Marine Microbiology, Germany - Olavius loisae LIZARD... ... | reverse complement strand
GGAATCGCATCAACGGGATCGAGAACTTCTGGAACCAGGCGAAGCGGCATCTGCGGCGCTTTAACGGCATCCCGAAACAGAGCTTTCACCTGTTCCTAAAGGAGTGCGAATGGCGGTTCAATGGAGGTGATCACCGGGAACTGCTTAACCAATTAAAGACATGGGTGAATTCGAGACAAAAACGTCCTTAGCTAGGACAGCCCCTATTTCTTTACGCCGGTCGATGAAGACGAACTGTTGCCGGCCCAACAAAAGCTGGGGTGGTTCCGGGCCATCAGCGAACGCTTCCGAAGCCTGTTTTACCAAACTCTGGGGATCACCTTCTTCCTCAACCTACTGGCTTTGGCGACGCCGTTCTTCGTCATGGGGGTATACGACAAAGTCGTGGCGACGGGGTCGATCCCGACGTTACGACTGTTCGCCATTGGCGTCGCCATCGCCATCGCCTGCGACCTCTTTCTCAGATACATCCGAACGCGCATCCTGGCTTTCATCGGGGCCCGGCTCGATAACATCGTCGGCATCGCCATCTTCCATAAGATCCTGTTCCTGCCGCCGGCCCTGACCGAACGCGCGACCATCGGCGCCCAGGTGGCCCGCATCAAGGATTTCGAGACCATCCGCGATTTCTTCACCGGGCCAATGGCACTGACCCTTTTCGAGTTGCCGTTCGTCGTCATCTTTATCATCGTCATCGCGTCGCTTGGCGGTCCGGTCGCCTTCGTTCCCCTGATTATGGTGGCGCTATACGGAATTCTGACGTTGATCTTTACACCGCTGATCCGTGCGGCGGTGGCAAAAGCGGCTCGGGCCGGATCGCGGCGCCAGGAACTGGTCGTCGAAACGCTCGGCGGCATGCGCGCGGTCAAGTATTGCGGCGCCGAGGCGACGTGGCTCGAGCGTTTTCGGACACTGTCGGCAAAGTCAGCACTCTACGGTTTCCATACCTCACAATACTCGGCACTGGTCCAGACCCTGTCCCATGCCTTGATGGTCGCCGCCGGGGTTGGCACCATCGTCTTCGGCGTCTTTAGGATTCTCAATGGCGACATGACCGTCGGTGGTCTGGTGGCGTCGGTGATGCTCGTCTGGCGCGTCCTCGGTCCTCTGCAGACCGGCTTCATTTCGATGGCTCGTATCACCCAGGTGCGGGCCAGTATCGGTCAGATCAACAATCTCATGAACATCCGCGCCGAACGGGAACAGCATTCCATCGTCAACCCGATCAAGCGCCTCGAAGGGTTCGTCAGCTTCAACCGGGTCTCGATCCGTTACAGTCCGGAAGCCGATCCGGCACTGGTCGGCGTCACCTTTGATGTGGAGCCTGGTGAGGTCGTGGCGGTTGTCGGCGGCAACGGATCCGGTAAGTCGACGGTTCTCAAGCTGCTCGCCGGGATGTATCAGCCGCAGGCCGGCAGCATCCGCATTGACAACCAGGACATCCGCCAGATGGATCAGGTCGAATTGCGCCACGCGGTCGGGTACGTGCCGCAGACGATCCAGTTCTTTTACGGAACCATATCCCAGAACCTGCGCCTGGGTCACCCGACGGCAACCGACGACGACCTCAGGTGGGCTTGCTACAAGGCCGGGGTCTTGGACGATGTCGAGGCGTTGGAGCAGGGATCCGGCAAATGGATGCGTTCCGGGTTCGAGGTACGGATCGGCGATTCCGGTGCCGGGCAGATGCCGACTAGTCTGCTGCAAAGGCTCAATCTCGCCCGCGGTTACCTGAAACGGGCGCCGATTATGCTTTTCGACGAACCCGGCGGCGGCCTGGATTTCGAGGGCGACCAGGCATTCATGCGCATGGTTGATAAAATGCGGGGGTATACGACCAGCCTCATCGTGACCCACAGGCCGAGTCACCTTAAGCTTGCCGACAAGATCGTTTGGCTGGAATACGGTAACGTGCGGGCCTACGGGCCTGCCGAGGAAGTCATGAGTCAGATGCCGAAGGATTTCCTGTGAGCGAGACAGCACTCACCGCAGAGAGCCCGGAAGAACCGCGCAAGGTCAAACGCGGTGACCGACAAACGCGGTTCCTGGCGCAATCGGTCATCCTCGAGGAGGCCGGCAGTTCCGGACTCATCCGCGCTGCCATGTTGGCGATCTCGGCCGTGGTTTGCGCCTTCCTCGTATGGGCCGGATTTACGAACGTCGACGAGGTTGCCGTCACCTCAGGCGAGATCGTTCCGACCGGCCAGATCCAGACCATTCAGCACCTGGAAGGGGGGATCATTTCGGAAATCCTCGTTGCCGATGGCGAGATCGTCGAGAAGGAACAAGTCCTCATCCGCTTAGACCCGTCGGGACCGGCCGCCGAACTCAGCCAGATGAAGGCGCGCCGGGCCGGCCTTGAGCTTCAGGTCGAACGCCTGCGTGCCATCGGTACCGGCCGCGAACCGGACTTCACGTTCGTCGGACCCGAATACAATGATTTGGTCGAGGATCAGTTCACGATTTACGAGAGCCAGCTCAACGCCCATGCCGAACGCCGGCAGGTGATCATCACTCAGATCGAACAGAAAAAGCAGGAATTGGCGCTGCTCGAGGAACAGGAGGAGACCCTGTCCAGGAACGCCGACTTCCTCCTTGAGGAGCTGTTGCTGCGCGAGGAACTCTACAAAAAGGGCCTGACCTCGAAAATTATCTATCTCGATGCCAAGCGCGAAGTGAACGACGCCCGCGGCGAACTCGCCAACCTGATCGTCGAACGCCAACGGACGACCGAGGAACTCTCGGAATCCCGAACCAAACTGAGCGAACTCGATACCGACTCCCGCGAGAGCGCGTTGACCCAAATGGGTGTCGCCACCAACGAGCTCGCCCAGATCAACGAATCCCTGAGCCAGTTGTTCGACCGCGTCAGGCGCCTGCAGATCTTGTCTCCGGTCCACGGCATTGTGAAAGGCATGCAGGTCCACACGGTCGGCGGCGTCATCCCGGCCGGTGCGGCAATCATGGAGGTCGTCCCCCTGGAGGACGAATTGATCGTCGAGACGAAAATCACGACGCGTGACGTCGGTCACGTGGAGATCGGGCAACCGGTCACGGTGAAGGTCACGACCTATGATTTTGCACGGTACGGCGGAATATCCGGTGAGCTTGGAGACATATCGGCGACGACGTTCGTCGATGAGGCCACGGGTGACCCCTACTATCGTGGCATCGTGAAGTTGGACCGCGGATACGTTGGGTTCGATCCCGAGCAAAACCGTGTGTTGCCGGGTATGACCGTGCAAGCCGATATCAAGACCGGCCGCAAGACGCTTCTGGAGTATTTGCTGAAACCGGTGGTCAGCTCGGTCAAGACGGCCTTCCGCGAGCGTTAAACGGGAATCGGTGAAGAACGGATTCTCCCTGGATCAGCGCCTTGAAGCATGATCCGGAACTGGTATGGTGCCTGCGCTGTAGGTCGAGGTTCCATCGTGATTTGGTTTCGCGTTCTCTTCTTGATTTCGTTAATCGTTCCAGGTTTTTTCGCTGGCGCAACCCATGCCGCCGATCCGGAGTACGAGTTCTTCATCGGTACCGGTGGAAAAGGCGGCGTATATTTTCCGACCGGCCGTGCCATCTGCCGCCTTGTCAACAAAGGCTCCCGCAAGCATCGCATCCAATGCAACTCCGGCAGCACGGCGGGTTCCGTCGCCAACCTCAAAGGTATACGGGCCGGCGACATGGAAATGGGGATCGCGCAGTCCGACTGGCACTTCCATAGTTATCATGGCACCTCGAGTTTTCGCGATGACGGATCGTTTGCGGGCTTGAGGTCGGTTTTCTCGCTGCACCCCGAGTCCTTTACCGTCGTCGCGCGGGCGGACTCCGGGGTCCGACGCCTGAGGGACTTGAAAGGCAAACGGATCAATCTGGGGAGCCCCGGTTCCGGACAAAGGGCGACAGCAAACGAACTCCTCCGCGCCTTGGGGTGGGGTGAGGACGTCTTCGGCCGCGTTTTCGAGCTGCCATCGGACCAGCAGAGTGAAGCCCTATGCAACAATATGATCGATGTGACGATGTACGTCGTCGGGCATCCGTCGAGTACGATTCGCAATGCGTCTTCGGAATGTGATGTCATTCTCGTCAACGTCGTCGAGCCAGCCGTGAGACGTATGGTGGAACGCCGAGGGTATTACCGCCCGGTGGTAATTCCTGCCGGCCTATACCGAGGCAGCGTTCATGACACCCGATCTTTCGGATTGAATGCGACGTTGGTGACCAGCGATAAACTGAGCGAGGATATCGTCTACGAGGTCGTCAGGGCCGTTTTCGAGGATTTTCCGAAATTCAAGACATTCCATCCGGTGTTCAAAATCCTGAGTAAGACCGAGATGGTGACTCTCGGGCTGACCGCGCCGCTACATCCCGGCGCCGCCAAATACTACAAGGAGGCCGGCCTATTATGATTGGCCGTCCAGCAGGTCCTCGAATTCAAACGCCATTCCGATAATTCTCTCGGTCTCGGACCACAGACCCAAGCGTGACACGTCTTCCCGATCAAACCAACGCACCTCAGCCGCATCGTCACTTGCTTCGATGCGCCCGCCGATGGGACGAGCCACGAAATCGACCAACGTGTAGTGATACCTAACGGCGCCGCTGTCATCGGCATCGATCGAGTCGACGACATCTAATAAGCCGATGATCTCGATATTGAGACCGGTCTCTTCCTTGGCTTCGCGAACAGCCCCTTTAGCGACGGATTCACCCAACTCCTGAGCGCCGCCAGGGAGACTCCACGTGCCGCGGCGCGGTTCCTTTCCTCTGCGGATCAATAAGACTCGGTCATCTTCGATGACGACTACACCGATTCCGACGATCGGCCGTTGCGGAAATTCTCGGTCTCGCATTTTCCAATGACACCTTTGGTTGGTTGCGGCGTATCCGTCACAACGGAAGCGATGCACGATTTGTGGACAAGGATTTCCGATTCATGGCTTAATCGCAAACGGAGGATGCGCAATAATAATCCGTGCATCGGAGGACATCATCGTGAGCAATCAGATTCTCCAGCGTCAGACATTTCAACCCGGGTCCACGATCTTCAAGGAGGGTGACGAGGGAAACTTAGCCTATGTTGTTCAGTCTGGTGAGGTCGAGATCGTAAAGAACATCGACGGCGAGACGAAAGTGCTTGGTGTCATCGGTCAGGGGGGCATGTTCGGAGAGATGGCCCTGATCGATTCGGGGCCTCGCATGGCGAGCGCTCGCGCCAAGACCGGCGCGACAATCATTGTGGTTACGCGCAACATGTTTGAACAGAAACTCAATAAAGCCGATCCTTTTATCAGGGGGCTCTTGAAAATTCTGGTCGATCATGTTCGTTCTTCCGCCAAGAAGTAGTAATCTCGTTGCCAACAATGTGACACCGGACATCGTCATTCTCTTGAACGGTGTTCCCGACCGGCGGAGTGTATCCGCCAGGAAGCAAATAAATGACGCTCGATAATCGAGACCCGAATACGATGTCCAAGGGCAGCGAAACAGGGGCCGGCCCGGACGAACCTCTGCTGCGTCCCCATAAGCTCGGTTTCATGCAGCGGATGAGGGCCTATTTCCTGACCGGAATCCTGGTCACGGCGCCGATCCTGATCACCTTTTACCTCGCATGGATTCTGATCAAGTTCGTTGATTCGAAAGTTACGCCGCTAATCCCGGTTCAATACAACCCGGAGACCTATCTGCCGTTCGCTATCCCCGGTCTCGGCTTGATCGTGCTGGTTATAGGCCTCACCCTGATCGGGGCGCTGACGGCCGGTTTCATCGGCCGCATGTGGATCCGGTTCTCCGAACAACTGTTGGCTCGGATGCCGGTAATCCGCAGCGTCTACGGTGCGGTGAAGCAGATTCTCGAAACCGTACTGGCTCAGCAGTCAACGGCTTTTAGGGGGGCGGTCCTCGTCGAATATCCGCGACGCGGACTTTGGGCCATCGCCTTCATAACGGGCAGAACCGAAGGTGAGGTCCAAAACGTGACGGAGGAGGAGTGCATCAACATCTTTCTTCCAACGACCCCGAACCCGACATCCGGTTTCCTGCTCTTCGTGCCCAAGAAGGACTTGGTTTCGCTCAGTATGACCGTCGAGGAGGCCATCAAAATGGTGATCTCCGGCGGCATCGTGACGCCGCCTGATCGGCGCCCGGAGCGGGAGAAGAACAAAGTTTTCGCATCGGCTCACGTATACGAAGAGATCGATACGCTGCGCGAACGTGACCGTGCGACGATGGTGGTCCAAAAGGGGTCTCGGCCGGGAGAAAAGCAGGAAGAGGCGCGCCGTGAACCGGCGGCGGATGACGCTTAGTCGTGGCGGTTAGTTGAACCCACGTGAGTTTTTCATAACCATATCCTTGAAACGTTGAAGATCGTCCTGGCGTTCGAACCGCAGAAACACGTCCTGCGGCCGCCTATCGGTCTGGCGCTCGCCACTCTGTTCGACGAAGAACGCGCCGGAGCAGTTGTTCGTCAGCCATTCATTGACAATTGAAGTGTCCTGTCCGGACTTGAACCGGATGCCGTAGGGTAAATTCGATCGTTCGACTGTCGACACGTTTCTTTTCCTTGCATTCAAGGCCTTTTTTCGCCGGACCACCCCCCAGGCTGACGATCCGTGTTGTTTTCGCGAACCATGGTAACCCCCCATCACGGTTTGTTGTGTGTCCAACTGTTTCGATTCGTTTCAGGACGATCCGGCTTGAAGACTATCCGGAACCCAGGTTGCGCACGGCCGTGTCGCGGCTGAACAGATACAACAGCGTTCGAGCCGCTTTCCCCCGGTCCGAAACCAGTTGCGGGTCTTTTTCGAGAAGGAGCGCGGCATCGTCCCGCGCAATGGCCAACAGGTCGGAATGTTGTGCAAGGTCGGCGAGCCGGAATTCGGGCAATCCACTCTGCCGTGTGCCCAGCAGTTCGCCGGCGCCGCGCAGGCGAAGGTCTTCTTCGGCGATGCGGAAACCGTCGTCGATTTCGCGCATAATCGACAAACGGGCCTTGGCGACATCGCCCAAAGGGGACGAAAACACGAGCAGACAGACCGAGGATATCGTTCCTCTGCCAATGCGCCCACGGAGTTGGTGCAGTTGCGCGAGACCGAACCGCTCTGCGTGTTCGATAACCATCACCGTGGCATCGGGGACATCTACGCCGACTTCGACTACGGTTGTCGCCACCAATAGGTCGATGGGGCCGTCGGAAAACTTGGCCATGACCTCATCTTTTTGTCCTCCTTTCATGCGGCCGTGGACCATCCCGACGCGGCTGCCGAATTTCAGGGACAATTCCGCGAATCGTGCTTCGGCGGCAGCGAGGTCGACGACTTCCGACTCCTCGACCAGCGGACAAATCCAGTAGACCTTGTTGCCGTCGTTCAAGGCGCGGCCGATCGCCGAAACGACCTCGCCGATCCGTTCGGCCGAAATCGTCCGTGTATCGACCGCCTTACGGCCCTGCGGTTTTTCCATGAGCCGGGAAACATCCATATCGCCGTAGGCTGTCAGCAACAATGTCCGCGGGATCGGTGTCGCGGTCATGACCAGGATATCGACACCTTTTCCCTTGTTGGCCAGGCGGAGGCGCTGATGGACACCGAATCTGTGTTGCTCGTCAATAACCGCCAAACCCAGGTTTTGGTATTCGACATCGTCCTGGAACAGCGCGTGGGTGCCGACCGCAATCTGTATGTCGCCCGATTTCAGGCGTTCGAGAAAGTCGCGCCGGGACTTCCCTTTTTCCCGACCCGTCAGCAGCGCGATCTCGAGGTCGGCGCCGCCAACCAGAGCCGTCAGAGTGTCCGCATGTTGTCGCGCCAGTATTTCTGTCGGTGCCATGAGGACCGCTTGAAAACCGGCTTCGACGACGGTGGCCATGGCCAACAGCGCGACGACGGTCTTCCCGCTGCCGACATCACCCTGCAGAAGGCGCAGCATTCTGCTTTCCGCCGCCATGTCGTCGCGGATCTCTTGAAGGGATTGTTCCTGCGAACTCGTGAGTTGGAAGGGGAGGCCGTCGGCGATGGCGCCGGATAGGGAGGCGTTTCCTTTCAAGCTGCGGCCTTTGGCCCGCCTCAGAGTGCGGCGCATCACGGCGAGCGCCAGTTGGTTGGCGAGCAGTTCATCGTAGGCGAGGCGCTGGCGGTCGGCGTTATTGGGATCCAGGGAAGTCTGGTGGCCGGGTTTGTGCGCCGATTGCAAGCTTTCCCTCCAGGCCGCCCAACCACGTCGGTCGACTAGGTTGGGGTCGATCCACTCATCGAGCGACGGTGGCAGGATGTCGAGCGACGCATCGACGGCCTTGTGTAAAACCTTCTGACTCAAACCAGCCGTCAATGGGTAGACCGCTTCCACCGTCTTCAAACGCGGCAATTCCTCGATTGTTCCAATGTGGTCGGGATGGGTGATCTGAAGGTCGCTGCCGAACAGCTCGAGTTTACCGCTGACGACGCGCGTTTCGCCGACGGGAAGGTTCTTTTTAAGATAGTCTTCGTGGGCGTGAAAAAAGACCAGGGTCAGCGATCCGGAGTCGTCTTCACAGAAGACTTTATAGGGAAGGCGCTTGTTCGGCGGCTTTTGGTGTTTCGCGACGGTCACGACCATCGTGGCGACGACACCGGGCGTCGCTTCCGAGACCGTCGGCGAGTAGCGGCGATCGATGAGGCCGGTCGGCAGGTGCCAGCAAAGGTCGATGATGTTGGGACCCGCCAGTTTTTCGATGAAATTGGCGATACGGGGACCGACTCCCTTGAGAGTCGTGACCGGTTTGAACAGGGGAAACAATATCTCCGGTCGCATATCTGACCAACGTGCTGACAATCGGGAGCAAAGATTTTATATCCTATGTTCCCCCGCTTACCCAGAAAACCGTTTCTCACAGGCCAGCCGTGGACGTCCGTAGGAAAAAGCTACTCTATAAAGCCCAGCATTGCGGCATGAAGGAGAACGACGTCCTCCTGGGACGGTTCGCGGCGGCGAGATTGGAAGGGTTGACGGAACAAGAGCTCACGAGTTTCGAGGCGCTGCTGGAAGAAAGCGACAACGACCTTTACGACTGGGTCACCGGAAAGAAGAACCTGCCGGACCATGTCGACGCTGATTTATTGGCGGCGATTGTGGCTTTTTCACGGAATAAATAGAACACGCGCCGCCGAACGAACCCTGCTAGCGCCCATGAATAGCGAAACCCTACTCAAGGCCCTCGAACGGCCCGGCAAAAGCCCCTCTGTCGTCGCCGGCGCACCGGAAGGCATGGATGCAGTCGTATTGTCGCGTTTGGCTCGGCAGGGCGGCGATATCGTCTTCGTCGCCCGCGACGACGTTTCCATGTCGCGCATGGCGGCGGCCCTGCAATTCTTCGATGCCGACTTGCCGGTCCTCAAGTTTCCGGCCTGGGATTGCCTTCCCTATGATAGGGTTTCCCCGCGTGCCGACATCGAGAGCGAGCGCATCGATACGCTGACGCGCTTGATGCACCGGGGCGAGAGCCTGTCGAGCGTCATTGTCTTAACGACGGTCTCGGCTTTCTTGCAGCGCGTTCCGCCCAGCAGCATCTACGATGGCAGCACGCGCCAGTTGACGGTCGGCGATTCCATCGACGTCGATGAACTCAGCCGGTTCCTGGAGCAATCGGGCTACCAACGGGTTCAAACCGTAATGGAAGCCGGTGAATTCGCCGTGCGCGGCGGTATCGTCGACATATTCCCGTCCGGCTTGCGGTACGCCTATCGGCTCGACTTTTTCGGTGACGATCTCGATGGCATCCGATTGTTTGATCCCGTCGACCAGAGGACCGTAGACGGTCAGTCCAGCCGGCCCGAGACCCTGCGCTTGATCCCGGCCCGCGAGGTCCTTTTGACCGAACAGACCATCTCACGGTTCCGATCCGCATACCGCGTGATCTTCGGATCGGCCGGCGACGATGATCCGCTCTACGAGGCGGTTTCCGCGGGTCGGCGGTATGCCGGCGCTGAACATTGGCTGCCCCTCTTCTATGATACCCTGGAAACCCTCGTGGATTACCTGCCAGGCGCCGATATCGTGTTCGACCATCAGGTCGTCGACGCCCGTGCGGCCCGGTTCGACCTCATTGCAGAGTATTTTACGGCCCGGCAAAACCAGATCGCCGGCGGCGACATGAGCGTATCTGCGCCGCCCTATCGACCGGTTCCGCCCGACCGGTTGTTCGTCAACGAAGAAGAGTGGAGTGAAATCGTCGCCGCGCGCCGAACCTGTCAGTTCTACCCGTTCTCACTACCCGAGGAAGGCGAGACAGCGATCGACGCGGCGCGGGGTGGGACCGACTTCGCGGATGCCCGCGTTCGCCCGGAAATCAGTGTCTTCGATGCCGTCCGCGACCATGTCGAAATCCAAATCGAGGCGGGCCGACGGGTCGTTATCGTCGCTTTTTCAGAAGGATCAAGGGACCGCCTTCAATCGCTGCTCCGGGAACACGGGGTCGTCGAAACGGCTCTTGTGGCCCATTGGCACGATGTCGAGGCGCTGTCGCCAAAAGCCGTCGCGCTCGCCGTAATCGACCTCGAACGCGGTTTTGTCGGAGACGGAATGTGCTTCGTCACCGAACAGGACATCCTCGGCGAGCGGTTGGTCCGCCCGTCCCGGCGAAAAGTGAAGGCCGAGAATTTTATTGCCGAGGCGTCAGCGCTCAACCAGGGCGATCTCGTCGTCCACGTGGACCACGGAATCGGCCGTTTTGAAAGCCTCGAATCCATCCTCGTCGGTGGTGCCCCCCATGACTGTCTAAAGGTCGTTTACGCTGGAAACGACAAATTGTTCCTGCCGGTCGAAAACATCGAGGTTCTGTCGCGGTACGGCTCGGAGGCGGCAAGCGCCCAACTCGACAAGCTTGGCGCCGCCGCCTGGCAATCACGCAAAGCCAGTATGAAAGCGCGGATACGCGAGATGGCCGATCAATTGATCGGGATCGCCGCGGCGCGCGAACTCAAAAGATCGCCGCCGGTTTCGGTGGCCGAAGGGCCGTACGATGAGTTTTGCGCCCGTTTCCCCTATCCGGAAACGGAAGATCAGGCCCGGGCCATTTCGGAAGTTTTGGACGATCTGACCAAAGGCCGCCCGGCCGACCGCCTCGTATGCGGTGATGTCGGGTTCGGCAAAACGGAGATCGCACTCAGAGCCGCTTTCGCCGTGGCCATGGAAGGGCGGCAGGTGGCCGTCGTCGTGCCGACGACATTGCTGTGCCGGCAGCATTTCCAGACCTTCCAGGAGCGTTTTTCGGGGTTCCCGATCCGTGTTGAGCAGGTTTCCCGGATGGTTTCCGCGAGCGCGATAAAGGCGGTCAAATCCGGTCTTTCGAACGGCCAGGTCGATATCATCATCGGCACTCATGCGTTGCTCGCGCGGGACGTCAAGTTCTCCGACCTCGGCTTAATCATCGTCGATGAGGAACAGCATTTCGGCGTCTCCCACAAGGAGAAGCTGAAAGCCTTGAAGTCCGACGTTCATGTCCTGACGCTGACGGCGACGCCGATCCCGAGGACCTTGCAGATGGCTTTGACCGGTATCCGCGAGATGAGTTTGATCGCGACGCCGCCCGTCGACCGTCTCGCCGTTCGCACCTATGTTATGCCATTCGATCCCGTGATCGTTCGTGAAGCAATCCTCCGTGAGCGGTTTCGCGGCGGCCAGACCTTCTACGTCTGCCCGCGCATTGCCGATATCGAACCCCTGCAGAAGTCGCTCCACGAACTCGTGCCCGAAGTGAAGATTGGCGTTGCCCACGGACGCCTTTCGGCGGGCGAACTCGAACAGATGATCGGCGCCTTTTACGAAGGCGCCTTCAACGTCCTGTTGTCGACCAACATCGTTGAGTCCGGTCTCGACCTGCCCAGCGTCAACACCATCATCATTCACCGCTCCGATAAGTTCGGACTGGCCCAGCTTTACCAATTGCGCGGGCGGGTCGGCCGCTCCAAAACCCGGGCCTACGCTTATTTGACCCTGCCGCCGGACCGCAAAGTCTCGGTTGCCGCGGAAAAACGGCTGGAAGTGATGCAGACCCTGGATACGCTGGGCGCAGGGTTTTCTTTGGCCAGCCACGACCTCGACATTCGCGGCGCTGGAAACCTCCTCGGCGACGAGCAATCGGGTCATATCCGGGAGGTCGGCATCGAGCTTTACCAACAGATGCTCGAGGAAGCCGTCGCCGAAGCCCGCGGCGGCGGCGAACAGGTGCAGGACGAAGAATGGAGTCCACAGATCGCCGTCGGTCTGCCAGTGATGATCCCTGAAAACTACGTTGCCGACCTCACTGTCCGCATGGGTTTGTACCGGCGCTTGGCGTGGCTGCACACGAAAACGGAAATCGAGGCCTTTGCAGCCGAGATGATCGACCGGTTTGGTGCGTTGCCGGACGAAGTCGAGAACTTGCTGGATATCGTCACGCTGAAGAACCTCTGTAAGGAAGCGGGCGTGTCGAAAGTCGACGCCGGGCCCAAGGGGGCCGTCGTCACTTTTCGCAACGATCACTTCGTCAATCCCGCGGGACTGGTTGCGTTCATCACGACCCATCAGGAAACGGCAAAATTGCGCCCTGACCATAAGCTCGTACTGATGCGGAACTGGGCCGACGGCGAGCAACGGATCGACGGTGTACGTTACCTGGTCGGTGAACTGGCCCGGATCGCAAAAGCCGGGTGACGGCCGTTCAGTGGACCTTCGACTTATCGGCGGCGACGACCGAGGGGTCGCCGACGGCGAGGTCCAAATCCCATTCGGCCTTTACGGACGTCGTGATGATCAGATGGCAGAATGCGTGGACCAATTGCTGGTTGAGCGAGAAGTTGATCGCCATGCCGTTGTCCGTGTTGAAACTGAGCCGGGTAAGCTCGGGGTTGACCGGAGACACGGACCCGCCGACGACCAGCAGCGGGCCCGTGTTGGAGGTCAGGTTGCGGTTGCCTTCGGCGTGCGTCGTTCCGAAGTCGGACGTCTGCAGGGCTTCCTGATGTTGCATGGCCATCACCGCTTCACGGGCATCGGGTAGCAGGTCCTTCCGCAAGTCCGGGTCCTTCTCCAAGACCTTAATGAGGGCGCCTCACAGGACTTTGGTAAAACGCCTGGTCAGCCACATCTGGTATTCTGATTGCTCGGCCGTGCCGATTCGAAGAAGCATACGGTCTTCTTCGGCCGAAAACGTCATGGTTATCTGGTGAAGAGGGGCGTTCATTGTCTCGTGCGGCGCGGATTCGGGCATATTAGGCGGCGTTTCCGGCTTGGAAGGCGGCGTCCAGCATTCGGGACAATACCTGTGGTTCCTGAGCTCCGGAGATGACCCAGCTTTCGTTAAACACATGGCGTAATCGCGCGGAGTGGCAGCTCTCCCTATCCTGTGAGTGACGAAACCCATGGACCATAGGCGACCCAAGGAGAGCAGCCATGAAACAGTATGTCGGACTTGACGTGTCGGATGAAG
>Ga0209680_1000278_pt1 | contig 13458 bp, 17 predicted proteins | sample WorMetLIZISLAND1_FD_187413 | JGI IMG/M metagenome (GOLD analysis project Ga0209680, IMG submission 187413) | Marine gutless worms symbiont microbial communities from Max Planck institute for Marine Microbiology, Germany - Olavius loisae LIZARD... ... | reverse complement strand
GCCACCAGGTGCCTCGACAGCTATCTCAGGGGGTTCCATCTCATCGAACTCGGCGATCAGCCGTCGCCCAGAGCCTGCCTCGAGGCGGCGATGGCGAGGCCATGCCTACATGTCGCGAATTGAGCCATCATCATAGGAGGAGGAGTCGACGACATAACCACCGAGACGACCCTACCGACACGAAACATCGACTGGGGCTTCTTCGGCACCATAGCCCACCATGCCGACCCGACCGAAGCCTGGCCGCTGGCCATGACACGGATCGGCCGCGTCACGGGCTGCCCGCAAGACGCGGTGCGCGACTTCCTCGACAGCCGACACGGGCGGCATTTTGCGGACGACGTTGCCAACGGACTGGTTGGCAGGCGCGCCATTGAGGCCGCCATCGACGCGGCGATCATGCGCTGGATGGGCTGGACGATCACCAGGCGCACGATCCGAGAGACCGGCATCCCAACCGGGTTGCCCTACCTCACCGGGTTGGTCACACACTGCGAGATCGAGGCCGAAGCGTTCGGCTGATCGGCGGCTCCTCCCTACCATCGCCCCGCGCGTTCAGCGGCGGGGCTTGGTGTGGTAGAAGCCCCGCGATGGTCGCGGTGGCATCACCCGGAGGAAACGCCCATGACCACCAACGTCGCCATTGAAAAGTTCACCGTTGCTCAGCTCGCGACCGCGATCACCAGCATCACCGGAGAAACGGTCACCGCAAAATCCTTCAACTACAAAAGCAAGGCGATCGATCACCTGAAGGCTCTGATCGACGAGCATGATCTCACCGCCCAAGACGTCTTGCAGGCGGCAGGCATCGAGGCGATCACGCCGGCTGGCGAAGCCCTGTCCGGCATCGGGATCGGGTCGAAGGCCAAACCGCCGAAACCGAAGCGTAAGCCCCGCGACAGCAAGCAAGCCAAGCTGATCGAGCTGCTCAAGCGCGACGGGGGCGCCACGCTCGCCCAGATCATCGAGGCCACCGGCTGGCAGCCGCACGCGGTGCGCGGCGCGATCAGCGGGGCACTCAAGAAGAAGCTCGGCTACACCATCGTCTTGCGAAAACTCGACAACGGCGAGCGGGTCTATCGGATCGAGGCATGAGCCGCCATGCCGACCTTCCAATTGATCATCACCCGCGACGTCACCGAGAGCACGGTCATTGAGGTCGATGCCGACACCAGGGAGCAGGCCGAAGAGGCAGCTTTTGAGAAGCTGTTGGCCAGCGACGATACCGAATGGCGTCTCCATGACGGCTCCTGGAACAACGGCGATGCCCACGTCACCGCCATCGATCCGATCACCGAATGATCGGCTACCGGGGTCCTTACCGGATCCCGGTAGCGGGTTCTCTGTTCTGATCGCACTCGACACGCACCACAAAACGCGCTATATTCACGTCGTATTTGATGCGTTAATGATGAGGACACCATGGACATCACCAAGGACATCCGCCCCCTGACTGAGTTCAAGCGCGACACCACGCGCTTCATGTCGCACCTCAAGGACACCGGCCGCCCGTCCGTTCTGACGGTCAACGGCAAGCCGGCGCTCGTGGTCATGGACGCCGAGGCTTGGCAGGACGTACAAGATCAGATCGAGTACGCCCGGACGGTCGCCGGCATCCGCAAGGGTCTCGATCAGGCCCGTGACGGCCAGGGCATCGAGGCTGCGGCCTTTTTTGAGACACTGGGTGCCCGTGGCAAGGCATGAAGCACTACCGAGTGATCATCACGCCGTTCGCCGGTGAGAACATCCGCGAAGCCCATGAGTGGCTCGAAACCGAAAACCCCACTTACGCAGCCAAGTGGCTGAGCGGTATCAAGGACAAGATCCTCGAACTCGAGACCTTCCCGGAATCACATGCCGCCGCCCCGGAGAGCGAGGCGTTCGACGTCGAGATCCGGCAACTGCTCTACGGGCGCGGTACGCCGTGGCGGATCTTTTTCACCATCGACGGCACAACGGTTCTGGTTCTGCATGTTCGGGGCAGCCGAGACTACTGGCAACCCTGATCAGGAGAAATGGACTGGACGCCTCCCGCCGCTGCTGTTGTGGATCGAGAGGGTTGAGGTGGACCCCTCGCGGGCCGACGGCATCTAAAGTGCCAAAGAGGGGAAGATACGGGATCTTCCCAGGCAAACCGGAGGGTCCGAGATGAAGTGTACTGGAACGGTGGTTGGTGTGGATACGGCGAAAAGGGTGTTTCAACTGTACTGGGTCGATAGGGCGACGGGCGAGATTGTGGACTTGCGGCTGACGCGCTCGAAGTTCCTGGAGCACTTCGCCAACCGTGCGCCGTGTGTGGTTGGCATGGAGGCGTGCGGCGGTTCTCAGCATTGGGCGCGGCGGCTTCGCGAGTTGGGCCACGAGCCGCGACTGTTGCCGGCCAAGGCAGTCCGGCCCTTCGTGGCCGGCAACAAGAACGATGCGCGCGACGCCCGCGCGAACTGGACGGCGGTCCGGCAGCCCGGCGTCAAGACGGTTGCGATCAAGAGCGAGGAGCAGCAGGCGATCCTGGCGTTGCACCGCATGCGCCAACAACTGGTGAAGTTCCGCACCGCCCAGATCAACGGCTTGCGCGGTCTGCTGGCCGAATACGGCGAGGTGATGGCGCAAGGCCGCGCCGGGATCAAGCGGGGTATCGCCTCGGCGCTGGAACGGATATCGGAGCGCTTGCCGGCGATGGTCATCGAGGCCCTGCGCGAGCAGTGGGCGCGCGTCATCCGGCTCGACGAAGAGATCGGCGGCATCGAGCGGCGGCTCGATCTGTGGCACCGGAGCAATGCCGCCAGCCGGCGCATCGCGGAGGTCCCCGGCGTTGGGGTTCTGACCGCGACGGCCGTGGTCGCCGCGATGGGCGATCCGGGCACGTTCCGCTCGGGCCGCGAGTTCGCTGCTTCGCTGCCGGGCAGCGAAATGGCGCGCACAATCTGGGCCGTGCTGGCCCATGAGCGGGTGTATCAACGGAATATTGTCAGTCAACCCGCTTAGCCCGAATTTCTCACGTCAGGAGGTGCACCGGCCCCAAGAATCTGATAAAATTCTTTTACTACAAAGAGTTAGCAGATTCTGGAGCGGGGTCCGATGCCGACAGAGTGTATCTCCAAACAGTTCGATTTTGAAGGCTTCGATGGGCGGCGCGTGGTGTCGGCGTTTGACGGCGGTTCGATTACGACACATGCCGGCGCATTGCTGCTGCGCCAGACGGACCGAGCGATCGATTTGTTCCGTCGGATCGCGTCGTGTTTTGACGATCACCGTAATCCGGCGCTCGTGGTTCACAGGCTTCCGGCCTTGGTCGGCCAGCGCATTGCGGGGATCGCCCTGGGGCATGAGGACATCGAGGACCACGACGAGTTGCGCCATGACCAGGTCTTGGCCTTGCTATCGGACAAGTCGGAACCGAAGCGGAGCGATTGCGCGGCACTGGCCGGCAAGAGCACGCTGAACCGGTTGGAGCCTGCGCCCTCGGGGGTGCCGGGCCGCTATCATCGGATCGGCCACGACGCCTCGGTGATCGAGGATCTGTTCGTCGATCTCCATCTTGAGGCCCATGAGGCGGTGCCCGGACGAATCATCCTGGACCTCGGCGCCACCGACGATCCCCTCTACGGCCACCAGGAAGGCCGGTTCTTCCATGGTTATTACAACTGCTATCGCTACCTGCCGCTCTAGAGCGTATCCACATTAATCCGGTTCATATCCTGCAGCTTTGAAGTAGTTTTCGCACTCTTCAGGTCTGAAGGCTCCCACGAGGTCTCCGACGGTATTCCAAAGCGCGGGGATCGTCCGTTCAGCTTTGGCCCTGAGCATCGCTTTTAGCTTTGAGAATGCGTTCTCTATCGGATTGAAGTCTGGTGAATATGGCGGCAGAAACCGGAGTTTTGCGCCCGCATTCTCGATTGCTTCACGTACGCCGGATGCCTTGTGAGCTGGGAGATTGTCCATGATGACAACGTCGCCGGGCTTCAGCGTGGGAGCAAGTACCTGTTCAACACATAGGCGAGGAACACGACGCCGTTCATGGCACCGTCGTAGACGAAGGGCGCGGTCATTCCCGTCAGGCGCAGGGCACCGGTGAAGGTAGTCGTCTTCCAGTGCCCGTGAGGGACGCCCGCCCGGCAACATTCCCCCCGTGGGGCACGCCCCCTGAGGCGGGCCATCTTGGTCGATAGCCCTGTTTCATCAATGAAGACAAGCGTGGCAGGGTCAAGGTCCAACTGGCCATCGAACCAGTCCTGCCGCCGTTTCAGGACATCGGGGCGATCCTGCTCCAGCGCATGGGCGGACTTTTTTTGAACGTCCAGCCACGCCCGCGCAGCCAAACGCTCAGGCCGCTGCGGCTGATGACAACATCTACCTCGTCACGCAGTCGGGCCACCATCTCATTCAGGGTAATGTCCTTGGTCGCCTCAATCATCGACACGATGAATGCCTCATGCATGTCAAGACGTGAGCCCCTTGGTTGGCCCTGACGCCGTGCTGTGCGCTCACCAGTCTTCACGGGCACGTCTAATCCACACAATCGCAGTGGCAACGCCAATCCTAAACCGCGCCGCAACCGAGCGCGCCGATGCACCCGCAGCCGCCGCATTCAAAACCCGCTCTCGAAGATCATTACCGTAAGCTCGTGACATCAAAGCCTCCTGTTGCGGAAACCATGAATCACAAACAAACCAAAACGTCACCCTCAATCTGAATCGGAGTTCGATAGACGCGCTCTAGATCTTCGCCGGGAAGCACCTGCTGGCGGCCAAGCTCGGGCCTTCCGATATCGACGCCGCCGCCGGGGCGAAGGAAGAGGTCGAGCGCATCGTCGGCCAGATCCGGACGCATTGGCCGGGGGTCGATATTCTGCTCCGTGCCGGCTCGGGCTTCGCACGCGAGGACCTGATGGCCTGGTGCGAGGAGAACGGCGTCGATTACCTGTTCGGCTTGGCCCGCAACAAGAGGCTGGTGGCGGCGATCGCCGACGACCTGGCCCAGGCCCGCGCGGAACATCGGGAAACCGGCGCGCCGGCCCATTGTATCCGGGGCTTTATGTGGTCGACGCTGAAGAACTGGAGCCGCCACCGCCGCGTCGTGGCCAAGGCCGAACACTCGGCCAAGGGCGCCAATCCCCGCTTCGTCGTGACCTCGCTGACGGCCGCCGAACACCCCGCCAGGGAGCTCTACGAGGAGCTCTATTGCCAGCGCGGTGAGATGGAAAACCGCATCAAGGAATGCCAACTCGACCTGTTCGCCGATCGGACCTCGCCCAACTCCCTGCGCGCTAACCAGCTGCGCCTGTGGTTCGCCTCGTTCGCCTACGTGCTGATCGACAGCCTCAGGCGCCTCGGTCTCAGACACTCCCGCCTGGAAAACGCCCGTTGCGGCACCATCCGCCTCAAACTCCTCAGGCTCGGCGCAAGGGTCGAGGTCAGCGTCCGGCGCATCAAGGTCTCCATGGCCGCCACCAACCCCTGGCAAACCGAGTTCGCCCTGGCCCACGAACGAATACGAGACGCGGCCCGATAACGCCGCCGGACCTCAAACCCCAACCCAAACAGCAGAGGAAAAATCTGAAATCACCCCACCGGCAAAACCCCCGGCCCCATACCCACAACCGCGCAAAATCCCGCCGCCAGACTCCTCAATCAACCGATCCAAGGTCGAGCCGGTGAGAAATCCGGGCTAGGCGCGGTTGGCCGTGGATGTGAACGACTGAAAAAGGAGGTGGCCGCTGAAAGGTTCATGGTCATCGATGGTGGTAACCTTGCTCGGGTGGTAATCGCCGCGCCGTGGTTACCACCTGGGTTACCACCCGCGATCTTGACCTAACACCTTGATTTGCCGGTGTTTTCCTGCCTCTCGGCCCCTTCGACGGCCGGTCGGTGGTAACCTCGGTTACCACCCCGGATAGGGCCTAAGCCTTTGATATTTGGTCTTTTATTTGCCGAGTGGTAACCGGCCATGGGTGGTAACTCAGATTTTCGGGCTGTCGCTAGCGAACTTCCGCGCCACGCCCGCCAGCATACGATTGGCACCCGGAAGGACCCAATGTTCGTTTGAGTAGGTGGCTTGTCTCGCGGTGTGTATTCCGAGGATTGCGCCGGATGGGCCGGTGCCGAGCCTCAAACACAGGAGACGAGCCGTGAACCAGGATACGCTGTTTATTGGCCTTGACGTACACAAAGAGAAGATCGCCGTGGCAGCCGCCGAAGGACATCGCGATGGTGAAGTCCATTTCCATGGCACCATCATCAACAAGCTCGATGCCGTGCGCCGCCTGGTGGAGAAGCACGCCAAGCGGCATGAGCGGCTACAGTTCTGCTACGAGGCCGGCCCTTGCGGCTATGCCATCTACCGGCAGATCACCAAGCTCGGCCATGACTGTACGGTGGTGGCACCCTCGCTGACCCCGACCCGTCCCGGTGATCGCGTCAAGACCGACCGGCGTGACGCGATGACGCTGGCACGGCTACATCGTGCCGGCGAACTCGCCGCCGTATGGGTGCCCGACGAAGCGCACGAGGCGATGCGTGACCTGGTCCGCGCCCGAACCGCGGCAATGGAAAGCCTGCGACGATCCAGACAACAGCTTGGAGGCTTTTTGTTGCGGCACAACCGGACCTTCACCGGCGGCCGCAACTGGACCAAGAGGCACCGCCGGTGGCTGACCACGGTGCACTTCGATCACCCGGCGCAGCAGATCGTCCTGCAAGACTACATCGACGTCGGCGACGATGCCGGCGCCCGCCTCGCCAGACTGGAGGCCCAGATTGCCGAGCTGCTGCCACAATGGTCGATGGCCCCCGTGATTGCGGCGATCCAGGCCATGCGCGGTGTCGGCTTCATCGTCGCCGTCACCGTTGCCGCCGAAACCGGCGACCTGCGACGCTTCGACACCCCGCGCCAGCTCATGAGCTACCTCGGCCTCGTGCCCTCGGAACATTCCTCGGGCAGCCGGACGCTGCGTGGCGGCATCACCAAGGCCGGCAGCAAGGACGCCCGGCGAGGGCTGATCGAAGGCGCCTGGACCTACCGCACAAACGCGCGCATCGGACCGGTTCACCAGTCCCGTCTCGATGGCCTGCCGAAAGCGGTCCGTGAGATCGCCTGGAAGGCACAAATCCGTCTCTGCTGCCGTTACCGTCGCCTCGCTGCGCGGGGCAAGCCGCAGACCGTCGTGACCACCGCCATCGCCCGTGAGATGGCCGCCTTCATCTGGGCCATCGCCCGGCACGTCCAACCGGTTGAAGCCGCCTGAACCGATTCGAAACCGATCCACGCACAACACCGAAGGAGATCGACCGACCTTACCTGATGCTCACCGACGCGCATCGCCGGGGGCAGAGCTCCCAGGGAACCCTCGAGGGTCCTTAGTAGCAGACCATGTCCATGCCCGACGGAAGACAGGAGGCAGCCCGAGACGGATTAACGGTCCTGCGGTAGCCAACCCGCGTATCAGAGTGTGATCCACCGTCGTCTTGCGCTCTGCCTCCAGCCATGCGCGTCGCCCTACGAACGCCATCACCTGGACCTTCGGGCCCGGAACGGCAAATCGTGCAAGAAGCTTGACAAACGAACATAAGAGGACCCGTGATCTTTCGGTGGCGTGGGACAAGAACCGCGACGCGCGCGCCTCTCCCGAGGATAGCGCTGACCATAGCGATTTCCGCCGGTTTCGTCCGGGAGAAAAGTGTTTCATGTCCGAATGACGCTCAATACTTCCTCTCGGCGTCGGCGCGAACCCGTTCCGCATACCGACGCACATGGCTTCCCGTGTGGAGCCGCGGCTTGCCGTTGAGCCGTGCCGCGATGAGCGCAAGGCCCGCCACCCAGTGCCGCCACGCGGTCGAGCGGGCCATACCGAACCGATAGCAGATCGGCTTCCACCGCGTATTCGCCGCGCGTTCCCAAACGATCTTGGCGTCGACGGGATCGAGCCAGCGCAGCCACGTCATGGCCTCGTCCATCCGGCTGATGGCCGCCGGCGACGGCCGGGCCGGACGAAGCACCGCATCATGCCAGCCAAACGCGTCCCAGAAATCCCGCACCACTTCTGGCCAGGTCGAGTAATAGCCCTGGACTCGCTGTTCCGGCAGACATCGCATCACCTGGGCGGCCTCCGGCATGCGCTCCTCGACCATGCTTGCCGTCCATCGTCCCTCAGCCATGGGCTGCCCCCTCGGCTTCCCGCTTGCCATAGAGCTTTTCGCCAAGCTGCCGGACCAGCTCCCGCTCCGGCCAGGTCAGCCGATCGTCCTCGACGGAGACGGCGAGCACCCCCTGTCCCCGCCAGCCGTCTCGCTTGACGTCATCGACGGGCCGCCGCTCGCCGCCATAGCCCTTCGGATGCCATCTCATCGCTGCACCTCCCGGAGGCATGCCGCATAGCCGGCAACGTCCACAATGCTGTCCAGATGCTTCGGGTCGTGGACAAGGCGCGCCATCTTGAGATCGATCAGGCAGAGCGCCACCTGGGCTGCCGTGACCTTGGCGCCCAGCACCAGAGACCATCGCTTGGCGATGTGATCGAACAGCGCTGTGGCCTCGCCGTATTGCCGCCGCCGGTTCTCGACCACGCCGGCGGCGTGCTTGAGCATCATTTCCGAGTTCATTGCCGTTCTCCGTGCTTACGCGGCCCCACTGGGGCCACGGTCACTGCGAACCCCGTTGCCAGGTGCCGCTGGCCGTAAAGCGCGATCAACGCCGCCTCGGCCCGTCCGTTGTCTTTCACCCGCGTCCACAGTCCGGCATGCCCGGGCATCAAGGCGGAAGCCCGCGCCCGGCTGCCGTCCTTGCCGGCCCGCACGCCGAGGCCGGAACGCCATTTGCGCGGCGCCACGTAATCGGTCGGAATGAACCCGGCGGACAGCACGCCCTCGACGATGCCGAGCGACCTTCCGAACTGGAACATGCTGGTCACGCCCTGTCCCGGCATGGCGCCGACCTGCTCGACGAAGGCATGGGCGACGGGGCCGTGGGCGTCGATGAGGCGCGCCAGTTCGTAGCGGTCGATCTCACGCTTTGCCTTTCCGCCTCGCTTCAGCCGGTGCACCGGCATGTCGAAGATTTCCAGGCTGCCGTCAGCATGCAGGAACGCCAGCGCGCCACCCAGTCCCGGATCGACGCCGAGAATTTTCTGGTATTCAGGATTCACGATCGCTGGCCTCCTTCCGCCAGAATGACGGGATTCACCCATCGTCCTGCGCCGGTTCGTTCGGGTAGAGATTGATGACCTCGGCGTCGGGGAAGACGCCCTTCGCGGCCTTGAGCAGCTCCATGCCGCCGACCAGCGCCGCCACCTCGTCGGGCGTGATCCAGATGACCTTGTCGCCGTGCAGCTCCCGCACCCGGGCGATGGCGTGCTTCTGCTCGCCGATGGCGACCCTGGTTCCGGTCGCGCCATGAAAGCCGAGCAGATAGGCGTCGTCCTCGGCCGCTGCCGCTTCCATGGCCCGGGCGATCGCCGCCCAGCCCCGGCACATGGCGGCGGCCTGCTCCTCGACCTCGTGGTCGCTGCCGGTGATCAGGGCCTCGTGGTAGAGATCCTGCTGCTCGGTGAAGAGCCGGTGCAGGTCGGCATCGACGCGCTGGAGGGCGGTGAGCGTCCAGCGGCTCTCGAAAGCCTCGGCGGCCTCGGCGACCTGGCCCATGACGCGGGGGATCAGCGGCTCGCCGACCCTGCGCGCGACGCCGCCCGGCGACGCCACCAAAATGCGGCACTTCTCGCGCGCGCGTATTTCCTTCCCCTTACTTTTCATCTTTTAGGTCCTTTTTCGATGTTTTGGACTAACTGGAAAAGAAGTGACGCAACCTGACCCGATGCCCTGAAAGCCCTTGGTTTCCGCCGGCTTGGACGTGCGTCACTTCGTGCGTCACTTTGTCGATTTGCGTCACTTCGAAGTGACGCAAAGTGGCGCGGATTTGCGTCAGGTCTTGCGTCACTTTGGAAGCCGATTTCAGTCGCTGAAGAGGCCATCAGAACCTCGGCTCCTTGCCCTGACGTCGGACCGCTGTCGGGTCCTGGAAGGACTTGTTGATGAAGTTGTCGGCCTCGCCCGAGCCCGTCTGCTTGCCGTAGTTGTTGTCGGCGTAGTCGTGGATATGACCGATGCCTTCGTCGGTCAGTTTCACGCCAGTGACGTAACGGCGATTGCCGATCCGGTGATCACCGGTCCCCGGCATGGCGCGGCGGATGGCCGGGAACACGGTGCGCCCGCCGAAGGGTTTGGCGTCCTGGCCGAACTCCGAGATCATCCAGCCGTTAAGCGACGCCAGCAGGTCGCGGCGATCGACCATCATGCCGTCCGACGGCACGACCGCCGTCGCCAGCCAGGCGCCGATTGGGTTGTTGTCGTGCTCGAACATGCCGACGGCATCGCGCATGACCTTGGGCGGATCGAAGTACAGCCGGGCGTAACCCTCCAGCGCCCAGTTGAGGACACCGCCGAGTTCGGCCTCGATCACCCGTTCGGAGATCGATTTCTCTTCGGCCACCGTCTCGTCATGCTCGACGGTCATGGGAAGCACGATGGAGCGGTTATAGACCGCGTGGGACTGGTCCTTGACCCGGGGTAGATGGTTGGCGGTGAGGCAGACCGCGATATCGAGGCTGCCCTCCCAGTTGTCCTTGTTCTTGCGCGGAATGCTGACCGGCTCGCCGGTGACGATGACCTTGTAGCGCTCGGCGTCCAGGAACTCGCCGCTCGAGACCGCATCGTCGGCGATCCAGGCCGAGGCCCGGATCAGCGGCTGCATCCCGAAATGCTCCTCCAGATCGCGGGCCCGCATGCCGGTGGCGCGCCCGCCGATCAGGGTGCGAAGCACCTGCGCCAACTGGGTCTTGCCGGTCCTGGACGGGCCATAGACGATCAACCCCTTGGTCATCTCGCGGCTTTTGCCGCGTACCAGGGCCGAGCCGAACCACTCGGCGAGGGTGACGGTGACGGCCCGGCGTTCGTCCTCCTCGATGTTGCCGAAGGCCGTTTCCAGAAAGGCGATCCAGATCGGGCAGGTCGCCGCCGCATCGATGTCCGCCTCGACCCGGCAGGTGGCGTAATCCGTTTCCGAATGGCTGCGGATTTTCCGGGTCCGGGGGTCGATGACGCTGTTGCGGCAAACGATGACGCCGGCGGCGTCCCACTCGATCCCCTCGCGGAGCAGGCCCGGGTGCTCCATCACGTAGCGCCAGGCGGCGTTCAGCAGCTGCGGCGAGGTCTTCTGGCCCATGGCCCGGACCACGCCCTGGATGGTGATCCGCATGATGTGATCAAGCTCGTCATCGAATGGGCGCCAGAAACCGTCGGCGTAGGTCCATGCCTGCCCTTGGGCCAGCATCAGCAAGCCACGGTGATCGACCCAATGGGCGCGATGGCAGCCTCGCCGACCTGGGCGATCAGGTGCTCCTTGGCGGCCTTGGCCTTCTTGGCGGGCTCCGGTTTGGCGGCACCGTCGACGGCGGCGGCTTTCCCGGCGGCGCGTTTCTCGCGGGCCTTGGCAAGGCTGACGACGCGCTCTTGGGGCTTGTCTCCGAATTTCTCCCTCGCCGAGGCGATCATCCGGCGGATCGCGCCCTCTTCGCGCTTCCAGTTCCGGGTCGCGCCATGGCGCCCGGCGACGGCGCGGGTGGCGTCGAGGAGCAAGGCGACGATTTCGTCCTCATCGACGTCCTGTGCGGCGAGCGAGGCGGAAATGCGCAGCTGCGTCTGGTGAATGCTGGTATCGCCGTCCCCCAGGTAGGTCATGGCGGCCAATGCCTGCTCGACGTCGAGCGGCGGCTTTAGACCTAAGCGCTTGGCGGCGGCGAGGTAGGGGTTGGGGCTCGCGCCCCCGCAAGCGAAGTCGTCTTGCGCCTCCGGCTCGCTGTCGCCCGTTGAGGGGCGCTCGACTACGGGCCGTTGCCAATCGAGCCATTCGACTAGGTCATCGAACTCGTGGTACGCCCAGGTCGCCTCGAGGACGCGGGTTTCAGTGGGAGCACACCGTTGTTGGCCTCGACTACGTCGGGCTTGGTGTTCAGAGTGCCGGGCAGGCGCATCACCCGGGCCAGGTCGCAGACGTTGAGATCGCCGGCGCAGATCCCGGCCAGCTGTTTCAAGGTGCTGGTTATCGCCTCCTCGGTGGCCTCGGCATCCGGCGCGTCGGCGCTTACGTCGATGGCCTCGTTGAGCAGCCAGTAGGCGTGCAGGCCGCCACCACTGTCGACGATCACGGATGGGGGAAACGGCAGCGGGCGGAGTTCCGAGACGACCGTGTCCTTGTCCAGGCCCATTTTGCCGGTGTCGATGTCGGCCCAGAGCGCCGGGCACTCCGCCAAGTCAACCCGCCGCCCAGTGTGCGACCCGGTGACACGGGTGCAGACGCCGAAGAACATGCCGCGCCCCTCGCCGTCCCACCTGGCGCAATGCGCCGTGATCATCTCCATGTCGCGGGTGAACAGGGGCCGCGCCGGGCCATTACCGCTGCGGTTGGTGAACGAGCGCAGCTCGACGGCGTGCTCGGTGGTCGCGCCGAAGAATTTGGCGAGAAAATCAGCGGACTCCTGATACGATCGTTCACGCATTATGGTGTTCTGGCCGGCCTGCTGTTGCGGGTTGGTGTGGAGTTGGACGGAGGCGTTGCGTTCGAGGGGCTTACGCCGCGCCACCGGCGCGACGGTCCCCTCTCACCCCCCGCCCAACGTATCGGGTCTAGAACCTGATACGACGGCCGGCGCCGGAACGGTTCGCGCTGTCGGCGGCGCCGGTCTTTCCTTCGGGTTCGGAAGCCGGTTGTTCCGGGGTCTGGTCACCGGCCTCGCCGCTCAGCAGGTCGACCTCCTCCACCCAATCGACCAGTTCGAAGACCGGCACGTCGACACGGCCATAGGCCTTGTTGGGATGCGCGTAGTCCGAGGCCTGGATCTCGACCACGGGCAGCTTGCCGGGCTTCTGCCGGTAGACCGTGCCGTAGGTCTTGGCGAACGCGCCGATGGCTCCGATGCCGCCGCGCGTGCTGGTGGCGAACAGGAACTCGTCGCCGGTCTCCGGCCCCTTCAGCGGCAGGTGGTTGGTGAACTGCCAAGCGTCCTTGGAATCGCCACGATCATCGGTCTCCCACTGCCCTCGGTCGTCGTCGCCGAGTTCGTTGCGTCTCGGCGGCGTCGCGCCGTCGGCGATCAGCACCATGACCTCGTCGGTGGGGTGGCCGTCCCACCACCGGACCCAGCCAACCTTGGCTCCCGCCATGTTGGCGATCAGCCGGGTGCCGACCGGGATCTCGATGTCATCCTGGCTGTAGAAGTACCGGCCCTTGCGGAACTTGATGATGTTGCGGGTGACCTCCTCCCCTTGATTAGGTCCACCGCTGGAGTGAGTTTTTCCATAATTTGCGAAGGAGGGAGAACTCGCGATGAAGCGCAAACGATTTACAGAAGAGCAGATCATTTCGATCCTGAAGGAGGCGGATGCCGGGATGACGGGCAAGGAGGTCTGCCGT
>Ga0209680_1000277_pt1 | contig 13470 bp, 14 predicted proteins | sample WorMetLIZISLAND1_FD_187413 | JGI IMG/M metagenome (GOLD analysis project Ga0209680, IMG submission 187413) | Marine gutless worms symbiont microbial communities from Max Planck institute for Marine Microbiology, Germany - Olavius loisae LIZARD... ... | reverse complement strand
CGATCACTCTGAGAAGTTCGTCGATGAACGGAATCGCATCAACGGGATCGAGAACTTCTGGAACCAGGCGAAGCGGCATCTGCGGCGCTTTAACGGCATCCCGAAACAGAGCTTTCACCTGTTCCTGAAGGAGTGCGAATGGCGGTTCAATGGAGGTGATCACCGGGAACTGCTTAACCAATTAAAGACATGGGTGAATTCGAGACAAAAACGTCCTTAGCTAGGACAGCCCCAATTAAATTGCCAAAATTCGTTCATCTGATATGCATTTACGCATGAATTGGCAATCCATCCGTTTCGACTGGAATCAGGTCCGGGCCTTCCTGGTGACCGCCGAGGAAGGTTCCTTCTCGGCCGCGGCCCGGGCGCTCGGTCTTACCCAACCGACCTTGGGCCGCCAGGTGGCGGCGCTCGAGGACGATCTCGGCGTGACACTCTTCGAACGGGTCGGGCGGTCCCTGTCGCTGACCGGGTCCGGCCTCGAACTGCTCGACCACGTGCGCGCCATGGGGGACGCGGCAAGTCGGGTGTCGCTAACCGCCTCCGGCCAGTCGCAAAGCGTCGAGGGCCAGGTCTGCATCACGGCGACCGACCTGATGGCCATGTACTTCCTGCCGGGCGCCCTGAAACGGCTGCGTGACATGGCGCCGGGCATCGACGTCGAGGTCGTCGCCTCCAACGACATCCGCGACCTGCGCCGCCGCGAAGCCGACATCGCCATCCGTCACGGCTGCCCCCAGCAGCCGGACCTGATCGCCAGACTGATCCGCGAGACCTCGGCCCATCTCTATGCCTCCAGCGAATACCTGGACCGTTTCGGCCGCCCCCAAACGCCCGAAGACCTCACCGACGCCGTTTTCATCGGCTTCGACCAATCCGATGAGTTGCCGGTCCGTCTCCGAGAGCTCGGCCTGAACCTGACCCAGGACGATTTCAAGCTGATCTCGGAAAGCGGTGCCGTCGCCTGGGAGATGGTCAAGCAGGGTCTCGGCATCGGTTTTATGGCCCGCGACATCGCCGAACGCACCCCCGGCGTCGAGCCCGTCCTGCCCGACCTGCCGCCGATGTTCTTTCCCATCTGGCTGGCCACCCACCGAGAACTCCACACCAGCCGCCGCATCCGGCTGGTCTTCGATCTGCTGGCCGACGTGCTGGCGTGAGAGGGCCGGGAAATCGGGGCGATACACGAACGCGCGGATACATCACTCACCGGCTGAAAACCCATTGAACCAGCCAAAGGGATGGGTAATGACCCGAACCACGGTGAACGTGCGGAATTGAGGTCACCCGGCCCATAGCAACACTGACCACCTTAAGGACGATTATCGTGACCAAGAACGCGCTCCGGCCGGGCGCCATCGCGAACTGGTGGCCTCAACTTTTGCTCTTCGCGATTTCCCGGTCTTCAGGCGGAAATTTATGGTTTCTTCAGCGTACCGGAGATCCCAGAAGCCATTCCGGAAAACCGAGAGATCTCGGACGAAGCCGCCGAACACCCTCATTTGCAGTTAGGCGATAACGGGGAGGCGTTGCCTCTCGGCAGGGCCCGTGGTCGGAGGACAGCGGCCTTGCCACATAAGGCCCCTTGGCGCAGATTGACCGGGCCGTCATTTGCGGAGAACACGCCCATGAAGAACCGCTGGTCCGACGCCGAGGCGGCGTCGCTTTGCCGCCGTTTCGCCCGTGCCGGAGCGCCCAAGGAACTAAGCCTGCGCGTCTATACGAGCCGGCTCCTCGGCGACGAGAGGAGTCTGGTGCTGCATGGCGGCGGCAATACTTCCGTCAAGATCGAACGCAAGGGCGCGGAGGTTCTCTACGTCAAAGGGTCCGGCCATGATCTGGGTGACATCGGGCCCGACGGGTTCACGCCCCTCGATTTGTCGCCGTTGCGCGATCTCAAAACTCGTGACGGCCTCTCTGACGATGCCATGCTCGATGCCTTCGCCGCCGCCCGACGCGACCGGACGTCTCCGGCACCTTCGGTCGAAACCTTGCTTCACGCCGTTCTTCCCCACGCTTACGTCGATCACACCCACGCCAATGCGGTCCTGGCATTGAGCAATCGCGCCGACGGCGAAAAGCTCTGCAAACGCATCTTCGGCAAGCGAGCCGCCGTCGTGCCCTATGCCATGTCCGGCTTCGATTTGGCCAAACAGGTCAGCCTGGCTGTGGAGAACGAACCGAACGTCGACGGCGTCGTCCTCCTGCGCCACGGGCTGTTCACATTCGGCGCTTCCGCGAAAGAGGCCTACGGCCGCATGATCGATCTGGTGTCGCTCGCCGAAAAGGCGCTCAAGAAGTACAAGGCAAAGACCTTTGCTGCCGTCAATCTGCCGACCAAAAGGGCCGGCGTTGCCGAGGTGGCGCCGATCATCCGCGGCCTCGCCGCCATGCCCGGCGACGAGGCCGGCGACTATGGCCGCTTCATCCTCGATTTCCGGACGGGCAAGGCGGTGCGCGCCTTTGTCGACGGCAAAGACGTCGGCCGCTACGCAACTGCCGGCACGGCGACGCCGGACCACGTCATCCGCACCAAGGCGAAACCGCTGATCCTGCCGCCACCGGAGGCCGGCAACCTCGACGCTTTCGCCGCCGCCGCCGGCCGCGCCATGGCAGACTACGAAAAAACCTATGGGAAATACTTCGACAGGAACAATCGCCGCCATGGCGGCAAAAAGAACATGCTCGACCCGAAACCGCGGGTCGTCCTGGTGCCGGGATTGGGCCTGTTCGGGCTCGGCCGCACGACGGTTGAGGCCGCCGTCGCTGCCGATCTCGCCGAATGCGCCGTCGAGGTCGTTTCGGCCGCCGAGGCGACGGGCCGCTTCGAAGGCGCTTCGGAGGCCGATCTCTTCGACATCGAATACTGGGCCCCGGAACAGGCCAAGGTCGACACGGCTTCGGATAAACCGCTCCTGGGCCAGGTGGCCGCCGTTACCGGTGGGGCGTCGGGCATCGGCCTGGCGACGGCGCGGATGTTCGCCGAGGCCGGCGCCGCCGTGGCCGTCCTCGATCTCGACGAAAAAGTGGCGGCCCGGGCAGCCAGCGAATTCGGCGCCGTCGGATTTGGCTGCGACGTGACCGACAACCCGGCCGTCACTAAGGCCATGGGCCGCATCGCCGAAACCTTCGGCGGCCTCGACATCGCGGTGTCCAACGCCGGTGCCGCCTGGCAGGGGCGCATCGGTGAGGTCGACGAGAAAGTCCTGCGCCGGAGTTTCGAACTCAACTTCTGGGGCCACCAGAACGTCGCCCAGGCCGCGGTCCGGGTCATGACCGCCCAGGGCACCGGCGGCTGCCTTTTGTTCAACACCTCAAAGCAAGCGGTCAACCCGGGCCGGAACTTCGGACCTTATGGATTGCCTAAGGCGGCGACGCTTTTTTTGATGAAGCAGTATGCACTGGACCATGGTGGCGACGGTATCCGCTCCAACGCCGTCAATGCGGACCGCATCCGCTCCGGGCTGCTCACCGCGGACATGATCGCCAGCCGCTCCAAGGCCCGCGGCGTCAGTGAGGCCGATTACATGGCCGGTAACCTGTTGGGCCGGGAGGTCACCGCCGACGACGTGGCCGCCGCCTTCCTGCACCTGGCGCTGGCCCGCACGACGACGGCAGCTGTGCTGACGGTGGACGGCGGCAATATCGAGGCGTCGCTGCGGTAGGGTCGGCACCGCTTCCCAAATTCCTTGCCAGGGCCCCCGATCCGTCGCAAACAGCCTTTATGAAACGCCCGACGCAACCCCTGGCCCTCGGCGAATTCGTGGTCCTCCTAGCGCTGATGATCTTGATCGTCGCCATGGCGACCGATATCATGCTGCCGGCGCTTTCGGTCATCGGCCGCGACCTCGAGGTCGCACGCGCCAACGACGTGCAGCTCATCGTCTCGTCCTTGTTCGCCGGCTTCGCCCTTGGCCAACTGATCGCCGGGCCCCTGTCCGACAGTTATGGGCGCAAGCCGGTCATCTATTGGGGATACGCCGTGTTCATGGTCGGCTGCCTGCTGTCGGTCGTTGCCGCCGACCTGACGACCATGCTGATCGGTCGGGTCCTGCAGGGGCTCGGCGCTGCGGCGCCGCGTGTGGTTCTCGTTTCAATGGTCCGCGACGGTTACGCGGGCCGTGCCATGGCGCGCATCATGTCGATCATCATGTCGGTCTTCATCCTGGTGCCGGTCGCCGCGCCGACCATCGGTCAGGCCATCGTGAACCTTTCCGGCTGGCGGGCGACCTTCCTGTTCCTTCTGATCCAGGCCGTCGTCGCCTCGCTGTGGTTCGCCTTCCGCCAGCCGGAGACCCTGGCCGCTGAAAACCGGCGGCGGTTCACCATCGGCGCCATCGTCCGCGGCGCCGCCGAGGCCCTGTCCAACCGGACCGTCGCCGCCTATACGCTCGCCGCCGGGTTCATCTTCGGCGCCTTCCTTTCCTACCTGAGCTCGGCCCAGCAGGTCTTTCAGGTGACCTTCGGCACGGGCGACCTGTTTCCCCTCTATTTCGCCGTCGCTGCCCTGTCCCTCGGGCTGGCGTCCTTCACCAATTCGCGCCTGGTTATGCGTTTCGGCATGCACGTGCTGACCCACGCGGCCCTGACCGGTCTCACGGTTCTGTCTGGCGTTTTTGCGTTGGTCCTGCTGGCCACGGGCGATGTGCCGCCGTTCGCCCTGTTCCTGGCGTGGATCCTGTCCGCGTTTTTCTGCGTCGGCTTCCTGTTCGGCAATCTGAATGCGCTCGCCATGGAACCGCTCGGTCACATGGCCGGGCTCGGCGCGGCGTTGATCGGTTCTGCATCGACCTTCATGTCGCTCCCTATCGGATGGTTCATCGCCGGCCGTTTCGACGGCGGCGTCCTGCCCCTGGTCTCCGGCTTTTTCGCCTCCGGATTGGCGACCCTCGTCGTCATGCGCTGGTGCGAGCGGATGGCGCCTTTCGGCGCCCGGAAATCCCGATGAGCTCAGCCTTGAGCTGATCCCTTATCCCCAAACCCGGCCCCGGCCTTGCGGTATTCGTCCCGGGGCGGTGCGAAGACATCGAGGATGACCGCCCCTTCCGGTCCCGCCGTAAAACCGTGTTCGACGCCGCCCGGCGTGCGCCAGAAGTCGCCGGCTTCGACCGGATATTCGACGCCGTCTTGCGTGCGCACGCCGCTGCCTTCCAGCATCACGCCCCATTGTTCCTGCGGATGGCTGTGCACGCTGCCGGCTTTGTTCGGCCCGGCGCGGACCACCGACAGCATCGACTGGTCGCCCGGGAAGACCCGGGTTTCAAGTCCTTCGGAAAGGACTCGATGTATGCCCTGGCTCAGGTCTTGGAGGTTGAAGAAGGTTTCGTCCGGCATGGTGATCTCCCGAGTGGTTGCGCGTGGACATTAGACGACGGCGCGACCAGCCGCCACCGGGCATTCAGCTTTGGAACCTAAGACAGGCCCTTCACAAGTGATAGACTTCCAGACACCGATTGATTGAGGAAGACGTCGTGGCGACCCGGCACTTTTTATTGGCATGGATTGTTTTCGGTTTGATGTTGGGGCCGCCGCCGGCCGCTGCCGATGAGCGGGTGACCATCGCCGGTGTCAGGAGTTTCTCGGAGCATGAACCGGGCACGGTGATCCTCAAGGAGGTCTACCGGCGGATCGGCGTTCAGCTCGAGATCGAACGATTGCCTGCCGAACGGGCCCTGAGGTTGGCCAACGATGGGGTTTATGCCGGAGACCTTCAGCGCATCGACGCCGTCAAGAACCTCTACACCAACCTGATCCAGGTGCGCCCGCCGATCAACTATCTGGAAGCGAGCGCCTTCAGCGTCAAGCATGATTTCCCTGTCGCTGATTGGGACAGCCTACGGCCCTATCGCATCGGCATCATCCGCGGCATGAAATTCGCCGACATCAATACCAAGGGCATGAACCGCGTGGAGATCAGCGATTACGAATCCATGTTGAGGATGCTGGATTTGGGACGCATCGATGTCGGTGTGCTGCCCCGCATCAACGGCCTCTACCAACGGATCAAATTCGGCCGCACGGCGGTCCGCGAACTGAAGCCGCCGCTGGTCCGTATTCATCTGTTCCACTACCTCCACGAAAAGAACAAGGCTCTGGTGCCGCGCCTGTCGGCCGTGATCGAAGCGATGCGGGAAACCGGCGAGTTGGAGGCGATGCGGAAAAAGGCGGTGTCGATGTTGTTTAAAGGTGCCAAGCCGAAGCCTTAATGGCGAGCCGTGGGCCAACGGGCCCTCGTCGAGGATACCGCAAGAATCGGGTCGCCCCGTTCAAGGTGGCGCGCTATCCGTTGGGGCACAGATTTCGTTCAGTCCCGACAGGAGACCCACCATGATCCGCTTCGTCGCCCTCGACACCGATGCCGCCCGCGCCCTGCTGGCTGGCCGGCCCGACGCCAACGGCCAGGTCCCCGAACGCCACATCTCCGACGGTTCCGGCGTACCCTGCCGCCATTGCCTGGACCAAGTCGGTGCCGGCGAGCCCTACCTGATCCTGGCGCACCGGCCCTTCCCGGCCCCGCAGCCCTATGCCGAGCAGGGACCGATCTTCATTCACGCCGAACCCTGCCGCCAGGCAACGCTCGATGACGCGATCCCGGCCATGCTGGGGAGCCCGGCCTATATTGTCCGCGGCTATGGAGCGGACGACCGCATCGTCTACGGTACCGGTTCGGTAGTCCCTACCGGCGAGATTCCCGAACGAGCCGAGGAACTGTTGGCCGATCCCGAAATCGCCTACCTGCACGTCCGTTCGGCCGCCAACAACTGCTACCAGTGCCGGATCGAGCGGGGGTGAGGGAATCAATCGCCAGGCGCCGGAAAGACCTGCTTGAAGGGCCGGATGACGACGCTCTCGAAAACCCCGGCCTGCTTGAAGGGGTCGCCGTCGGCGAAGGCCAGGGCGGCGTCGCGATCACCCGCGTCGATGACGATGATCGCCCCGTTGCTGAGCTCGGAGCCGTCCTCGCTCTTTAGCGGTCCGGCGTAGACGATGCGCTCCCTGTTTTCCGTCAGGTAGGCCATGTGGGCGTCGCGGTTGGCGTCGCGCAGGGGCGCCGAGCCGGGCCGGTCGAAACAGATGAGTGCATACATGGCGGGGCCTCCCTTGGCTATTGTTTCCGACATTGTAACGGCGGTGCCGGGTGTGAAAAGGTCCGACGCATTTCCGCCCCCGTTGGCAATCCCCGGCCCCTGTGCTAACACCCCCGGGCGGTACTCGCGACCGCGATTGCAGCCGACAGGAGACATCGGGACATGGCCGACAAGGACGACATCAAGGAAGGCAAGAATTTCGGGCTCGACACGCCGCAGGAGAACAAACCGTTCCATGTGAAGGGCGCCGGCGCGCTCGATTGGGGCATGCAGAACCGCCTGGCCCGCATCTTCAACCGGGATTCCGGGCGTACGGTCATGCTCGCCTTCGACCACGGCTATTTCCAGGGCCCGACCACCGGTTTGGAGCGTATCGACCTCTCGATCGTACCGCTGATCCCCTACGCGGATGTCCTCATGTGCACGCGGGGTGCGCTGCGCTCGGTGATCCCGGCCGCGGCCACCAACCCGGTGGTGCTGCGCTGCTCCGGCGGCAACTCGATCCTCAGCGAACTTTCCAACGAGGCCGTCGCCGTCGACATCGAGGATGCGATCCGCGTCAACGCCGCCGCCATCACCACCCAGATCTATATTGGCGCCCCTTACGAGCACCAATCCATCAAGAACCTGATCCAACTCATCGACACCGGCAACCGTTACGGCATTCCGACCATGGCCGTCACCGGCGTCGGCGCCGACATGGTCCGCGACCAGCGCTACTTTTCGCTGGCGACGCGCATCGCCGCCGAACTGGGGTCCCATTACGTGAAGAGCTACTTCATCGAGAAGGGCTTCGAGAAGGTGGTCGCCGGCTGCCCGGTGCCGATCGTCATCGCCGGCGGCAAGAAGCTGCCGGAACTGGACGCCCTGACCATGGCCTACCGGGCCGTCAGCCAGGGTGCGGCCGGCGTCGACATGGGCCGCAACATCTTCCAGTCGGACAGCCCGACGGCGATGATTCAGGCCGTCGCCGCGGTCGTTCACAAGAACGAGCGGCCGAAGCGGGCCATGGAGCTCTACGAGACCCTGAAGGACGAGGAGCAGCGCGAGGCGGCCCGGGCCAAGCGGCGCAAGAAGAAGTAACCGGCCGCGCCCTCAGCCATGCTCGATCACGTCTCCATCTCCGTCTACCGGATCAAGCGCTCGCAGCCTTTCTACGACGCGATCATGGCAGCCCTCGGCCACGAGAAGGTCGGCGGCGACGACTGCTGGTTGGGCTACGGGCAACGGCGCAGCTCCGACAACGACGTTGAGCCTTACTTGTCGGTGGTCATGGAGGTCGAGGGAACGGTCAACGAAAGCCGCCGCCACTGGGCCTTCACGGCACCCGACCGGGCCGCCGTCGATGCGTTCTATCAGGCAGCGCTGGACAACGGCGGGCGCTCCGACGGCGAGCCGGGACTTCGTACCAACTACCATGACCACTACTACGCCGCCTTCGTCTTCGACCCGGACGGCAACCGCATCGAGGCGGTGTGCCACCGGGCGGAGTAGCTAGCGCAAAAGCTCGAAACGCTGTTCCGTCACCGGCGGCCCCCAGGTGGTGCCGGTCTCCGATGATGCCAGTTCGAATCCGGCCCGTTCGTAGAGCGTCCGCGCCGCCTCGAGGCCGTCGATGGTGGTCAGGTAGACGCGGCCGTAATCCTTGTCCTCGACGAAAGCCATGGCCCGGCCCATCAGCTCGCGGCCGACGCCGGTACCTCTCAAGGCTTCGGAGACGATGAACCAGCGCAGCCGCACCCAGCCGTCGGCGTTGGGGCCGTCGATGGTGATGCCGCCCTCGATGCTGTCGCCCTTGAGCGCCGTCAGGAACATGTCGCGATCCGGGTCGAAACGGCCGAGGAATTCCGCCATGTCGCCGGCCACCTTGGTCTCGTAGGCGGCACCGAATTCCCATTCGCGGCCGTAGTAGGCCGATTGCAACTCGCAGATGCGGCCGAGGGCGCCGGGCCGGTAGCCGGCGTAGGTGATGTCGGTCATGGTCTCGCTCCCAGCATCAGGACGGTATCGATAATGGTGTCGATGTAGGCGTCGTCGAGTCCGGCCGGATCGCTCAGCAGGCGGTGCCAGATGAGGGCGACGACGAGGTCGCCCGCGCGGTTCCCATCGAAATCGGCCGGCAGTTCTCCGGCCTCGACGGCGCGGCGGAAGATGGCGGTCAGCAATCCCCGTCGCCCGGAAACGAGGCCGCTCGCCAGCGCCTCCTTGGCCGCAGCGTCGCTCTGCGCTGCGGCGATGATGCCGGCCAGCACGGCCGCCGCCGGGGTTCGCCGGTAGAGGTCGAACAGGGCCGTCAACAGGTGTTCGAGGTCGCCCGCCAGCGACCCCGTCTCCCCGGCCAGGGCGTCCGGCGGCACCAGATGGGCATAGACGTCCACGTAGAGCGCTGCCTTGTTGGGCCAGCGCCGGTAGACGGTCATCTTGCCGACCCCGGCCCGGGCCGCGATGCCTTCCATGCTGACCCGCTCGTAACCCTCTTCGGCGATTAGGTCGGCGGCGGCGGCCAGGATCGCGGCGTGTTTCTGCGGCGAGCGCTTGCGGGCGGGGGAGTCGGGGAGGTTCGCCATGTCGAGCATGAGTGGATTATAAACGATACGATACGTCTCGTATATATAATAATGATTTAGTGACCGCGTTCATTTTCCGAGCCATCGATACCGGATCACCCCGGCCCGGGCGTCACCGTGGACGGGCCATCACGTTCCCGACGCCAGCGCTCCGCGCGTCGGCGATGAGGTGCTCGATGGCGTCTCCGTCGAGCGATTCCAGGAAAGCGACCAAATCGCGACGGTCTCCATCACTGAGGCCGAGTCGACGGATCGCCGGATCAAGACCGGGTGAGGGATATCCGCCCTCGTCGTAATAGGCGACGACTTCGGCCAGTGTGCTGATCGAGCCATCGTGCATATAGGGCGCGGTCCGCGCCACGTCGCGTAGGCCAGGCGTCTTGAAGTGGTACAGGTCGGCCGGATCGCGAGTCACCTCGTGACGGCCCAGGTCCTTTGCCGGGGGTTCGCCGACGGCGTTGACGGCGGCGCGCGACAGCTGGATGACGACGCCCGGTTGGATCTCGACAGGGACGGGTGTGTTCAGTCGCGCGTTTTGTTCGTTACGGTAACCGATCCCGGTGTCATGTAGGGCGTGGTCCGTGAAAACGGCGTCTTCATCACCGATCAAGTGACAAGACGCACAGCCGGCGTCACCGACGAACAACTTGAAGCCACGGATGGCGGCGTCCGTGAGTGCCGTTTCATCGCCGCCATAGCGCCACCGGTCAAAAGGGGAGTTGCCGGAAAGCACCGTGCGTTCGTAGCTGGCAATGGCCTGGCCCAGGTTGCGGACATCGACCGGTGAGCCGAACGCCCGCTCGAACAGGCCGTCGTAATCGGCGGCGCCCCGGATGGTCTCGATGGCGTGGCCGATCGACGGATTGGCCATTTCGTTGGCGGCGAACAGCGGCCCGAAGACCTGGTTTTCCAGCGACGTGTCCCGCCCGTCGTGGAACATGCTTTCCTGGTGGGCGACGTTCAGGATGGTCGGTGCATTGCGCTTGAGGCTGCGGCCCTCGACGTCGACCGGGGTCCGCAACTCGTATTGGGTGAACCCCTGTTCGGGCACGTGGCACATGGCGCAGGACATGGTGCCGTTGGCCGAAAGCCGCCGGTCGAAGAACAACTTACGCCCGAGGGCGATTTTCTCGACGGTCAAAGGGTTGTCCTTGGGAACCGGGGTCGGCGGCAGCCCGAGCGGCGGCGTTTTGGCCCGTGCCAGGGCCTCGCGGTCCCACTCGGTCACCGGGTCGTCGGCAAGCGCCGTCGCCGTGACGAGGGTTGCGATTAGAATTGCCAAGACCGTTACCGGAACGGCCCCCCTGCCGCACCGAGTGGCCGCCTCGGCGACCGTCATCGTATGGCCTCGCCGCGTTCCTCGAGAATCAGCGTCCACACGTCGGCGAGCAACAGCCGCGGGTCGAGGAAGCCGAGGCCGTAGATGTTGCGGATGCGTTTACGGCCATCGATAAGATAAACACGGAGCTGATGGGTGAAGCCGGTGACGGCGCCGGTTTGCGGATCGCGACGGGGCGCGATGGCCTGGCCGTATCGCTCGAGGATCGGTCTCAACTCCCGCGTCGAGCCGGTCGTCAGCATGGCCCAGGGGCTGGCGCCTTTCTGCGCGGCATGGGTCTTTTGGGCGAAGGCGGCCATGGCCCCTGGCGTATCGTGCTCCGGATCGAAACTCAGGCTGACCAGTTTCAGATGATCGGCGAGGTCACGGTCTTCTTCGCTCACATAAAGGACGTCATATAGGGCCGACCATGCCAGCGGGCAGCCCTTTTCGTCGGGGCAGCGGGTGTAGATAAAGCTGAGAAGCACGATCTTGCCGCCATGGACGTCATGCAGCGTCCGCGCCACACCGGTGCTATCGATGACGGCGCCGTCCCCGGCCTCGCCCAGCACGGGCAAGGAATAGGTGCCGGGAACGGGCGCGTCGAAGTCGTGATCGGCCGAGCGTGTCAGCCCGCTTTCCCAGGAACCGGCCGACGCTGTCGCACCGATGAGGACCAGTAACAGCGTAACCAGAACGCCTTTGACGCCGTATCGCCAACGGCTTTTCATTGTGTTCGGCATAACCATACCTGACGCCTGTGGGGAAGGGGCGGGGAGCCGTATCCCGCTCCTTCCCCGAGACGGGAGAATGCCTTAGCTGCCGTAGAGGCTGCGGGCGCCGAAGCGCATCAGGTGGGCGCGGCCCAGGCCTTCCTTGGCGAAGTCGACGGTGAAGCGGTGTTTAAGGCCCTTGCCGTCCCAGTCGTAGGCCTTCAGGAACTGTTCGTTGTCGACACCCTTCTTGTCCCAATTGGCCAAGAGCGACGTGGTGAAATAGACCCGGTCGCCGTCCCAGCTTTGCGACACCATGTTGAGTTGGGCGCCGATCTTCTTCTGGTAGACCTGTTTCGGCTTCATGGGGTCCGAGATGTCGAACAGGCGCGCCGTGCCGTCCATGAAGGTGTCGACCCATAGGTGCTTGTCGTCGGACGTGATCGAGATGTCGACGGGCAGCGGCACCTTGGACGCATCGCCGATGTCGGCGACCGCCGTCGCCTGCCATTCGCCCTTGTCATCCTCGTGGATGAGCCAGATCTTCGAGGTCAGGGCCGTCGTCGTGAAGGCGTAGTTGTTGTTGGGACCCCAGGCCCAGCGGATCTCCAGCGGCGCGCCCGGCACCTTGAACACCTTCTTCGGTTTGCGGGTATGCAGGTCCCACAGGGTCACGGTCTGGCCGAAGCGTTTCATGGCTTCCGCGTCCTTCAGCATCTTGCCGAAGTCCATCATGTAGTTGGACCAGCCGGTGAAGGACGAGGTCAGCATGACGTTTTTGCGCGGCAGGACGCGGACGTCGTAGTTGTAGCCGTCGGCGTGCTCCGCCCCCGTCGCCCCGTTCATGTTGCCTTTGCTCGGTATCCAATGGGTGGCGACGAATTCACCCTCGTTGGTGTATTCGACCAGGGCCGCCTGACCGCCGTGGTCCTTATCATTGGACAGCGCCGTAATCATCATCCGGCCGGGCATGGCGTAGAAGGTGTGCGGCCCAACGGCGCCACCGCTTTCACTGACGAAATTCGTGATCGTCTTGTGCAGGACCGGTTTGCCGACGTCCGAGTGAACGTCGAAGATGTAGATATTGCTGGTATCCAGACCACCGGCCCAGAGATAGCGGCGGTCATCGGTGAACCCCATGTGGTGGGCCTCGTGGCGACCGCCGACCGAGACGGAATTGACGACCTTGCCGTAGGTGGCCGAATCCGGCCGTACGTCGATGGTCACCAGTTTGTCGGATTCATCACCGACACCCTTCATGCCGAGTGTCCAGACGTAGACGAATTCCTCCTGGCCGGTGATCTTCGCCATGTAGGGCGATTGGCAGGTTTCGTCGGCCACGGCCGATACCGGCGCCGTCGCCATGGCGAACACGAGCGCCGAAGCGGCGATCGTCCCCGACACCCAAGTCGCGATAGTTCGGTTCCTCATCTCAAGCTCTCCCTATTTGTTGCGGACCACATCCCAATCTTGCCGTCGGGTCAATCTAGCCTTCGGATCAATCTCGCCCTCGGGGTATGAGTGCCCCGAAGCCAGCACCCCGAGGGCCGCGAATTGTTCGCGACCATTCAGCGTCTCGCCGTTTGACGGCATTGAGGTCGATGGAACGTTCCGTGCCTCACCTAAGTCTTCATACCTAGCCGCATTCGGAACGCAGCGTGAAATGAAAAAAACTAGGGGCTGTCCTAGCTAAGCGAGATGCTTGGGCTAGGATTGCAGGATGTATGCGAGAAGAAGCCGGCTCAGTGGTTGGAAGCGTGATCGTTTGATGGAGCACTTTGTGG
>Ga0209680_1000275_pt1 | contig 13488 bp, 9 predicted proteins | sample WorMetLIZISLAND1_FD_187413 | JGI IMG/M metagenome (GOLD analysis project Ga0209680, IMG submission 187413) | Marine gutless worms symbiont microbial communities from Max Planck institute for Marine Microbiology, Germany - Olavius loisae LIZARD... ... | reverse complement strand
CCCCTAAACATGTCCAAATACCTTTATGAATACAGAATGATAGGCTGATAGCCATTATTTTTCTTTCATGAAAAGCCATCTATTTGCAATGTTTGTGTGAAATTTCACGACAACCAGTCTGTCCACTGCTGAGATATTGCTTTTTATAAAAAGATGGTCAAAAATGGCCGCTGCCAACATTGCCAATTAACGCGTGCGCGTAATGCTTACTTACGCCAGCCAATATCGATGCCAGCACACTGTGTGTCAGCGTTTATGTAATTTTTGCATAAACAAAAACAAAATGGTAGCCTAATCAGCAGACAAGATCGAATGTTGATAAAAGTTTTGCAACAAGAGAAAGGTTACAAGAAGTTACTAGCTGAATTTCCAAAGCGTTTGAACTAATAGGCCAACCAACAGTGTTCATTGTGATGGAAACTTGCGTTTTCAGTGTTAGTTCTTAAAGATAAAAATATCACAATAGAGGAAATGCAGTTCATTGAAATTTTACACACAGTGCCTAAATGAGTGTTAGATTATGCTGTGAAAGTGTCATTGGATTATGTTATATATTGTGCATTTTGTTTAGGGGGGCCATTTTTTCCCGGACACGGTGTATTACATTACACCTAATCAACTGTCGACTTTCCTGTGACTTACGATGCCAGAATCAACCAATTCTGCCAGCATGTCACTTTCCCCACAAAACTGTTGACATTATCTTTCTTGGCTTTTTCACGTTGTCATGTATAGTACTTGTAAATTAAAGGGAAAATCAAACATAAAGACAGTATTGTATTACAGGCATATCAAGCCTTGCATGCTCTCAGCTATGACAATGTTACTATCACGAGCCTTTAGAAGCAAGACGGTTGTAGTATACTAATAGTTCATTAGTTTCCTCAGGGCACATTTGAATTCTTCTTGCAGCCATTAGATAGATAAGACCAGCTCACAAAATGGCCAACATATCATTACGCATTAATCCCATGCCGTGTAAACCTTACAGGAAACACGCATCACGTAAACAAGAGTTATAAAAGACGTCCTGTAGAACTGGTACAGTGCACAGCAGCAAAAACAGAAAGCTGCACAAGCGCACGGTAACCTAAACTCAGTCTGTGGGGTCTGAGACGTCCATCTAACAGAAGGAGGCCTGGGCACAGACCACACTCCAAGCCGACTGATACCTGAGTCGATCAACAGTTCCCACAAAGATAAGGCCATGAATGAATGAATCGTAGCATACCTTTGATATCCTGCTCAACCTCGGTACGCCAACGAGTCAGGCACGTCTGTAGTATATGAAGTTCTTCGTTGGTAACAAAGCGCGGAGATGGTGCGGTATCGTCAGCAGGCTCCGCTGTTCTACACAGCTCCGCGTTCACGGGGGGCGATGACAGTGAACCTGTTGTCACACTATCACAGCACAAGTAACTCATTACGTTCACATTCTAAATGTCAAATTACCATTACTCATAACTAGCACTTACAATTATACAGAATTTACGAGGCTGATAATTAATTATCAACTACAATTGTTACATACAGGAATTGCACTCAGCCCTAAGCATCAGAGTGCCCAGATGTCAAAAATGGCAAATGACGGTAGTGGGTGTCAAAGGGTAAAACCATGTCAAACCTCCTCGGTGACTCCATGTCGACGTCCATGACACCAGCAGACGGTGTAACATTCAGGTCCAACGATGCACTGTTCTCAGTCGCCATAGCGCTATCGTCGGCAACCAACGAGTTTGTTGTTGGTTCGCTGGAAACAGGACCATGCTGCGCAAACTCCAGTGCACACTGCAGAACGTCCTGAATAGGAAAACGCTTCGGACCAGATCCGTAGTGAATGTATCTGTTAATTAGACAGACCCAGTATCACTACTGATGTCACATTCCACAGATAGCTCAATGTCTGGTGCACAACAGTATAATATAGAAATATTAAATATAATTGCAAAATAACAAATAATAAACTAAATAATTCACAAAAGTAAGTCTTCTATCAAGTATAAATCACAAGTGGTGAAAAGTTATACTTAAAGAACAGTGTTATATGAAATTATATGTAGGATATTTGTAAAAGTTATCTTGTTTAACAGCAAACTGTATGAAACAGCAATCTCAACCGTGAAGGTGACTCTCGAGGCAGTTAACCTGTCTAGTTGACACTGGAGATCACGAAGACTCTCTCTTAGCTTCTTTGCTTCTTCACGTTTACGCCGCGTTACAGCACGATTTGACTCCAGATACCTACAAGAGCAGCAACAGCAGGAGTCATACCAAGGCAGCACTCACAACCAACCAATCACTACATTTCCTCGGCATGAGCCACGAAACACTTGCAATGCAGGCTGACAGTCACCCGACAGCTATCATCATCATCATTACCGAACTAATACTCACCGGTCCATGAAGATCTTGACGGGAAAGTCAAAGTGGTTGTGAATCTTCTCCGGTCGTGCAAGGTTCTTGTTGAACTGGAACCGTGAAAGTTCAAACGTCACGATCGGCGGCAAATGCACAAACCATTGCTGGACACATACAGACACAACACACACTTGTAAATGAGCTCCTTACTGTAACAACACCTTCTAATATGTCAAAGGTCCCCATCCGAGGACTCATACACGCAGCACGTGGCAGAATCCTGGAGCAATTTTATCCAAACATTCGTCAACAGTTTAATTTTTGATGAAAATCTTAACTTCTCCGATCAGATCTCATCACTTTCTAAGTCCTGCTATTCTCATATCCGTGAACATCGTTGTATCTGTCCTTACCCTGATTCTAAAACAGCCAGTACCATTGCTGCCTCTATTGTCCACTCTAAACTTGACTACTGTAACTCTCTCTACTACAATCCTCCTAAGTCTCAAACAACAACAGATTCAGAACTGTCTTGCACATACCGTGGTTAAGGCTCCTAAATTTTCTCACATCACACCCATCCTCAGATCTCTGCACTGGCTCAAGAATAATGAACGCATTAAATATAAACTCCTCTCACTTTCTCACAATCAGCCAACCTGACTACCTACACAATCTCATCTCTGTTCAGTCTACATGTAGAACCCGCTCCTCATCTACTGTCACCCTAGCTCGACCATCTGTATCTTCCTCATTACAAATCACCAACTGCTCTTTCACATATGCATCATCTTACCTATGGAATCAGCTCCCTTCTTCATTCTGTCAACCTCATTCTGTTCATGCTCCTCCTGGACTTGGACAAGACTTACTCGGCACTGGTGTTTGTTCATTTTAGTGTCTTCATTCATATTTTTTAGTTCGGGGTTACGTGTGCTAGACTAAACTAACCACAAATTCAGCTTTTCAGTTTACATTAAACTCTCTATATCACATCGCATGTCTTCCAAACCAGGGCTCTTCCTAATAAAACACTATTCACCTTGAAGTAAACTATAACGCCCCACCTGAAACAATCTAGATCATTTTGGTGGCGGTCTTCACATCCAATCACTTGACTGATATTGACTAACAAAACAGTACAGGAAAATACACAAACTACATACAGCTCAAAAAGTAAACAGCAGAAAAAACATCAATAACTGTCTTGGTTCAGTCGCCTCTTATGACATTCGGCCCCTCGTCCATGCGGCAATGACAACAATAATTATGTTAATGGTAACTGCTGCTAATTACATCACAACATACTACACCTGACTGACTACCTGTGTCCACAGTTGCTTCAGTTCTCAACTGCATTCTAGAGAACTGCAAAGTAATGGGGACAACGGTAATACCGTGGTCGGTAATACCGTGGTAGTGATGGTAACAAGGACAAACCTCAAGGTAATACCGTGGAAATGAGAAAAGATGCGATGGTAATACCACAGTACTGGAGATGGACTTAACTGAATTCTGAGTCTGTCGATGGGCTTATCTTCCTGCATGGCCTCATGTCTCGCTGAACAGACTGATTTATCCAACTGCTGATGGACTGTACAATGACTATGACTGTTGATGCTGTGTTTTATATTGTTTGCCAGTATGTCACTATGTGTTTGTGTCTGTAACGAAAATTTGAAATAGACTTGTGAGAGATTGTGATTTTATACATCGGCAGTGGGAATATGGTGGGATTGGGAAAGTAGGGAAAGTAACTACGGGAACGGGGTGAGGATGGAGATGTGGATGGGGATGAAATTTTAATAGCTGTGGGGATGGGGACAAATGTTGTCCCCATGCAGCTCTCTACTGCATTCCCCAAAAGCTTAAGAACACTGCAGGCAGATACAAAGTACAAAATAAGTGTTAAAGACTGGAATGAACTGTAATCATGTGTCGACAGATTCAACAGATGTTTACCTCCTGACAAGACCTCGACTGGACTCCTTCAGTCAACGTCTCAATCTCTCCCTGAGCCGTTGTAGCCTCCAGACTCTCATGAATGTCTTTGAAGCCGTCCACTTGCAGTGGCAACTGACCAAACAGTTCTTTCCGCTCAAAGCTTGTACCTGACAAGGCCACAACACACACTGTCTACATTCCTGCTCCGTCAACAAACTCATCTGCTGTTGCAACAGGGACCTTTCTACAGTTAGCCAGTCAGTAGATTTTAATTATCCTACTTAACACACCATAGGTCATTCTGGATACACTACTACCAGCCAATCTCCAGACTGAAAAAAAGACCCAGCCTTCTCAGCCAATCATTTAGCTGATACTAAGTAACAAAACATAATTACAACACAAACACCTCAATAAGAAACACCACTAACATATACACAAACTAAATTAATTGTAAATTATAAAGCCTGGATCATGAGAACTGTGTGCCACCTAGCAAGTATTGCTCTGCACGGAGCTGCAATATCAGTGGTGGGTGAATTACAATGGTGACTAGACCCTAACTAGCTGAGCCAGACTCTTCATAGAGAGTATGCAATTTGTTAACTCATCAGCATGTTTGTTATCCTATCAGTCAAAACAGGCCAGCAGCGATCATACCCTCGTTAATGCCGGCCGAGAGAGACTGGCCACAGAACAGTTTGACCATTGGATTGGTGGTCAGCGAACTGGTCTCAGCTCCATCGTTACAACATGCACTGCTGACAGCATACCACACCTCACTGTCATCATAGAACTTGCTCGAAAATTAACGTACAAATAAATTTTCCAAAACCATTTCATTAAATTACATCATGTAATATTAGTATCACCTCTAGATACATTCTGTGTATACAGCATAGATTGAAGAACGACCAATTCGTAGTTTTTGGATGATGCCGATGTTGACAGAACTCAGGGTAATGCTAAATAACAGGATCAATGCGGTCAGCAGCAATTAGTGCAGCAGTGGCAACGAGCGCGTTTGTCAGCGGCGACTGACAGTTGTGACTCAGTTAGCGTGGCCATGGGTGACACGCGATGACAAGGCAGACACCAATATGATGGCGGTCAAGTGCTAATTGCACAATACTGTCTACGGTTCATGTAGTATTACCTACACACATCAGATGACGCGTTTGAAAGGACGCTATGCAGCAGCATCTCAATTGATCAGCCATTCTCCACTGTTGCACATGCTAACACTTGACAGAATCAAACCATCACAAATGACGGATGGGCAGTTTGTTTGCATTTACACCATTCTTTACTCAGCCGTCCAGGCAACAATCTCTTTAGTGAGGGTTACTAAGCCGCATTCGGAGACGTAAGCTGGCTGCCGGACAGAAGAATGCTGACCAGTGGAGAAGGTTGGCTGGACTCAATTAAAGCCAGCAGATCAAATGCCTGATTGAAGTTTACTTGAGTTACACGGCTCATGCTGCATTGTTATAACAGGCAGCAGCCAACATCGCTGAAAATCAGCATCGGCACTGTAATTTTACCGACGTTTGATGTAACCACTAGACTAAAAACAACACTGGTTGCTCACTCGTACGGATTCTCATCGCATAATAAACCAGTAATTTAAGTCACTGCAATTCCTACTAAATCAGCTGAAGACCAAACTGTATTCTTTAATCAGAGAACTGAAGGTATGAAGCCACTGATCAAATTTCCTGTCATTTATCAACGACAAACTGCAGGCCATTATCACTTAAGACTAATGCCATTGATAGCATGTTGAGCAACATGCTACATTCTGTCGATCATCATGACTGACAATCTTCATACAAACTCAAGAGCACAAATCACGGGAGATGCAGGTAAAAATGACAAGTTCAAACCTCGACGACGAAGATGACGATGAGAGACTGATGACACGGAACGCATCCTCGAGCCAATCAAGCAGCTTGTGCTGAAATTCACTTACATCCTGCAAAGTAAGTCAGTCAGTCAGTAACACATGGTTTTGTATAGCGCATAATCGCCAATGTATATTAGTACAGTGGCAATCATTCACAAACTAGCTACTGCTCCAGGCTCATATTTATGGGGAAAAAACGTCGAGACATCTTTGTACATAACGAGATTTTATATATCACGCATAAAGAGAAAATTTTCACATGAAAATTTATCATTTAATATGGCAAAATATTTTTTTGTGAACATTAACAAGTTATGGCAATGTTACATTATTTCCTTAAGGATTTTCATGCCACGCAAAGTCAAACTTTTCGTGAGCAATTTTCTGATGTAGCAATTTTCTGATGGTCAACAAACACTGACCCAAACAATAGCTATTGGACTGCATGGACCCATGACCTTGCGTCTGACCCCAACCGACCCACAGCTGCACCTTAAGCCAAGCCAGGTTTACTTCAGCTGCATACGTCATGTGATTCTGTAGATTTTGTCCACACACACAGTAAACTGCCGAGATACAACAAGCTGGATGCACAACCACAGGACTGGAATATTTTCACAAATATTCACGAAAATAGCAGATTTCCATCTATGCATGGTTACGGCTAGGAACCCAGCCCCAATGTCAGACGGCCTAGGCAGAGGCGGCCTGTTAAGCAGGGCATCTATGTGTAAAACTACAATACACCTGCGTGTTACTGAATGTGGCGGCGTGTGGCCACGCTGTGGTCAGGTATAGATGGCTGAGTCAGCCGGCTTGTCCACAAACTGCCAGATTTTACATAGATAGATGCCATAACGTTGGTAAACACCTACATGTGCACAACTAAGTACAGATATAATGAAAGTGACACCTGTTGATTGTCGGAAGAACTAAACGAGTTGTCCGTGCCACAGCTGAAAGCCTCCTTGAGTATTTCAATGGCCTTTGTTGGGTCGACATATTTGCGTTTGCTGGCAACCATCAGGGCAAACAGCCGTCGCAGCTCAAACAGAAACTGTAGATTGCGAGCATGCTGTAACAACGACTCACAATGTGATTGATTCAATTATGTTACACTGGCTGTATAACTATCACAAAACTACTATTACTACTCTTAATGTCCAGTTACTCTTTGTCAAACATGGTCTACCAACAGAATAAAACCCATAGCTTTCAAAGGAAATGTTTTCACACCTTGAATGGCTTACCTATAACCAGTAAATGGTGCCAAGTTGTCAAAAAGATGTAAGATGTAGAAAAAAGAAATTCTGATTAAAAAGCAGAGGTTTGAAAGCTGATCTTAATGGCAAGGTGGCAGACCACAGTATCACAGTGACTGATCAGTTACTGGGAATGACTTGGGTTTGATCACCAGACTGTGCCAGATAATCTGGATCAGTTTCTAGTGAGATTAATATCTCACGGCTGACACAGAGTGTTCTCTTCCACCAGACCACTCACCCTCGATCAGTCACAGACATTCTAACTAATTTGTTCAACCAGGCCTACATGCTCTAAGAACTATTCAACAGCTAACTGAACTGAACTAAACTGCTGATAGGCCAACTGAAAAAGAAAGCAACACAGCTAGTGCTCTTGATAGTATACTCCATGTTTAGTGAATGACCACTTATTGTTACTGTTTCTGTGGCACAGAGCAGTCGGTCTGTTGACATCTGCTCATTAAAAATACTGAACAAAGTTTACCGATGAACTGTTGTCTGCGTTGAGGTTGGATGGCGTCGCAAACCGCAGAACCAGCTTACGGAAAACAGGCAAATGAAATAGAGACTACCACAGCACAACATCGACATCACGTGAATGTACAGCAAATATGAACAATCCACGGAGAGAAATTCCACTTTAATATCTATAGTAACGGCTTATTGCGGCCAACCGACAGCAGTTTAGGGTGACAGTGCCAGGATACAAGCCCACTGCATCCAGACATGTTACCAATCAAGCAGCATTGAAACATCATATTGCCAGAACCGACATCAATTGTGAATCAGACGGCATCTGTGCTGCACTGAATGAGTGGAGTAGATGGGTAGATGTTGTCTAAAACTGTTGCCATTGAGTGCTGGGTGACAGAAGAGTTCCAGAACACCGAGTCTCTGATAGCAAAGGACTGATGGCCGACGACTTGTTACTCTCATGGCTGAGAGTGTGATGTGTACAACGGTCGACCAAGTACTTGATGCATTGGTCTGCAGGCTGCAAATGACGGTGGCCTATGGCACTGGATGGACATGCTCAGGAGAAATGAGCCAGTCCAGATCCTCACGGAACAGATCTGACAGAGTGTGATGTAAGCTAGTGACAAGACAAGCTGCGGCACTGTCACCATCAATGACGCTGCAAGAGAGCAAATTGTAGTAATGCATGGTCAAGACAATGAAAGCAGGGATGACTGTCATAGTCCATCACAGCTAATCAAAGCCCGACAAGCAAACACTGGTGACGCGCTCGTCCTGTGGCTGATCACAGAAATTCACTCACTCCTAGAACATAAATGTGTTGTTATGACATTTTCCACACCAGACTTCGTACTGATAGACTGCTGCCATTCAGTAATCCTCAACCCAATTCAGAGCAATTTGGTCTTATATGCTTTGAGCCAGTTGGTGGCCATACAGTGGCTGACTGTATTGAAACAGTTGTTCTAAACTGAATGTAGTAGCAGTTCAGGTATATATGAGTGTCATCAGCATATGGACGTATATTTATCTGCTACTTCTGCAGTCTGCACAATGTCGGCAAAATATGCCGTGTAAGATCAATATGTGTGGCCCTAATTCTGATCCTTGTGGAATGACACAATACTGAATATCTAGAAATCAAAGTTAGTGTCAGTTACCATGCACACTGAATTCAGTCACATAATTACGTTAACTCACATCATGGGAAATAGAGTAGAGAAATGCAGTGAGTGGCTCAGAAGATACCAAATGAAACTGTATCAGATACTGTCACATTAATGTCAATTAATGTTTTTTGTTTTGTTTTTGTGTTTTTATCTTCTGTGTTTTTTTATCTACTGTCTTGTAAATTGCTATCTCTGTCTGTTTTGCTACCATGTTTATTGGTGAAATAAAGAAAAGAAGAAGAAGATTAATGCCTTGTGTTCAAATAAGTTCAACCACTGCACTATGTTAATACCTAATTCTCAGTAGTTGGGCATTAAAAGCCAATAAGCCAATCATTGGAATATTGTAAAATAAACACACCTGAATAACTGCACTGAACCAGCAGGTGTTTCCGACATTCTTCAGTCCAACTGGCCACCGACCGATGCGTTTACGTTCGTGAGGGTTGAGTGGATCGACAAACCACAAATCCGCATGTTTCCGTTTCGTGCCTAGTTTTGGATCCTCAACCATGTAGCTCTGTTCCAGCACTCTGTCGCATCACATTAAACAACGTGTTGTCATATCTACTCGTCTCATAAAAAATGCCCAATGTCATAACATGAAAAGAAAAAAAAACTACGAAATATTTGGTAGGGGTAGACGCAGTTTTAACATCATAGGTCAATTCCACTACAATCTTTTCAATGGAGCAAAACAGCTAGCATTCTCATTTCTCAACCTGTCACTTGACTGATAGTATCAAACTGAACACAACTATGGTCAAGAAACACACAAAAACCTAAAATTACATACTCGACAGCTGCTAACAAACAAAAGCAACCGAAACTGAAGCCTGCTTCAGAGGTCTGTTATGCCAATAAGCCAGGAAACTTTGCTTATACAAATTAAATGCTACAGCAATCAACTTAATAAAAATGAAAAACTTAGCATTAGGAAAAGCTTATATTTCACAGATAATAGTTGTAACTATAGGGAGAGCTGTGCAGCTTCTGATTAAGTTTATTTAGCGAAACTAACATGTTCCGAAACATACTATCATCAAAAGGTCATTAGTGTCGGGCAGGTCAAAATTTCTATCTTCCTGCAGCAGCGATGCACTGCTTCAAAACTGTGACGTTCACGTGTTGACTACTGTGGTTAATATAAAAAATAACCAACTAAAGTGACACTGCCATGTAAACACTACAAAATTAGAAACAAAGCAAATAGTCTGTGAGTAAAGCTGTGAGATAAAGTTGTAATGTAATGTAAAATATTTGGTAACGCATTAAGTTGAGTTAGCTGGAGGAGTACTGACAATACATTTCAGTTTGAAGTGAATTGTAGTGAGCATCTGCAAAGTCAAGACAGAGATCCAAAGGTGGCTCCACGCTAGGGCTGTACCAAATTTCGGCTCTGGCTCTGGCTCCAGCCGGAATCCGGCCCTTTTTCCAAATCCGGCAGAAATCCGGCTCCGGCAAAAATCCCACGAAAGCAGGACAGTTTTGTTGGATTTGAAAGGTCGATTTTTCTCAGACATTAGATATTCTCAGCCTAGAATATATAGTTGATTTTTCCCTATCAAAGATTAAATTGCTTACGTTTCTCACGTAGTATGTACTGGTTAAATTGTTGTGGCATAAATTACTGTGTGAGTGCATGTAAATGATGTAACGGTAACTGCTGCACAAAAAAAATAATCAAAAACTCAAATCGTTTGTATGTTCATTAATGTTTTACACATTAAATTAGTAAAATTACAGTCAATTTAAAAATCCGGCTCCGGCTCCTGCTCCAGCCGGATTTGTCATTCAAAATCCGGCAAAATCTGGCTCCGGCCGAATTGGAGAAAAAATTTAATCCGGTACAGCTTTACTCCACGTCTTTTGACTCCTCAACACAAAAGGTTCAGTTGCCGAGAGTTGACTTCTGGCTGGTTAGGATAACCAGCAGCATCGTGGCATCAGCCACGCAACACGAACATTCACGTATGTCGGCGTACTGCCGTGCATGCACTGAAATGCCAGTAACAGTAACAGTCAGTTATGCAGCTCAGAAACGTAATCAATTATTAATTATTTTTGACAATGACGCGTACTTGCTGATTTGCTCTTCCTCTTGAGTAACCTGCCCGCCAAAAATTCCACCTCCCTGGACATCGCGCAGACTTTCTGCAACTGCGCGGTCAATATCACTGTCACCTGTTGTAGTCAGATCAATCGTCTCCTCTACAGCACATCACAGTACATTACAGCACAGTTTATAGCCACTTTAAATTACAACCATCGACGTGCAAACAAACAACTGATAACTCTTAATTAACTGGCCATCATTAGTCTACTTGTTGGTCTTCTAATGTTATAATTTAGCAGATAAAATCAGTTTTTTTTGTATTTGGTATTTCTGTGCTTGTTAGACAAATTACGTATACCACAATAAACAATCTTCACTCATCTGAGTGTTAATTGCATTGTTTGGGCTGTAAACTGTATATCTTTTACAGTCATAAACAGGTCCAGTACTAGTTTGAAATAAATTTCAAAAAGTTTCATAACTAAACAAATGAATTCTATATACAGAAACAAAGATCGCAGGTCGAGAAAGACACTGCAGAACAAGGCAGGCGAAAGAACTCAAACTGGATAGGAAAGAGGAAGGGATGCATCAACAGAGATGGGTGGGCCTATCATCTGTCACATATGTATGACCTTTTGGTTACAGGATCGTCATCATGTGAGTATCAATTGAATGATGAAGTTTTCATAGAAATTTTGTCATATGTTCTGACAGTAGTTAATGTACATATTCCCATAGCATTTCAGCTGTATTCTGGCATATTTCATTTTAACTCAGTTGGGTCTTTAGTCTGGTTCTTTGGTTTGATCAATTTAACAAGTTTGTTCAAAGAAGTAACAAACTGAATTGCTGTTAACTTGAAAATTCATGCAGATTAAGAATATGACAAAACTTTGGACCGAGAACTAAGTCCAGGTTTTTTTATCAAAGTTGCTCAGTGCTAAGGAAGCAAATAACTATGCAGACATCTTCACCGACAAAAGAATACAACATACTGTTAGCAGGACTGGCTGCATGAGGTGTTTCAGTGAGATCCACAGTCACAGCTTTGTCGACCGACGACAATGGCACAGCCTACCACAACACGTACAGCATTTAACATGCTGCGCGATGTGCCAGCCCAATATTTAGTGTCTAGCCGAAAGCTAAATAAATGGAACTGCACTAATCCATGGGTCCATCCATATTCAAGACACATGTCAACAATCAACATTGCATACTCATATAATAGTCTATGCCTTCTGATACAACAGTCTGACTCTGTGTCCAATTTGGCATATGAACCATAATACACCTGTAATTTAATACTCTATTGTTTTTGATAATAAAAACATAAAAATTTCTGTTTAGAATGTTTTCTCAAACCAAAACGGATATCAGCATGATTTTTTTCAACAAAATATACCCCAACCACATCCCCTAATGGCATTCAATAACCTGCAGTGTTGTATTTTACATTTAATGGCACACAGATTTGGTTATTTTAGTCTACAAATTTAATTACAAAATATTGCTTCTCAATCTCACTTGCCGCAACAGTAGCACATAACAAGTATTCAGAATGATTTCTGTACCAAAGACTGGCTTGACGATGGATTAACATCATATTCAAGCAGACGATTGACAACTTCATCAATCTGAAACTTTCCTTTGGGATCACTGCAGTCGGCGATAGCTTTCTGTATAAGTCGGTGGTCTACAATACCTGTTACCTCAATAATTTGCTCCAGCAAGTTGCTATCTGATGCACAACAACTCTACAACACCGAAAACAGGAAATCACCCAATGTAGCAGACGGATGCTACCTGCATTATACTACATGCAAACTATACACACCTGGATGATCAGTCAAGCTGTACTGGTCCATTGCTGTGTAGCACATGACACATGCCCACGTTGGGTAAAGAGGACAGGATCAGACCATGACACAGTCTTCAGTGCTGGCATTGGTGAAAAGTGCTAAGTGTAAAATGTAAAACGCAAAATCCAGGACAGGTAAAAGTGACGTTGTTGGTCAACAGTCAACCACGGTGATATTTCCACTTATTTGGTAATAGCAACACCGATAGTTGTTAGAGCAACGCCATTCTGAATTTTACATTTTATGCTTTTGGCCCGTTTTGGGATATAGTGCGCTCAGTTAGGTACCAAAACCTCAGTTCACTGAGCAGCTATATGTGGCAGCCAACAAAACTACACCGTGTCTCAAAAAAAGTAGCACATTACATTTAGCACCATAAGTTCGCTAAATTTTAACCGAATTTAACGCTTTTTGAAGTTTCTTGAAGGTAAGGTTATGCAGAATAAAA
>Ga0209680_1000274_pt1 | contig 13550 bp, 9 predicted proteins | sample WorMetLIZISLAND1_FD_187413 | JGI IMG/M metagenome (GOLD analysis project Ga0209680, IMG submission 187413) | Marine gutless worms symbiont microbial communities from Max Planck institute for Marine Microbiology, Germany - Olavius loisae LIZARD... ... | reverse complement strand
GAGCTAGTCATGTATATAATTCCCTAATTATTACACTACACTACATTACGATACAGCCATCTAAGTCCATAACCACTTATCATTTCGAAGAAAAAAGCTGCGTGAAAATTCAAACTGACGCACTACCATTTCTTCCCCCTAAAACAACTGAGTTGGGCGTAGTCTATCAGCTTAAATGTCAACACGACCTGGATCGATGGCTGAACTGAACGTTGAGCTGGGGCTTGAAGACCTGCTCACGGCCTTCCTGTATCATCTGGCTCACGAGCGTCGTTTATCCAACCACACCCTGAGTAGCTACCGGCGCGACCTCACACGTTTTCGTGACTGGCTCGAGGATGGGAGAGCAGACCCCTGGGAGCAGCTTGACCAACAGACAGTCCGCAGCTATATTGCTTGGCGCCACCGTGGCGGTGTCTCCGGAAAGACTCTGCAAAGGGAGCTGGCCACTCTACGTAGCTTCTATCGCTATCTGTTGCGGGAAGGGATAACGGACCGGAACCCGGCCCAGGGGGTGCGCGCCCCCAAGGCGGCACGCAAGCTACCCGCTACCATGGACGCGGATCAGCTTTGTAGCCTGCTTGACCAATCGGACGCCGACCCCTTGATGCTGCGGGATACGGCCATGATCGAGCTCTTCTATTCCTCCGGACTACGGTTGGCAGAGCTGGTTGCCATCGACATCGAGGACATCGACGGGGACGATGCCATCCTGGAGGTCACAGGTAAGGGGGCAAAGACCAGGCACGTACCAGTGGGCGGACAGGCCCTCAAGGCCATCGGCCACTGGCTAAAGGTGCGGGGCAATTATGCGGCAAGGGCCCAGAAGGCCCTGTTCGTCAGCCGGCGCGGCAACCGCATCCATCCGCGCACGGTGCAACAGCGATTCCAACACTGGGCCCTGGCGCGGGGGGCCACCCGTAATCTCCACCCCCACCTGTTGCGTCACTCGTTCGCAAGCCATCTGCTAGAGTCTTCCGGAGACCTACGCGCGGTACAGGAGCTCCTGGGCCATTCGGATATAGGCACCACCCAGATATACACCCACCTGGATTTCCAACACCTGGCCCAGGTTTACGATCAAGCCCATCCGCGGGCGAGGAAAAGGGATCCCCATTAATCGAAAAGCAAGCTACAGACGCTCCCCCAAAGACTGCATTCCCCATCGCTGCGAATCACAGGGTATAATTGCTCGCATAATCCACTACATCTGCTGACACCATGAAATCTTGTTGCAGAAAACATCGGATTTATCAAGGACCACCTGGGCGAATGGTCGCTAAGCAATTTCTGGTTAAACCACCGGCCATCTACGAGATTGAGCTGCGTATCGAGCTGCGTGTAGAGGGAGAGCTCAAGCCACCAGCGCGACCTGATCAAGACCATCCTTTCGAGGCTGTGGACAAGCGATTCGAGGCCATGCAGAGCAAGATGAATTATGTGTTTCTGAGGGGCTGACGAGGCGTATCGGCTGCTTCATGATGTGGTCGTATTCCACCACCCTGACCGTAGGTAGTCTCGTCGTGATCATTCTCAAGCTATGGCTCTAAGTCGGGGATCAGCAGTCGAAAAAATGGAAAGATTTCACGGTACGACTATCCTTTCCGTCCGGCGCGGCGGGCAGGTGGTTATTGGCGGCGATGGTCAAGTATCCATGGGGCAGGCGGTAATCAAGAGCAATGCGCGCAAGGTACGCCGACTCTACAAGGAGCAGGTACTGGCCGGATTTGCCGGAGCCACGGCGGATGCCTTTACCCTGTTCGAGCGTTTCGAGGGCAAGCTGGAGAAGCACCAGGGTCACCTTACCCGCTCAGCGGTGGAGTTGGCGAAGGATTGGCGTACTGATCGCATGCTGCGACGCCTTGAGGCCCTGTTGTGCGTAGCGGATACCAAAACCTCGCTGATCATCTCCGGCACCGGGGATATAATCGAGCCGGAACACGATCTGATGGCCATCGGCTCCGGTGGAGCCTTCGCCCGAGCAGCGGCAAGGGCGCTGTTTGAGAGCACCGAACTCGGTGCCCGCGAGATCGTCGAGCGGGCACTCGGCATCGCCGCCGATATCTGCGTCTACACCAACCATCGGTTGGTGTTGGAAGAGCTGTCCGCGGCAGCGGGATAAACCGCATACCCCGTGCTTATCAAGGCGTTGGTAGTGGATAAATTTTAAGTGGCGAAGTCTATCAGTTCCTACCTCGTCATTCCGGCAGGGAGTGCCGGAATCCAGTGCCGGGGGATGACGAAAACGGTAGGGGTTCGAGTCATTAGGTCGCACAACTATGCCACTTTAAATTTAACCACTACCCAGGTGCTTTCCGTCGTTGGACACTTTCCAGGTGAGTGCGTATAAATTGCCGAAAAAATGGCCTTGGCTAGACCTGTCCGCCACCGGGCAGACCGGTTTCTCAGCGTCAGGAACCGTGGTCGCATTCGCGCTTTGAATCCGCAGATTTCTGCAGATCAGGCATGATTTCCACAGATGGAAGACAGAAAAATCTGTGACAATCCCCCTACTCTAGCCAGGATTAATCTAGGATTCCTTCCAGGTTACGCATCAGTTTCATGGCGCTGACGCGCCCCAAGACTTTTGAGTACTCATGTCGGACATCACTCCTAAACACATCGTAGCTGAGCTCGACAAGCACATCATCGGCCAGGAAGAAGCCAAACGCGCGGTCGCCGTGGCCCTGCGCAACCGCTGGCGGCGGGCGCAGATAGAAGAGCCCCTGCGCACCGAGATCACGCCCAAGAACATCCTCATGATTGGTCCCACGGGTGTGGGTAAAACAGAGATCGCGCGCCGCTTGGCCAAGCTCGCCGACGCCCCCTTTATCAAGGTGGAGGCGACCAAGTTCACGGAGGTCGGCTACGTGGGCCGGGATGTGGAATCCATCATCCGGGAGCTGGTGGACGCAGCCGTAAAGATGCTCCGGGAGCAAGAGCTGGATAAGGTGGCGGCCCAGGCCAAGACCGCCGCCGAAGAACGGGTCCTGGACGCCCTGCTGCCCCCACCCACCAACTTCGAGGAAGACAGCTGCCCCAGTGGGCCCTCCCCAGCGACCCGGGAAAAGTTCCGCGACAAGCTGCGCCTCGGCGATCTGGACGAAAAAGAGGTCGAGATTCGGGTCAGCGCCACGCCCATTGGGGTAGAAATCATGGCCCCCCCCGGCATGGAAGAGATGACCAGCCAGCTCCAGGGACTGTTCCAGAACCTGGGTCAAGGCCGTACTAAACGGCACAAGCTGAAGATCCGTGACGCCCTCAAGCTGCTTACCGACGAGGAGGCAGCCAAGCGCATCAACGACGAGGATCTCAAGCTACGCGCGGTGGAGAGCGTGGAGCAGGACGGCATCGTCTTCTTGGATGAGATCGACAAGGTCACTAAGCGTTCCGAGCACACCAGTGGCGTGGATATTTCGCGCGAGGGCGTGCAGCGGGACCTGCTCCCCCTGGTCGAAGGCTGCACCGTTTCCTCCAAGTACGGCTCCGTGCGCACGGATCACATCCTGTTCATCGCCTCTGGGGCCTTCCACTTGGCCAAGCCCTCGGACCTGATCCCCGAGCTGCAGGGCAGACTTCCGATTCGGGTGGAATTCAGGGCATTGACTACGGAAGACTTCGTCCGCATCTTAACCGAGCCAGACGCCTCCCTTACCGACCAGTACAAGGCCCTGATGGGGACCGAGGGTGTCAGCGTGGACTTTACCGAAGATGGCATTCGACATATCGCCGAAACCGCTTGGCAGGTCAATGAACGCACCGAGAACATCGGAGCGCGGCGTCTGCATACAGTCATCGAGCGCCTGTTGGAAGACGTCTCCTTCCATGCCGCCGACCTCGACCAGGTCACGGTTACCGTGGACGCGGCCTATGTGGACCAGCATCTCTCGGAGTTGGCGGCGGACGAAGACCTGTCGCGGTATATTCTTTGAAAGTCAGAACCGCAAACTGGAGACGAACATGCCCGTACCCACCGAGCTCAATCTGCACCGTCAATCCCGAGTGTTAGAGATCACCTTCGACGACGGCGCCCACTTCAACCTGCCCTGCGAGTATCTGCGCGTCTACTCCCCCTCAGCAGAGGTCCAGGGCCACGGACCGGGCCAGCGGGTACTCCAGCTCGATAAAGAAGAAGTCACTATCGAGAAGATGGAGCCGGTGGGCAACTACGCCGTCTGTCTGCACTTCGACGACACCCACAACACCGGGATCTACTCCTGGGGCTATCTGTACCAGCTCGGCACCAACCAGAAAGCCTGGTGGCAAGAATACCTGGGCGAGCTGGAGAAAGCGGGACACCAGCGTAAGAAGCCCTCATGAGGTTCCGCTGATACGCTGCCGTAGGAGTTGGGTCAGGGCAAATGTGCGTGAATTTCTTTTTGATTAACGTGCTGTTTCCGTAGGGTGGGCTGTGCTGACCGATGATTACCGGCTACCAGTTGCTAGCTTCCAGCCATTTTTTAACTGCAAAAGGTAATCGTGTAGGATGCGGTGAGTGGAACGAACGCATTGATCGACCGTTCCATCGGGAATCCTTCTTTTGCCCTGCCCGGGAACAATTGGAAGGGTCTTTTATGTTCCTGCAAGGCTTGATAGCTTTGTCGCAACGCATGACCTTATTCGGATGGATCGTCCCGTATGATCCTGGAATAGCAGGATACTTGTTATGCGTGGCTCGACACGCCGATGGCTCAGGCTCGAATCCTGAGCCATACACATGGCGGGCAGATTGACCATGTCACAGATAAGAAAGTTGCCAAGACACCTGTTCCCAGGTTGGAAAAAGATCGAATACGCAAGATCGATACGGCAGTGATAAAGGCTATCAATGACTGTGGGCGAGCAATAGGCATACTAACCGATGCTTAGCCGGATCAACGAACGAAGTTACGTTACCGGGAAACCCCGCGGGGATATACCAGAAGCGTACGTTCACCAAAGATGGGCGCGCAGCCTCGTCGAAAAGATGAATATTGGACGTACAAGAAAACATGCCAATCTGGTGGTGTTCAAAAATGGAGCGAAATACACTCAAGATGAGCCTCTGATAGAGGCGAATCGTGCTGGAAAAAACCGTCAAACAACACCCATGGAGAAGAACAATTGACAACCCATATGGTAGTTTCGGCTTATAGGCGAACCCTTGAAATTAGTCAAATCGACCGGATCGGTGGTATCCAGCGGTTCAGAGGTGACGAACCGGGACGCCCGGCACGTCAGGGTCTAATCCCAGCACACGAGCTTAAATCCGTCTTTCAGTGATGTTATAACTACATCTATGCAAACGCAGGTTCACAGATTGAAGCTGGTTTTTTGCAAGACGTTCGATCAAGAGGAAGGTGGCGAGCAGCTAGTTTTCTCTGTCCACCCCAAAGAATGAACCTCGGAGAGCGGTCAACGCAAATTGATGGAGGAACGTCTCATATCTCTCTTCCTCAAGACAAGCACCAACGTTAAGGGTGGGTTCTTACGAAGAACTGGCCGGTGAGGGTTTACGCGGCGATAGGGGCGAGTATTTTTCGCCCCGAAATGTGTGTGACATGGCTGTTCGTATGGTCATGTCTTCGTACCTGGAGAAAAAATTAACTTCTCTCTAAAGTTCTGGATTGTTGCTGCGGAACTGGCGGGTTTTCAGTCTCGTGGCTGAATAGCCTGTTTGACCTTCTGTTGCATCAATAAAATACTCAGCTTCAGAGAGGCGGATTCTCGCCAAGACTAGAGAGCGCGTCGCCGGGTCTGGAAGCATGTGCTGGATATAAACCCGTTTCTTGTTCGTATATGCCAAATTAACCTTGTGCTACACAGGGATGGTTCCTCAAACGTGTTTTGATCTGATTCCGTGCGTTCCCCGGGTGAACCTGTCACCGCCTTTCCTGGTGGCATATTGAATAATCCAGGCTTGAAGTTCATCCACTCTTGGATTCTCCGCCGAGCGAAGTTCGTTGCGTCTATAGACCTAAGACCTACCAAGAAAAAATGAGTCGGGCTGACAAGGAGATTCTCAATAGCGCCGACCAGGTGTTCATAGAGATGCCACAGACAGCAGGGATTAACAATCGGGCGGTGCTAACTTATCGGTGTGATCCTGATGGTCGAGAGATGATTGACGATGGAGAAAAGAAAATTATCGATGATGATATTTCCTTAGATTCCATCGTCATTTAGCGAGTGGTAGGATTCAAGTATATACTTTCCAAGTTTTGGGTGGTGAAGCCTGCCGGGGTAGTGTTGAAGTCTATTAGGATAGGGCACAAAGGCTATGTTAGGCTCCTACCTGCTCTATCATCCTATGGGATTGCAGTACTGCTGCCTGCCGTTCCTCTCCTCGTCATTCCGGCAGGGAATGTCGGAATCCAGTGCCAGAGGTGGAAAAACAGTGGGCTTCAAAGTATTAGATCGCACAACCATGCTACTTGGATTTAATCACTACCTGGATTCAATCGGCCTGAACTGCTCGCATCTACCTTGGCAGCATCTACAGTGAGCCAAACTGAATTCAGATCGGATGTAGGAGACTTAATGATGGAATCCGTTATCAGCATCTCAGCGAGTTTAAGTCCGACACCAGCCGACTGCTGCAGGAAATACAGGGGGATCGGAGTCTCTTGTATTGACCCAGAACGTCAAAACGGCCAAGGTGCTAGGCCGTGGTGGAGGAGATCACGACACCCATCGACATCGCCGAGAAATCCCGTTGCTGTTCAAACTCATGGTCCAGAGCGAAACCGATGTTCAACTCGGTAAGTTGATGGCGCAAGACAAGATCTTCTCAAACCTTGCGTGACCGTTTGGCGAGCAACCAAGTCAAGAATGGTTGAATCGCTGTTCTGTGGACAAGCACGGCACATTAGGGATTTGGACGCCATCATCGACCAACATCGCCGGGGACAACCTGCAGAATGCACTCACGATCCTCAATCAGCTTGCAACCAAGGTGTCCACCTTAGCGACCCCGGCGATAACGCACGGCCCCGGAGCTCCGGTCCTGGACCTGTACCCAATACCGGGAGCTAATCGAGCGCGTCCCTAGCGTCTTATCTACCGCATTGAATAGAAACGCGTCCTGGTGTAGACACTGTGCTGACAGACGGCAGCAGCAGGGGGAATTAATCGACCGTCTGGTTCGCAACTAAGCGCATTTTTGCAATAGGTAGTGATACTCCAGTGGCCATACCGTTCAAGCTGACGCACTCTGGAGCAATCCGAAATCCATAAAGAGCTTCTAAACTAGACATCCCTGTCCCACCCAGCTTATATCTTTCATCAGCGATTGATGGAAAACGCCAAGCGTACATTGTTGGCGACCAAGCCATCGTCCTTTTGCTCGCTCTCGCTGAGATAGAACTCGAAGATGGTCTCGCGACTCATCAGCATCTCTTCCGTCACCTCATCAGCCACTTCGTTGGCGTGGCAAAAGACGCTAGTATAGGGGGAGTCCGGCTCGCGCGGATCCGTGACCCACAGGTTGGGTGAGATGCGGTCGATGATCCGCATAAAGCCGTAACCCTTATCAAAGAACCACTTGGTGCATATGCCGCGCACGCAGGAGCCGACTTGACCCCATTCGTTGCGGGGTTCATAGGTGACGGGTAGCAGGTCAGGAATCAGAAAACCGGGATAAAAGGTGTCGACGGTTTGTTGTAGTTGGCGCGAGACGTTCTTGAAGCCGATCAGCTCCACTCGGCAACCGACATTCTGCAGGGCATTGACCACCTGTAGAAAATCCCCGTCTCCCGTGACCAGCAGCACTTGGTCCAGATTTCTTGCCTGCAACATGGCGTCCACCGCCATGTCCAGATCCGCGTTGGCCTTGGTGGTGACATTACCGTTCTCGTCTGTGTAACGGCGCACCTGCTTGACCGTAATCTTCCATCCGAAATCCCGTACCATCTGCTGGTAGACCCTAGACTTCTTGGCGTAATCCGGGTCTTCCTTGGCACGCTCCGAATCGAAGGCCAAATAAGTGTTGAGCCTCTGCAGGTGGCCCCCTTCACGGGCTGCGAAGCGGCGCAGCACATCGTAGCGCATCTGATAGCCACCGTTGTACCGGACGTTTTCAGCGTCGACGAACACGCCGACTCGTAGATTGGCACTCAAGAGATAAACCTCACTTAAGAAATTGATAATTAAGGGATCTCGGTCTGCCATCCAAAACAAAAGATGATGTCTATTCGATCACATCGCCGATCGCATAGGTAGCCCGGTCGAAGTCAAATTCTTGACTTCGAGGGTTGAAAAATCTCATGGCAAACATTCTTCATAAGTCCATAAAGACTATACCCACTCCCTATCAAACCCTGCGAGCTGCCATACTAAGTAATCTAACGGCCAGCCCGGTTGTTGATCAGATCGCTGACCACCGTGGGGTCGGCAAGGGTAGAGGTATCACCCAGGGTGCCGATCTCGTCGGCCGCGATTTTACGCAGGATCCTGCGCATGATCTTGCCCGACCGGGTCTTGGGAAGGCCTGAAGCCCATTGGATAACATCTAGGGTAGCGATGGGACCAATCTCGTGTCGGACCAATGCCGTCAGCCTCTCTTTCAGATGATCGCTTGGCTCCACGTTGGCCATGGGGGTTACAAAGGCGTAGATACCCTGGCCCTTGATGTCGTGCGGATAACCGACGATGGCGGCCTCCGCTATCTGGGGGTGCAGCACCAGAGTAGACTCGATCTCGGCGGTGCCCAGCCGGTGCCCGGAAACATTCAGCACGTCGTCGATGCGGCCGGTGATCCAATAGTACCCGTCCGCGTCGCGGCGTGCTCCGTCACCAGTAAAATAATAGCCTGGGTATTGGGTGAAATAGGTTGCCGCAAAGCGCGCGTGATCGCCATAGACAGTGCGCATGGTGGCCGGCCAAGGACGGGTGATGACCAAGGCACCCTCCCCCGCACCCTCGATCAGGGTGCCATCGGCGACATCCACTAGGGCCGGCACGACACCGAAAAAGGGCCGGGAGGCGGAACCCGGCTTGAGCGGCGAGGTCGCACCCGGCAAAGGTGTGATCAGGTGGCCGCCGGTCTCAGTCTGCCACCAGGTGTCGACGATGGGGCAACGTTCATCACCGACGACCTGGTAGTACCACTCCCAGGCCTCGGGGTTGATGGGTTCACCCACCGTACCGAGGATGCGCAACGACTTGCGGGAGGTCTTCCTGACGGGGCCCTCGCCAGTACGCATCAGGGCGCGGATAGCGGTGGGGGCAGTATAAAAGATGGCGACATTGTGCTTGTCCACGACCTGCCAGAAGCGAGAGGCATCCGGGTAGTTGGGGAGACCCTCGAACATGAGTGAGATGGCCCCGTTGGCCAGCGGCCCGTACACAATGTAGGTGTGGCCAGTGACCCAACCGACGTCTGCGGTGCACCAGTAGACCTCTCCCTCCCGGTAGTCAAAGGTGTACTTGTGGGTGATGGCGGCGAAAACCAAGTAGCCACCCGTGGTGTGCAGCACGCCCTTGGGCTTGCCGGTGGAGCCAGAGGTGTAGAGGATGAATAAGGGGTCTTCGGCGTCCATCGCTTCCGGCGGGCAATCCTCCGAGGCGGTCATCATGGCCTCCTGGTACCAGATGTCACGGCCGTCGGTCCAATCGATTGGACCGCCAGTGCGTTTTACCACGACGACGGTGCTTACATTCGGGCACTCGGCCAGGGCGGTATCCGCATTCTTCTTCAAGGGTACCAAGTGCCTACCGCGGATCCCCTCATCGGCGGTGATCAGGGTACGGCAATCGGAGTCCAGGATACGATCGCGCAGGGAATCGGGGGAGAAACCGCCGAAGACCACGGAGTGGATGGCACCGACCCGCGCACAGGCCAACATGGCGACCGCGGCCTCCGGAATCATCGGCATATAGATGCAGACCCGGTCGCCCTTCTTGACGCCGCTGGCTTTGAGCACGTTCCCCAGTCTGCACACCTGGCCGTACAGTTCGCGGTAGGTCAGCCTGCGATCCTGCGCCGGGTCGTTGCCTTCCCAAACGATGGCGACTTGATCGCCGCGGGTGTCCAGGTGGCGGTCGAGGCAGTTGTAAGCCACATTCAGCTTGCCACCCTCAAACCACCTGATGTAGAGGTTGTCGGCGGCGAAGCTGTAATCGCTGACTCGATCCCACTTTTTGCTCCAGGTTACAAACGTCTCGGCTTGCTCCGCCCAGAAACCTTCTGGATCAGCGACGGAACGTCGGTACATCGCTTCGTATTTCTCGGCATCAATGTTGGCGTTGGCCGCAATCTCGGCGGGGATATCATGGACCTTGATCTCTGTCATGGGAGCCATCTCCACTTTACGGTTGGTAGGAGGCCTACGGCTACGAAACAGACGCTTCAATATGCTAAACGTTAGTCGTCGACTTTGCCAGCCGTCGCCTTACCGGATTGGGCTTCTGTAATAGAGTCGTACTCGACGCGGGTCCTTGGAAACCAAGGAGTTATATTCAGGATATAGGGTCAATACGGCAATCATTAACCAGGAACAAGGTCGGACGCCAAAAGACAAGACTACGTCAGGCAAAATTAAGAGGTTGGTTTTTAGACGGCCTCTCAGAGATTATCCTAAAGAACCAGGTCGTGTTGACCTTTAGGAAGGTCCACATAGCGGACTCTAAAATAATCAAACGGTTAGCGCAGGGTCCGCTGTGCGGACCGTTTGGGTTGTGGCCATTTAATGCATAAAGGAGGAACAGTTTAGTTAGAGGGAAATATCAACAGGACCTAATTTCGATTAAAGACCCTTTACTGTACCCTCTGGCAACTGATGGCCGAGGGTGACTTGGACTGCATTATCGGCTACATCACCCAAGACAACCCAACCAGGGCGGAGTGCCCAGGAGCTGCGTAACAAAGCCTTGCCGCTGGCGCAACATCCCGAGTTAGGCCAAACTAGGCTGGCCTAGCCTGCTTTCGTACGTGATCTGGTCGAGCATCCGAATTACGTCATTTTTTACCAAGGTTGGTTGGGGCCTGCACCGTGCAGATTTTGAGAGTGAAACACGCGGTGCAGCATACCCCCTGACCTATAACAGGTAGATTGAGTATTGGGAAAAGAAGATATTCCGGGTACGCCGCACTTTGCCCAACCTCTGGCTGGGTAGGTATCAAGGGGTGCCTCCACGGAAAATCTCTGTATCCTTTGTGCCTTTGTGGTTCAACGGTCGCAACTGTCTGCTTTGAGCTTTCCTTAAGCAAGCCCATGGCCGCAATCGATTTCAAGGTCATTATCCCCGCCCGCTACGGTGCCAGTCGTCTTCCCGGCAAGCCGTTGCTCAAGATCGCCGGGGTGCCGCTGATTCGGCATGTCTACGAACGGGCCCGGAAGTGCGCCGCCAACCAGATTGTGATCGCCACGGACGATATGCGCATCGCCGAGGTCTGTACCGCGTTCGGCGCCGATGTGACCCTGACCAGGACCGATCACCACAGTGGTACTGATCGCATTGCCGAGGTCGCTGCGACCCGTGGCTGGCCACGGGACAGCATCCTGGTCAACCTCCAGGGTGACGAACCCTGTATGCCGCCAGCCCTTATCGACCAAGTAGCGCATGATTTGGCTGGCTACGGCTTGACCGGCATGGCAACCCTTGCCTATCCAATCCGCGACGCGCAGACCCTTTTCGACCCGTATACGGTCAAAGTGGTCACGAATGCAGACGGTTATGCGCTCTACTTCTCGCGCGCTCCTATCCCTTGGCATCGGGACGAATCCCTCAGGGCGTATGAACCCTTGCCCCAAGGCGTTCAATTCCTGCGCCACATTGGCCTGTATGCTTATCGACTCGCCTTTCTCATGCGCTTTATCAACTGGCAGCCCGCCCCCTTGGAGCTGGCCGAGTCCCTGGAACAACTACGGGTGCTCTGGCACGGTGAAACAATCCGCGTGACCCAGGCCCAAGAGGAACCGGGTCCGGGCGTCGATACCCTGGAAGATGTGGAACAGGTGATCCAATTTTTGACGCAATCCTGAATGGTTCGGCGTTGTCGGGAAGCTTTAAATCTAGATAGGATTTGCAGGATGCTTACATTTTGTAAGCTAGGCCCCCTTATTAAGGGCTTCTTCGGGTGCTGACCGAGAGAAACACGATATCGACCTCAACCTCCGCATGCACATGATAGACGAGGGCGAGGCGATGCTTTACAACACAGAAATCCGCTCAGAAATCCTCCGAAATGGCGGTCCAAGCATCGGGGTTACAGGCTAGATATACGGATGATGGTTAATATACAAGTGGAATATTATCCAACAGATGACAACAATTCGTAATTATATCGGTGCAGGAAGATTCTTAAACAAATCTCACGTATACGACTGCATCTGTAAAAAGATAAGGCCTTATGTACGAAGCGTGCTAAATACTAACGTCAGTTATTATTCCATTGCTTGACATGGGATATTCTCCCGTTTCTTTACCCACAGAGCGATGTTGCTCATCTGGAATCACGGCTTGATACGCTTCCCAGTAGTCGCTGAAAGCCGTAGCTTTTTATACGTGGGTGGCCTGCAATCCCAGAGTATTCGGTACGTCTCACCACTCCGATCACCGCAGGCATAAAACACCACTTCGTTGTTGTTTCTTTATTCAACGCAACCCAAATCCAGACTTTGATGACAGTGCTGAAGATAAACACGTATAATTCATCCACCTCCAATACTGATGCCTGCTCGGGATCAACAGGTTTTGGCGTGTTTCCAAGAGATGTCAGCTGTTCTGCTTTTTAACCATGCACTCAACGTATGTTGACTGATCCCATAAGTCCGTTATGGCCCCGCGCATGCTTGGCTGTCTTGAATAAGCATTATAATGATGATCTCTCTCTTCCTCCGTATATCGCCATCGGGGTCAAGTACGCTGTGAGCACCACAGGTTCCGCAATGATATTGTAGATTACCATGCCCGTTTGTGCCATTTTTGACAATTTCTTTGCTGTGACATTTACGGCAAATATGCACTTGCGTTTCAGTAATCGTCGTCGAAAACCATTTGGCTGAATTAGCACTGAAGACGGTCATTCAAACCCTACTACGTTGTCCTGGAGGGGCTGTTGGAATTTAGTACCAGGTAAGTATTAGAATTAGAAACCGTAGAAGTTTGAACGATTATGAATGAACTATTTTAGTCTATCACTCTGATATATACCAATACCATTCCATCAACTATCCATAAAGCCCACCGAGAAACCGGATTTTTGAAGGTACCCAATACTTAGAATCATCAGCTTCAGACCATTTTTATCGACTGCCAAAAGTAACATAATGAGGTACCATGCTCTTTTGTCCTTTACTGTATTGACTCCCAACGGGTAAGTTCATGGGCAAACTGACCGGTACCGATTTGTTATAGACGACCTTTCAGCCAACGTTGCGTTTCGATGCAACCTACATCCGGATTACCTCCCGTGCTTCTTGCCTGCGCGGACCTCGCCTTAAGGGCACCTTACAAAATTGCCTGTCCGTGAGGCTAACCGGAGGTGAAACCAGGCAAGTCCTAAAGATGAATGTTCATTGACGGGGGAACCATGGCTCAGCACAGCTTCTTCGACATCGAAAACCGGT
>Ga0209680_1000273_pt1 | contig 13566 bp, 13 predicted proteins | sample WorMetLIZISLAND1_FD_187413 | JGI IMG/M metagenome (GOLD analysis project Ga0209680, IMG submission 187413) | Marine gutless worms symbiont microbial communities from Max Planck institute for Marine Microbiology, Germany - Olavius loisae LIZARD... ... | reverse complement strand
GCGCACTATCCGAAGCCGCAAATCCGATGAAATTGCTTTTCCCATGGAGCACCTCCTGCTCATAGGGAATCACGGTTCGAGCCAAAAGGGAATCCCCGATTCAAAATTCTCACCCGACGCTCTAATCGCTGGTGGTTGTTGCGATAGGGGTCGGGACGGTCGTAGCAGGTCACGCGGCCGAGCGACGGGTAACAGTAGAGGTTCCGCTTCACCGCTTGGGGTTCGTCCTCCTCGCAGTAGTGAAGCCCTTTTTCGATACGGACCGAAGAACAGTTTTTGCCGCTGGATGCCGATACCAGGTGATCGAGCATGGTTTTGTCCGAAGCTATGACCGTCGCCACGTCGAATTGCGCCAATCCTGGCAAGGCGGCCGAGCCGAGTGGCGGCGCACATCCAGCCAATACCAACATTCCTGCAATCAAGCCAATGGTCCGCATCACAATCAACCCATCCTCCGGCGGCATCGGTCCGTGCCTCTCGGGAGGCCGCCATCATTATAGATCATTCTGACCGACGACGGTTAACGCCCGGTAAATTGAGAACAGGTATTTTCCTATGCCTGTGCGGTTTCACCGACGGTCGCAAGGTGCTACAAGGGCCCTTCGCATCAACAATCGAAAATGGGTCAGTTATGGCGGTTTCAACTCCGATCTGCGATTTCGGCTGGAAGGCCGTAGATTTCGACCTGACGGGTATCGACGGCAGGCGTTATACAATTGGTGACGTCAGCGGCGAAAACGGCACGCTCGTCATGTTTATCTGCAACCATTGCCCCTATGTGAAGGCCATCGCCGAACGCCTCGTCGCCGATGTCAAAAAACTGCAGGCGGCGGGAATCGGGGTTATCGCAATCATGTCGAACGACCCCGAGTACAACAGCGAGGATTCCTTCGAAAACATGAAGCTGTTCGCCGAAACGCACGGCTTTACGTTCCCCTACGTGATCGATGAAACACAGGACATTGCACGTGCGTACGACGCGGTCTGCACACCCGACTTTTTCGGATTCAACGCCGACCTCGAACTGCAATACAGAGGCCGGCTCGATGAATCGGGCCGTAATCCGGCACCCGATGGCGCCCGACGTGAACTATTGGAAGCCATGAAACAAGTTGCGGCCACGGGTAAGGGGCCGAGCGAGCAGACCGCATCCATGGGATGCTCTATCAAGTGGCGCCCAGACGCTGCGTGAGTGGGGCCCCGCGTAATTGCGTTTCGGGGTTTTGGGAAGTATTTTATGCCGCCGCTTACTGGGGGGCGCGCTTCCCAGTAGCCGACATTAAACATAACCGGAAAGCGGCCGGGTCCGCCGGCCGGTCTTGTATTTGATTGGAGAGTATCGCGTGGCCGACGAAACGGACGCCTTTATCCAGGAAATTGACGATGAACTTCGCCAGGAAAAGGCGGAGCAAATCTGGAAACAATACGGAAACTACATCGTCGGGGCCGTCATCGCCGTGGTTGCCAGCGTCGGTGGATATCAGGCATGGCAGGCCTATGATCGGAACACGCGGTTCGAACAGGGTGAACAGTTCGCTGCGGCTCAGGTATTGCTGGCTGACGGCAAGACGCAAGAGGCGTTGTCTGCCTTTCGTGTCATCGCCGCCGACTCGGCGGCCGGTTACGCGCTTCTCGCGCGGTTCAATGAAGCCGCCCTTCATATCGAAAACGGCGATCTGCAAACGGCCCTCACCACCTTCCGTGAAATCGCCGCGGATGACAGTGTTTCCAGCCATTACCGTGATATCGCGGTCCTCGTCGGCGCGTCGCGAGAACTGGAACTATCGGACGGATCCGACGTCCTGCTCAAACGCGCCGCCGATTTGGCGTCAGGTGCGGGACCGTGGCGCCATAGTGCCGCGGAAATTGTCGCGTTGGATGCCTTGCGGAGCGGCGATAAGGGAACAGCCCGCGAAATGTTCGAGAAGATCGTTGCTGATACCACCGCGCCCCGTGGCATCCAGCAGCGTGCTCGCGAAATGTTAACCATTGCCGGCCAATAGGTTATGGTGATTTCACCACGATGGGGCGGGACTCAATTGGCTATGAATAAACTCATTCCCTTGCTGATTACCGGCATCGCGTTGTCCGCGTGCAGCATATTCGAAGAGGAGAAAGAACCGCCTCTCCCCGGTGAAAGGATTGCCGTTCTCAGGCACGAACGGTCCCTTACCGCGGACGCCTCGCTGGCTGACCAACCCATCCTGCTTCCGGCACCGTCACCCAATGCGGAGTGGCCTCAATCCGGTGGGTTCCCCAACCACGCCATGCACCATATCGCCGTCCGTGATGCATTGGATCGGGTCTGGTCGGTCGATATCGGTACGGGTACAAGCGATGAGGAACGGCTCAGCGGCGAGCCAGTGATCGCCGGCGGCGTCGTCTACGCCATCGACGCCGAAGCGACCGTTTCCGCTTTCGACGCCAAAACCGGCGGGCGGATCTGGGAGGTCGATCTGACACCCGACTTCGACGACGACGGCCACATCAGTGGAGGTTTAGCCTTCGATGAGGGGCGGTTGTTCGCGACGACCGGTTTTGCGCAAATCGTGGCCCTGGACGCGAAATCCGGCGCCGAAATTTGGCGCACTCCGGCCGGGGCTCCGATGCGCTCGGCACCGACCGCCCGCGGCGGCCGCGTTTTCGCTGTCACCGTCGACAACCGCCTTCTGGCCCTCAACGCCGAGACCGGCGAGCAATTGTGGGACCATTCGGGCATCCCGGAGACCGCCAGCGTCCTGGGCGGCGCCAGCCCAGCCGTCGACCGCGGGACCGTCATAGTTCCCTACTCGTCCGGACAACTGGTGGCACTCAAGGTCGACACCGGGCGTGTCATCTGGGAGGACTCCCTTACCGCGATCCGGCGCACAGACGTCATTTCGACGCTCGCCCACATCCGTGGCCGGCCGATCATCGACCGAGGCGTGGTCATCGCCATGAGCCACGGCGGCCAGATCGCCGCCATCGATCTTGCTACCGGAAAACGGATCTGGGACCGCGATATCGGCGGACTGGAAAGCCCCTGGGTCGCCGGGGATTACGTGTTCATCCTCACGAACGAAGCTGAAGTCGCGGGCCTGTCGCGCAAGGATGGCCGTATTCATTGGGTGACGGCATTGCCACGGTACGAAGATCCGGAGGACCTGGAAGATCCAATCATCTGGACCGGCCCGATCCTGGCCAGCGACCGTCTGGTCATCGCCGGATCGAACGGCCAGGCTCTCGCCATATCTCCGTATAGCGGGAAGATTCTTGGGTCTGTTGACATGCCCGACGGCGTATCCATTCCACCGGTGGTCGCCGACGGCAGCGTCTTCTTCCTGGCCGACGATGCCGAGTTGGTCGCCTACCGCTAATCACCGTTTCCCGACTGGCCGGATAACGTCCGCGGCCGGACTATCGACCTAGGTCTGACATGCCTTTTACCGTCGCCGTCATCGGCCGCCCCAACGTCGGAAAATCGACCCTATTCAATCGCCTGACGGGAACCCGGCATGCACTGGTCGACGACACACCGGGCGTCACCCGGGACCGCCGCGAGGGCGAGGGCCGTATCTTCGATCTCGAGTTCTATCTGATCGATACGGCGGGGCTCGAGGAAGCCTTCGACGATAGCCTCGAGGGCCGCATGCGGCGCCAGACGGAACGCGCCCTCGAGGATGCCGACGTCGCGCTGTTCCTGATCGACGGACGAGCCGACCTCACTCCCCTGGATGAACATTTCGCCGACTGGCTACGAGCCGTCGACACCCCGACACTTCTCGTTGTCAACAAATGTGAAGGCGGGGCCGGTACGACCGGCCTACTGGACTCCTACGCCCTCGGTCTCGGCGATCCCATCGCGCTCTCGGCCGAGCACGGCGAGGGTATTGGTGATCTTTATGACGCCCTTTTGCCTTTTGCTGCCGCTTCCGATTCGGAGGAGATGGAGTCGGCCGTGGACGGTGAGTCTGGTCTATCAGGGGACGGAGAGGAAGCGGATGACGGGTCCCTGAAACTCGCCATCGTCGGCCGGCCCAACGTCGGTAAATCGTCGATCATCAACCTTCTTGTCGGCGAAGACCGTCTGCTGACCGGACCCGAGGCCGGCATCACGCGCGATGCCATCGCCGTATCCTGGACCTACGAGGGGCGCACCATCCGGTTGGTCGACACCGCCGGCATGAGGCGCAAGGCGCGAATTCGCGAAAAACTGGAGAGTCTGTCGGTCGGCGATACGCTGCGCGCCATCCGATATGCCGAGGTCGTCGTCCTCGTCCTCGATGCCGAGGCACCGTTCGACAAGCAGGACCTGACCATCGCGCGCCACGTCATCGAGGAGGGCCGTGCCCTGGTCATCGCGGTCAACAAATGGGACAACGCGGCGGACCGCAAGTCCGTCATGCAACGTGTCGAGGATCGCCTCGAAAGCTCTCTGCCGCAGGTCCGCGGCGTGCCCGTGTTCACCTGTTCGGCAAAGACCGGTCACGGCATTAAGAAGCTGATGCCGACGGTCCTCGAGGCCTACGATTATTGGAACAGCAGGATTGCGACCGGTGCACTGAACCGCTGGCTGCAGGCGATGACCGACGCCCATCCGCCACCGGTCGTCCGAGGCCGGCGAATTCGTCTACGCTACATGACGCAGGCCAAGTCTCGCCCGCCGACGTTCGTCCTTTTTTCACAAAGGGCCGACAAGCTGCCCGAGAGCTATGCACGCTACCTGATCAACGGCCTTCGTGAGGATTTCGGCCTGGAAGGTGTTCCGATCCGGCTGCATACGCGAAAAGGCGACAACCCCTATGCCAAGGATTGACTATGGCCCGGCGCCGTTAAAGCGACGCCGACCAAGCCGTGCAGCGAATGCCGTCGGCCGCTTGACGCCCTGCCCTATCGTCGCCTGACGCGCCTTTTGAACTGTTGTGGTAGCGGCACAGGACCTGGCCGTTTTCGACATCGGTGGCACCACCGTTGATCCAGGCAATGATGTGATCCGCCTGGTAATCGGACCAGGAGACACGGGCTTCGCGCTCCGGCTTGCCGTCGGCGAGGCAGTCTTGGCAAAGGCCCTGGTCACGGCGGTAGATCTCGATCCTCTCGGCCTCATTGAAGCGGCGCTTGCCGTCCTTGGCGACGAGACTGTCACCTTGGTCCGCCAAGAACCGGAAGAATTCGTGGCGGAGGACGATGTCGCGCTCGCGTAAGCTGGCACTGTCCTGCTGCGAATTCTCGCTAAACCGCGCGATGTCCAGATCATCGACGATTCCCAAGCGCCAACGCCGGTGAAAATCGTCGAAAAAGCGCCGCATGAAACGCATCACCTTTCGTCAAAAACGTAATAGAGGCCGATATGACGGATCAACAAATAGAAGGACAGGATCACGTATTCCCGATTGAGTTCCCGGACCCGTTCGCCCGGTGCATCACTATGCTCACTGGAAAACACATCGTGGAACAGACCGAGGTTGCGGATTATGGCACGGGCCGCCGTTTCGGTTTCATAACTCTCGTCGCCGATGCCGTTATCGGTCTGGTTCTTTTTGACCAGTTCCTGGATCGCCGTGTCCTTCAATTCGGCGTATCCTCCTTCGATTTCGATCAACAGCATTCGGGCGAGTAGCGCCAGATGTTCCATTCGGTCGTTTCCGCGATTGATGAGCGCGAAGAACGGATGCTTGTGCGGATTGCGGTCGACCGGCCGATAGCACTCGTAGTCGAAGGAGGCATCGTCCGCGTATTTGACCAGAAAGTTGCGGGTCCTTGATGCCAGGCGAGCATGCGCGACCTCCATCGTATTGAGCGATTCCCCTTGTTGCAGGCGCCAGAATATCTCGGTGGCCACGCGCTGGTTGTGGGCGGAATTGCGGTCCTCGATGTTGAGGATACGGTCGGCCTGGAGTTCCAACTGGTCGACGTACTTCCTGACATCGACATCCAGATCCCGGTAGTGTTTTCCGGCAAGCCCCGAACCCAGATCGGACAAGGACTTGGGCAAAGCGAACTCGCCGGAGAAAAACCCCTGCAAGGTGGATATTCGCTGCTGGCCGTCGATAACCTCGTCGACGGTCCGCGTCTCGCTCAAGCGCACCTGGCGGAGAACCAAGCGCGGTACGTAGTAGCGTCTCAGTAGACTATCCAGGAGCGCTTGCTTCTTCTTGCGGCTCCAAACCCGTTTTCGTTGATAAGGCGGCCGCGTCACGTAGGCATCGGCATAATCAAAGAAATCCCTGAGACGGATGATTTTCTGCGTGGTCACGTATTCTCCGCGCGGTCCATAGGGCATCGTTCCTGTTCCTTCCCGATCGTTGTCACCCGTGCGCGGCTGGGGGGCGCCAGCACGATCAGTTGTTATGGTCATGTGCAATTACACGGACCGTTCCCATGCGATCGATCGCTTTCCATTGAGCGCATTTTCCAAGATCAGATAGTTACGACTTATAATTCTCGTAAAGATTGTGCCCATATTGTGGCATGGATCTGTGTCCGGTACCCCGGATGAATGGCGCCCGGCGCTCACCCGTGCTAACAGAAACCGGCCATGGGAGAGCAGGTTTTCGACGTCATAATCATCGGTGCCGGGCACAACGGCCTCGTCTGTGCCGGATACCTGGCGGGTGCCGGTCTTTCGGTGAAAGTCCTCGAAGCGCGTTCCGTCGTCGGTGGAGCGGCGATCACCGAAGAATTCCATCCGGGTTTCCGCAACTCCGTGTTCTCCTACGTGGTCAGCCTATTGCATCCGTCAATCATCGATGACCTCGAACTGAAACGGCACGGGCTCATCATCGTCGAACGGACGGCCGGGCATTTCAACGCACTCCCGGACGGCGGCTACCTGGCGATCAGCCGCGACCCGAACCAAGTCGCCAGCGAATTGGCACGCTTCTCGAAAGCGGACTCGGAAACCTACGGTGAGTTTGACCGGCGGCTTACGGAGGCCGGGCGGGCGCTGCGGTCGCTGGTCTTCGATCCGCCGCCCAATCTCGGCGGCGGCCTTCGCGACTTCTTGACCGTCCTATCCACGGGCAACCGACTCCGCAAGCTGGCACCGGACATTCAAGCAGAACTCGCCAAACTGATGACCATGTCCATTGGTGATTACCTCAACGAATGGTTCGAAAGCGACGCGATCAAGGGCGACTTCGGCTACGAAGGGGCCATCGGGAACTTCGTCGGACCCTACCAGGCGGGATCGGCCTACGTGCTCCTGCATCATCTGTTCGGCGAGACCAACGGCAATATCGGTGCCTGGGGCCACGCCGTCGGCGGCATGGGTGCGATTACGAAAGCCATGGCAGCCTCTGCCGCCGAGCGCGGCGCCGACATCGATATCGATGCCCCCGTCGCCGAGGTGCTGACCGAGACAGGCCGTGTCACCGGCGTCGCCCTCCGTGATGGCCGTGTGATCAAGGGCCGCAGCATCGCCAGCAGCCTCAATCCCAAACTGCTTTTCACCGAATTGCTGGATCCGGCCTTGTTGCCTGGTGATTTCGCCCGGCGCATGCGGAATTGGCGTTCGGCTTCCGGTACCTTCCGCATGAACGTCGCTCTCACCGAGTTGCCGGCGTTTTCCTGCCTCAAGGACACGGAAGACCCGGCACGCCTGCTCAACGGCACCATCAACATCTGTCCGTCCCTCGATTACCTGCAGCGGGCCTACGACGATGCGCGGTTTTACGGTTGGGCGCGCCAGCCGGTGATTTCCATGTGCATTCCGAGCACGCTCGACGACACCCTTGCCCCCGAAGGCCAGCACGTCGCCAGCCTCTTCTGCCAGCACTTCAACCCGGACCTGCCGGACGGGCGATCCTGGGACGAGGTGCGCGACGAAGTCGCCGACCTGATCATCGACACCGTCGATGCGCTGGCCCCCAACTTCAAGACATCCATCGTCGCCCGCCAGGTCAACTCGCCGCAGGACATCGAACGGACGCTCGGTATGACCGGCGGCGACATCTTCCACGGGGCGCTGCATCTGGACCAAATCTATTCCCTGCGCCCGGCACCGGGCTACGCCGATCACCGCTCACCCGTCAAAGGCCTTTACGTCTGCGGTTCTGGCTCGCCCCCCGGCGGCGGCGTCTCCGGCATCCCGGGTCGCAATGCGGCGAGGGCGGTGATCCGGGATCTGCGCTAGGGGCGCCGTCGGAAACGCGGCCTAAACGAATTTCCGGAACATCCGCGTCTGGTCGAACAACTCCTCGAGCGTCTTCATGCGATCCTTGGTATCGTCCCAGGTTGCCGTCTGCACGGCAGCGATCATCGCCTCGACGATGAACAGAATAACGACCGACGAGTCCCAAGCCGACGGCGCCTCGATCCGCGAGTGGAAACTATGCGTCGCATGTTTGGCCGCCGGTGATCCCCATTGGTCGGTGAAGAGAACCAGTGTCACGCCTTTCGCCGTCGCCATGTCGGCGAGGCGAAGGATGTCGCGTTCGTAGCGGCGGATGTCGAAGGCGACCAGGACGTCGCCCTCCTCCATGTTGAGCACATAATGGGGCCAGGTATTGGAGTTGGACGCGACCTGAGTGACGCGGCGTCGGATCACCTGCATGTGGGTAAAGAAATAGTCGGCCAGCGAACGTGTGATGCGACCGCCGACGACGTGCACGGCGCGGTCCTGGTCGGAGAGCAGCTGGGCGACGGCGTTGAAGGTCTCAGGGTCGATCTGGCGCAGGGTCTGGCGCATGTTCTCCATGACCGCGCCGGCGAAACGGTTGAGGATATGGGTATCGGGGGCGCTCTCGGCCCAGTGGTCGTGTTTGGCGATGGGATTGGAAATGGTCGCTTCCAGTTCCGTGCGCAGCGTCGCCTGCAGTTCGGGGAAACCGCCGAAGCCCAGCTTCTTGGCCATTCGCGCCACCGTCGGCGTCGACACGCCCGATGCCTCGGCGACAGCCGTGATGCTGCCCAACCCGGACACCGGATAGTTTTCCAGCATGGCGTTGGCCAGTTGCCGTTCGGCCCGGGTCAAGCTGTCGAACTTGTCGCGAATGCGTTCGGCAACGGTGAGATACGGCGCCGTTTCCATAACCGATGGCCTCCCCCAACATCGATGTGGAACCAGGATATTAAACATGAATGAAGAAAAATAACCATAGGCGTTAGATTAGAAGAGAAATTTTCAGAATTTCCCTTGATTTCCGTCCCGCTTTTGAAAAGATGTATCCATAAGAGGTGGGGGGGAACGCCGTTGACAGTGAGCGATCGCGTGGCGGATGGCCAGTCTGCCGGAGCCAGTGTCGTCGACATTTCGAACGCCACAGGCACCGGCGACGTTTTCCTGGTCTGCGAACATGCATCGAACTTTATCCCCGGTCACTTCGAAGCCCTGGGGTTGAGCCCGGACGTCCGAGAAAGTCACGTCGCCTGGGATCCGGGTGCCCTGCCCGTAGCGACCGTGATGTCGGCCGCTCTCGACGCGCCGCTCATCTCTCACCGGGTATCGCGGCTGGTTTTCGATTGTAACCGCGATCCGGCATCGGCGGATGCGATCCTTGAGAAGAGCGAGATCCATGAGATTCCGGGGAACCAGGGTTTGTCGGAAGCCGAACGCCGGTCGCGGGTGGAGCTTTTCTACACGCCGTTTCGCGACGCGATATCCGCCTGCCTCGACCAACGTATAAACGGCGGAGACCGACCTGTCCTCGTCACCGTGCACTCCTTCGTCCCCGTCTATGAGGGTACCCGGAGGGACTTCGACATCGGCATCCTGCACGATGAGGACACGCGACTCGCCGATGCGCTTCTCGAACGGTTCGCCGAGGACGGGGATCTCGACGTTCGCCGTAATGAACCCTACGGGCCATCCGATGGCGTCACCCATACGCTTGTCGAACATGCGCTCGGCCGCGGGCTGTTGAATGTCATGGTGGAGATCCGCAGCGATTTGATCGCCGGTCCGGCGGATCAAAGGGCCATGGCCGAACGCCTTGCCGCCCATCTCGGTAGCGCTCTCGGTGCTCTGTTGACCCCCCCCGCAAAGACGGACGATACGGCCGGGCACAAACCGTCGGCGGAACTGGCAAACGACCAGGTGGAGACCGCCTAGGATGGACCGGACACCGAACATGGAGGGCATGCCGGGCTCGATCCGGGCCTATGTGCGTGTCGTCGAAGCCATCAACTACCGCATCGGGCGGTTCATGATGTACGGCATCTTCGCCATGTTCGCGGTGCTCCTGTGGTCGTCGATCTCGAAGACCTTCTTCTTGCCGTCCCTGTGGACCCTGGAAGTCGCGCAGTTCATCATGGTCGCCTACTACATCCTCGGCGGCGCCTACTCCATGCAACTGGGGGCGCACGTGCGCATGGACCTCTTCTACGGCGGCTGGTCGCCGAAGACGAAGGCCTGGATCGACGCCTTCACCGTCGTCTTTCTGATCTTCTACCTTGGCGTTCTGGTCTACGGCGCCATCGACAGCACAACCTATTCCTTCAAGTACAACGAGCGCAGCCCGACCGCCTGGCGGCCGGTCCTGTGGCCGATCAAGGTGATCACCGGCGTCGGGTTCTTTCTTATGCTGCTGCAGGCGATCGCCGAGTTCTTCAAGGACATCGCGCGCATCCGCGAACATCGGGAGACGCTCTGATGTCGCACGAAATGATCGCCATCCTGATGTTCTCGTCGATGATGCTGATGCTGATGACCGGCCAACGCGTCTTCGGCGTCATTGGCGCCGTGGCGTCGGTCGCAGCATTGACGCTGTGGGGTGCCGGTGGTTCCGACATCCCCTTCTCGGCCGCCATGAAGTTGATGAAATGGTATCCGCTACTGACCCTGCCGATGTTCATCTTCATGGGCTACGTGCTTTCCGAATCGAAGATCGCCGACGACCTCTACAAGATGTTCCATGTGTGGATGGGGCCGGTGAACGGCGGGCTGGCCATCGGCACGATCTGCCTAATGGTCCTGATCTCGGCCATGAACGGCCTTTCGGTGGCCGGCATGGCCATCGGTGCGACCATCGCCTTGCCCGAACTGCTGCGGCGGAACTACGACAAACGCATGGTCACCGGCGTCATCCAGGCCGGCTCGTCCTTGGGCATCCTGGTGCCGCCCTCGGTTGTCCTCGTGCTCTACGCCATGATCGCCCGGCAACCGGTCGGTCAGTTGTGGCTGGCCGGCGTGTTCCCGGGCCTGATGATGGCCGGGCTGTTCATTATCTACATCGCCATCCGCTGCCGCCTACAACCGAAACTGGGGCCGGCGCTCAGCAAGGAAGAGCGCAACGTGCCCATGGGCGAGAAGCTCCGCCTGCTGCAGGCCGGCCTGCTGCCGATCATGATTTTCGCGGTGATGATGGTGCCCTTCGTCAACGGTTGGACGAGCCTCGTCGAGAGCTCCGCCATAGGCGCGCTGGCCGCCTTCCTGGCCGCCGTCTTAAAGGGGCGGATGACGAAACGGGTCTTCGAGACCTCCGTGCGCCAGACCCTCGTGGTGTCCTGCATGTTCATGTGGATCATTCTGGCCGCCATGGGCTTCGGCGCCGTCTTCGACGGGCTCGGTGCGGTGCGCGCCATCGACAACCTGTTCACCGAACAATTGGGCCTGAATCCCTGGGTCATCCTGATCCTGATGCAGTTGTCGTTCCTGTTGATGGGCACCTTTCTCGATGACACCGCGATGCTGGTCATCGTGGCGCCACTCTATGTGCCGCTCGTCAAGGTCCTCGGCTTCGACCTGATCTGGTACGGGGTGCTCTATACGATCACCACGCAGGTCGCCTACATGACACCGCCATTCGGCTACAACCTGTTTCTCATGCGCGCCATGGCGCCTCCGGAAGTCAGCCTCCGCGACATCTATGCATCGATCTGGCCTTTCGTCTGCGTGATGATCGTCGCGCTCGCCTTGATCATGGCGTTCCCGGAGATCGCGCTGTGGCTGCCCGATACCATCTACGCCAAGTAGGGAAACAATAAGGAGAGCACGGGAGAAGGCTCGTTACCGCCAATGAAACAAACTAGGGAATCGAACAATGGTGAAAAAAGAGGAGAGTAACATGCTAACGAGACGCAAGATGCTGGGTGCTGCCGGCGCCGCCGGCGTTGTGGGTGCATCGACCCTGGCCGCTCCGGCCGTACACGCCCAATCGAAGATCAAATGGCGCCTGCAGACCTATGCCGGTCCGGCCCTGGCCGAACACGTGGTCAAGCCGGCCATCGACGCCTTCAACAAGGCCGCGCAAGGGCAGATGGAGATTGAACTCTACTTCGCCGATCAGCTGGTACCGACGGGCGAGCTGTTCCGGGCCATGCAGAAAGGCACCATCGACGCCGTGCAGTCGGACGACGACTCGATGGCCTCACCGACCGAAGTCACCGTGTTCGGTGGTTATTTCCCCTTCGCCAGCCGCTATTCGCTCGATGTGCCGGTGTTGTTCAACCAGTACGGTCTGAAGGAGATATGGGAAGCCGAATACGCCAAGGTCGGCGTCAAACACATCTCGGCCGGCGCCTGGGATCCGTGTCACTTCAACACCAAGGATCCGATCCACAGCCTCGCCGACCTCAAGGGCAAGCGTGTCTTCACCTTCCCGACGGCCGGCCGCTTCCTTAGCCAGTTCGGTGTCGTACCGGTGACCTTCCCGTGGGAAGACATCGAGGTCGCCGTCCAGACCGGCGAACTCGACGGCATCGCCTGGTCCGGCATCACCGAGGATTACACGGTCGGTTGGGCGGACGTTACCGACTACTTCCTGACCAACAACATCTCGGGGGCATGGTGCGGATCGTTCTTCGCCAACATGGACCGTTGGAACGAACTGCCCGATCACCTGAAGACCATGCTGCAGTTGGCCATGGATAGCTCGCACTACTATCGCCAGTGGTGGTACTGGGGCGGTGAGGCCCATCTGCGCACCAAGGGCACGAAACTGAAACTGACCTCGATCCCGGACGAGGAATGGGCACAGGTCGAGGCGGCGGCGTTGAAGTTCTGGGATGAGATCGCCTCCGAGTCCGAGACCAAGGCGAAGGTTGTCAATATCTTCAAGGAATACAACGCGGTCATGGCTAAGGCTGGTCGGCCGTACCGCTACGGTTAACCGAACCACCCAGAGTTCGGAACCTCGACCCCCCGGACCGCAAGTCCCGGGGGTTTTTCTTGTTGGCCATATCCGTTGTTGGGTGCAAATAACCGAGTGATCCTGTCAACAAAACCCTTGATTTTCGAATCGGTTCATCCGATGCTTGCGCCAGGTGAAACAGCGAAAGGAGGTGATCCGATGTCGAGTGGAATTAAGGGTTTTTTGGCCCTCAGTGCTTTTGTGACGGCAACCGTCATCGGTAGCGCAGCCTTCGCTGATTGCGCGGGGCACAAGACCAAGACGGCGACCACGACAAGCAGCCAGATCGCGGGAACGGGCGCCCAGCAAAGCGTCAAGAAACCAGCGAACGGCGGTTAGGGTCGAAACCCCAATTTCGCGAATAAAGAAAGGGCCGCCCATTGGGCGGCCCAGACCGCTGACAAAGTCCTCGCCTTTGGCGGGGGCTTTTGATTCAATGTGGGATGCTTAAAAACCGCTCACCCCAGCAGACGGAACTGGAGATGGTGACTTTGGAGTCTCTGGTTCCGTCGGATCA
>Ga0209680_1000272_pt1 | contig 13574 bp, 14 predicted proteins | sample WorMetLIZISLAND1_FD_187413 | JGI IMG/M metagenome (GOLD analysis project Ga0209680, IMG submission 187413) | Marine gutless worms symbiont microbial communities from Max Planck institute for Marine Microbiology, Germany - Olavius loisae LIZARD... ... | reverse complement strand
TGCGTCTCGGCTTGTCCGACATCGTTAAGTGTCCACCTAAATCAAGCGGACACCTATTGCCCGCTAACGACGTGGAGACTCGCAGATTCTGGGATCACCGAACAGATGGGGTTGGCCGTACGCTTACGTCATGCTGTTCCTCCTTTGCTTTGAACGCAGGAGGAAAAGCGGGTGTCCATGAGGGGCGGGCACAATTGCCTTCACGGATATGGAGCGGAAGGTCGGTTGTGACCGAACCGGCACTCGCTAATTATGCGGATTACTCAAAGCGGGAGGGGCGTCGGGCTAAACATTAAATGCGGAACAACGGACTTGGGTTATTGCGCGAGAGTATCAGCGTCAAGGACCGCTTCGCCCTGCTAAGGGCAACATAGAGCCGGCACCGTGAATAGTCGGTATTCGAGAAACGCGACGTATCGCAGGGAACGATCATCGCATGGTCACATTCCAGACCTTTGGCTTTATGGATGGTACTTATGGCTTTTGCCGGAGGCATCGGGCGGGCAAATGTACGTCGTCTGTTGATCTCGGCAAGGCCGTCTTCCGGGCTGACAAATTCCGACAATCTGACGGCATCCCGATACTCACGGGTATAATCTATCTTGATGTTTTCAAATCCCGGGGTTCCCCCATCTCTTAGTGCCCATAGATGATGAAGACACTTTCCGACACCAACATGATTTGGCTGATCCAAAATGAACCGTCCCAAATTCTGAATGTGAGCCGGTTTTCCCCTGCGCTTTTTAGCGCAACCGTCCTGCACTTCCTGGATGAGTTGATTGCCGTGACTCGATGGGCTGAAACCGACCGCGACTTTCTCCAGAAACTGAACCACGGACTCGGCAATCGGAACCGGACTATCCGCATTTGCACTCATGGCTGAAACCAGGTCGCCAAGAGCATCCCGCGTGTGTCCTTCCCATATCGGGATTTGTCTGTTCCAAAACGCCCTCAACGACGTAGCCAAATCATTCTCACCGGTCAGCACGAGAATTTGCACCCTCGAATTTATGGCGGCATCCAATGGTGTTCTTTGAGCTGTGTTGAGCTGAAACCCGGTACGTTGCTGTGCCTGATTTTCAGCAAAGTGGATGTGAAGTCCGTTTGGCAGAGTCCCTGTCAAATCAATTTGACTGCCATCCTTGAGCACCTGACGAGCTTCAAGAATCCAACTACCAAGTTCGCGTGAACCATCGCACCACCGATGCGGATTTTCGAGTTCCCCAAAGGCACCGGCAGCCTTGAGGTCATCCCAGCGCGTCCGGTCCGCCGCTACAGCGGCTTGCGTTTTCCCACCATAAATACGCTGCATGGGATCTCCGAAAATTCTCACGTGGGCACCGGCAGCATTCAGAGCCATGATTGTCGCGTGCTGATCCGGGCTGGAGTCTTGATGTTCATCCCCAATAACGACGGGATAGCGGGCAGCGAGAGCCTGTGAAATCATCGGGTGACGTTTCAAAAGACGGGCAACAAGTGTGCCCAACTGCTCAAATGATCCTGCACCGTATTCACGCGCCCAACGATAGGGGTCGGGTGGCAGGTCCAGAGATTTGTGATAGGCGGATGCAATCTGGACAATCAGGGAGTCGATTGTCCTGATCTCAACCTTTCGGTGCTGCTCACGGGTTTCCTTGGCAAACACGCCACAAGCGGCATGGGTATGAGTGAGGATCAAGACACGGCCGTCGGACAGGCCGGAAGCGGCACGTTTCGCGTAATTGGCTCCTTGGTAGGTCTTACCGCATCCGGCAGGAGCCTCAACAACAACCAGCGAGGCGTCTGAATCCAATAGTACCGCTACGTCTTCGTCTCTCATGGGGTCACGTCTTGAATCTCCGTTTGCCCCGCCGCCTTGCGGATGGTGTTTATGAACGGCAAGAGATGACGCTTCAACTGAGGCCAGGCATTTAAGGCAAACATCTGTGCCGCAAGTTCCCGGCCGCCGACCTCGGATTTAAACCAGCGCTGCCCGTGCTTCTTCCAGGTTTTTTCCAGGTCAGCGTCTGGTGCGCCCTCTTTGTTACCCGTTGCCGCCGCGACAATAAGGTCCCGAATTGTCGGCGTTGAACGGCTTGTTGCTGCGACAATCGCTTCCAGACTTCGGTCTTCGATGCCAAGACGATTGGCAAGGGTGATCCGCCGCTCGGCCTGCGCATCCGCATCGGCATCCGTTATCAGTCTGGTTAGATCGGAATCATCGATGGCGGCGATGACGTTCTCTTCCGTACAACCGGCACCCCATCTGAACAAAGAGTCTCCCATCGCCGTTTTCAGAGCGACCCATCGGCCTGAGAACTTTCCCTCGTCATCTGCAAAGCCGGCAAAGATCAGCTTTGCCTCTGCCATCGCTTCAAGAAGGCCCAATGTTGACTCGTTGCCCTGACCATCGCAGATACGCAAACCGTAATCGGCAAGTTCACCGTCAATGGCGCGTTCAAGAATGTAAGAGAGAAAGCCAATCTCGGTCGGACCTTCGGCAATGATGGCTAGCCTGGACAAGAATGTTTCGGGGTCGCGGTCTTGCTGCCTCGCAATCTTCTCGCGGGGGAGATGACCGATGTTTCCAGTTTGATCAAGAAAACACAGATGTCCGCTGACCGCAGCACTGATCGCAACGGCACTATGAGTTGTAACAAAGCTCTGTGTCGGTTGGGACTGGAGGTCCCTGACAAGCTTGCGAACGCGGTAGGGTTCCAAACCGCGTTCTATCTCGTCGATCACGGTAATGCACGTTTCAGCCTCGGTCGCTGCCGCTATCTGCAATGTTGCCATACGCCGGGTGCCTGCGCCCCAGCTTGCAAGGGGTAGGGAAATGTCCTTCTCTCTCTCGGCCAACAATCCGACGAGCGCACCTATTGACAGCCCCTGGCTGCTGGTAAGACCAAGCTCCAGATTATTCGGAAGGGCTTCTCTGGCGAGTGCTTCATCGAGTTTTTGAAGTGCCTGTTGCGCCTCATCGCTGAGTTTATCCTGAAGATTGATCCCGGATACCTCTTGTCCGATGCGTGCCCGCAACCCTTTGTCGGCAAGAAGGCGATCAAGGGCCGAACCATAGACAAGCCTCAGGTCACGATCATTTCTCTCGTCACCGCCCAGGCGAACAACGCCGATTTTCCGGCGCACGGCTGCTGAAAGAAAATCAAGATCGTCATTGGGCTGGACGATTTCCCAATTGACTTCCAACTCATTCGTGCCGCGAACCTGCAATCGATAGACGGGTTGGCCCGGAGCCGGGATATCGTCATCTTCGCCATCCGGCACAATAGGCGGAACGGCCTCAGTCCCGTTCCATTCCCAAGGCCAGGCGAACTTGTTCTGCTGACTGATTTCCGACGACGCCGGGAGGGACAGGACTCCCTGGATCAAAAATTCGGAATCTGTATCGCGTTGCCAATAGTCCGCTTCTGAGAGCACAATCGAATTGGAAGGACTCAGCAAAAGAGCGATGGCCTCAAGGATCGTGGTTTTGCCAACATCGCCGCCGCCAAGAATGACATTCATACCCTCGGAGGGATTCCAGGTTAAGCTCTTGATGCCCCGGAAGCGCTCAATCTTAAGCTGGCGAATGACGGCTGATTCGGCCATTTACCCAGCCTTTTCCAGTCCTGCCAGCACCTCGCGAAAGCTGTTTAGACCGGCTTCGAGGTTTTCGATGATCTCTTCCGCAAGCTCATCGGGCTCAGGCAAATTATCGAGGTCGGTGAGGCTCTTGTCCTTTTGCCAAAATACGCCAAGGTTGTCTTGCGACAGAATTGGGACGATTATTCCCTGGCTGGATAGAAAAAAACTCATTTTCACTCTCTCCCTACCACAGTATCATACAAGCCGTAGTGGGTTAGCCCTTCGTGGCTCTCGATACCGGTGTAGCGCAAAGAAGCATCTTCGTACCTACGGAACGCGAACACCGCCTGATTCATTTGCTCGGTGTTGAACACTTTGAGACTCACCAGCAGGTGGAAGTCTTTCACCGTCAGGCCAGTGACAGCCAGGAACAAGTCCGGCTCCAACTTAGTAATCACATCACGAAGCGTGTTCTCACGGAAGTCCGTAAGGTACATGAACGCGGGGATGCGGGTGACGAATTTAATCAGCTTTTCCTGAACAAGCTTGCGCTTGGATTTATATTCTTTTTCCTCAGCCGTAAGTTCTCTCTTCTCTTTTTTCGTGAGATCGCGCGATTTAGCCTTATTTTTGAGGTCCCTGACCTTATCGCTCTTGTTGATGATCGTCTCGATTATGTTGTCACCCAGTGTGCGCCACCCCTCAATGCGTTCCACCGCAGCCAACGCTTCGGGGTTATCCATGATCCGGCGCAGCGTATCGTTGTCCACGTTCACCAGCAGCGCGCTCTCCCACTTACGGGCCAAAAGGGTCGCCGAAGTACCCGCCATAGCGATGTCGAGTATTCCGCCTGCGTCAATCTGGGTCATGTTCGCGCCGTCGTAGGCTAACACGGGCAAAAACGATACGAGTTCCCTTACGGCGTTTTCAGGATTCGACTCGTTGGGTGAAAGCCCGATCCCGTACTCGGAGAGTTGCCGCAACGCGCGCGTAGGCGCGAAGTCGAAAACAAAGCAGACGGGTTTGAGGATTTCCTCTTCGCTCGGATTGTCGCCATTCGGATTCTTGATCGACCACGGTGACTGGACTCGAAACGCTGCCTGAAAATACGTTTCAGGACTCTTCAAGTTGCGTAACATCAAGATGGATGACCATTGGGGCACGGTCACCCCGGTCGTGAGCTTGCCGCACGACAGCGTTATCGTCTTCGTATCGAAGCCACTCCCAATGGTTTTCCGCACCGGCGGGAGCGCATCAAGCCCAATGCCCGCCGACGCACCAGCCGCAACAATAACCCCGTATTCATGCCAGAAAGTATTGTGTTTCTCGGCCAGCAAGTTTGCCATCGCATGGCAGGCCGCGACGTTTGGCAGAAACCAGAAAGAGTGCTGTAAGTATGGGAGCAGGCGCACGTCCGAATATGGGAATGGGGGCCGCGTGCCTGTCTTGAGGCTCTCAACGGCCATCGGCGCATATTGTCCCCGAATGATATCCAGCCACTTTTGTACGTCGCCTTTGTGCTTGAATTGCGCCTTCTTTCCTTCACCAAAGGCATCAAAAAATGCATTAAGGTCAAACTCATCGAACTCTCCGGCGCTTGCAATCGCCACCAGTTCATCCGGCATCTGATAAGTCAAAAGTCGCATCTGTGGCAGTGCGCCGTATGGATTCAACTTGCTGGGATTCCTGATGGCGAACGCTTCCTTGGCGCGTTGCTCGTCCGTATAGGTCCAGTTGAATATCTGCTCTTCAATAAACTCGCCTGTGGCAAGTGCCTTAAATGGTGTCCCGGAGAGATAGAGATATGCTTTGGTGGTGATGGGAAGGAACTCGGTTTCCTTCTCCGAAAGCACGCTAAGGTCTTCGTTCACATCCTTCAGCCCTGCGGCGTATTCGATCTTGGCTTCACGCTTTGCAACAACTTCTTCCTCACCCTCGAACAATTCCTTCGCGGTGTCGCGCCACGCACCAAAGTGATATTCGTCAAATACCACGATGTCCCAATTAACCGCGTGAAGCCATTCATTCTTTGGCTTGATATTCCCTGCGGCATCTCGCCCCAACAAGTCTTGGAAAGAACCGAAATAGACCACTGGCTTCGTGGGATCGATCTGTGTCGGATCGCGACCGGAAGACTTGGAAAGATACTGCCAGCCATCAAAGTCGGCATGGCTTTCAAGGTCGGTCTGCCAGGCATCCTCAACCGCAGGCTTGAAGGTCACAACGAGCACGCGCTTGGCACCAAGTTTCTTGGCAAGCTGGTAGCTAGTGAAGGTCTTGCCGAAACGCATCTTCGCGTTCCACAAAAAGCGTGGAACGGCGTTCTCGTCTTCTGCCCAGCGGGATTGAAAATAGGAATAGGTCAGGTCCACCGCCTCGGCCTGTTCACGCCGCATGGGGAAGGTTTCATGATTCGTGCCGCTGAGTTTCAGGCCCTTCTGTAACTCGGTAATGACGGTGCTGACATCGGCGGGCGAGCAGCGCATCCACTCGCGCGACGATCCGATCACAACATTTTCGAAACCTTTGTCGATAAGGCGCTGACGAACGTCACCATCGCGAAATACCGTGCCGTCTTCCCGCTCCGCGAGGGCATCCACATGTAAAGTGTAAGCCTGTTGCATTTGCCCTTGTGACTGGCGAATGCGTCCATTCACATTCTCCTGGGTCGTCTGGCCGACCTTGATCAGACCTACATAAGAAGGAGGCGGATCGTTCGGAGTCCATGCGTATATACGAAGCCGAGATTGCAGTTTGGGCGCGAGGATTTCGTCGATAGTCTTACTCATCGTCACCGTCATCCACGGTAACTTCATCGAATAGATCGCTCTTCAAATCCATCGGTCGAACGATTTTCTCGATGAACGCTATCTCCTCACCGGTGAGGCCATATTTTGCGTAGAGGTCAGCATCCGTCCACTGCTTTGTCCATTCCTGTGTGGGCACAAAGGTGTAAACCTTGCGCGTGGTGTCTTGCGAAGGTTTGTGCAGGAGAATCAGCAGGCGCGTCAGCCGACAGGTAAGGTAGGACAAAACACTCTCGGCCTCACCTTTGGAATCAAGAGGGCCGATGCAGAGGTAGGTTTCCGAGGAAATGCTTTCGGGCTCACCGATAAATGGCGTACTGATGATGCGGTGAGGGTAGGTATCACGGTTGCCCGTCCCCGGTGCCGCCCGGCCTACATAGACCTTCCACTTCTCGATGAGGTCTGTGCCTGTCTTAACCAGTTTTTTCGGCGTGTAACCTGTTCCGCCATTTTGATAGACCAGCACATCGCCAGCGTGTTGAGTCGTCTTGCCCTTGAACTTGGTTTCAAGCCCGAATGGCTTTCGGGAACTTACCAGTTTGTCGAAACGTTTACCCTCCGGCAGCGAAAGCGATTTAGTTTGTCCAGTCTCGACGGCGATAACTTTCTTGAGAATTGACAGCCCTTCGTTGAAGCGGATGAAAACGTCCGCGCCTTCTTCAAGCAATGGGCGCGTGGCAATCGAAACAGGCCAATCCTTGAAGCGCGTGGTCACGCGGCAGGGGCCGGGATTGTCTCGTTCCCAAAGAAAATAACACACGCAGCCCTTCAGGCCGACACCAGGGAAAACATCCGACGCGGTGAGATAATCGTTAATTTCGCGCATGCGGTTGTCGGTAAGCATACCCTCGCGAAATTCGTCCAACCCTTTGCCGCCTGAGAACCAGCGGGCGGGAATAATCATCGAGAGGTAGCGCGGCTCCAGCTTTTTCGCCTGCTCCACAAATTTCTGATAGATCGGCGCTGCGCTTGTACCAAAGCCGCCGTCGTCCAGTTGATACGGCGGATTGCCGATAATGACATCGAATTGCATAGAACCTCCGAAAAGCTCGGCGATCCGAGCCTTGATGTTGTCTGTGTGAATGAACGCATAGGCGTGGGTTTCAAACCCTTCGCCGCGCTCCAAAGTCTTCTGGCTCGCGCCGCAGAACACACTTGCTATCCTTCCAAGTATGTTCCATCCGTTCGAACCAGATATTGCCAGCCTCGCTCGCGAAGCCCTTGGCAACGGAGTGGCTATCGTTGGCGGATTTGCTGCAATACAGGCTTCGCCGCGCTAAAAGACTGGTGAGATGCGTGATGGCGATGCCGAATACTTGCTGCGTTAGGATATGATCGACCCGCTTCTGCAAGTCCGGTATCTCGTCCTTCAAGCCTTCCGTCAGTCGCTTGGTAATTTCTCGCAAAAACACACCGCTCTTGGTGAATGGGTCGAGGAATGTCACTGTCCTATCCGCCCACAGATTTGCGCCGTTGTGGTCTGCTGCCCACGCTGCGGCTAACGTATCCAATATCCGGTTCGCAAACTCTGGCGGTGTGAACACCTCGTCGTTGCTGAGGTTGGCGATGCAGGTCAGCACATCGGGGTTGCGTCCATGCAGGGTGAAGGCGGCCTGGGTGGTCATGCTGCCTCTCTCCCATTAACGGCAGCAAGGTCGCTCACCGTCATTGGCGGATAGGTTTTGGTCGGGGTGAAGATTTCGTGCCTACCCAAGTGGGCGAAGAGTGTTCCCTCCGCACTGAAGGCCGATGCACCAGTCAAAACGTCAAGGCGGAAGTCGCGTCTCTGGAACTTGCCCTTGCCAAGGTAACCCCATTCGGCAAACGTCATAGGCTGGTCGTCATGTGCCTTCACCGTCAATGCGTCGCCATGCACAAGGTTTTGCGACAGGACAAACGATGCGGCCCGGTAAATGTCATCCGTTTCGTTGATATTCAGATACTCGGCCAGAATCTCCAGCATGTTCGCGCGGCATTCGGAAATGTTGTCATCCAACAGCTCGATGCCATAAATGCACATCAGCCCGAAAAGAGCGTAGTTCTGCTTTTCAAATGCGGACTTGCCGAACTTGAGCTCTACAGAAGCAAGCTTCCGTTTTAGGACTTGGACGAGGAAGTTTCCGCTGCCGCAAGCTGGTTCCAAAAAGCGTGCGTCGATGCGTTCGGCTTCGGCTTTCACCAAGTCGAGCATGGCATCCACCATCCACGGCGGGGTGAACACCTCTCCATGATCGGCAACGCGTTTCTTTGATTTAATGAGTGTCATGGACCAGACCCTCCACGACAAACCGCAAAGCCGGGGGTCGAGATTTTATGGATATTTTTGCTCTTGGTTTTACACACAACCTCTACGGCATAGGAACCGTGAGAACGTAAAGAAACGGCTTCAACAAACCCATCGCCGACGACGCGTTTAGGCTCTTCAAAGATGGCTTTGACGGCCTGATCGCCGAACCAGCCGACCTTGACGATATTGACAGCACTGTTCGGCGTAAGACCCTCTCCCGAGGTCCCCGGATTCAAATTCTCCAACTTTGCCGATGTTGCTCCCGTCAACCGTCCCAACCTCGTTTTGGTTCATTTCGTTTTCGTTGATCCGCTCCACCGCGACCGGTGCGCACTACGGTTCCATAATCGGCCACATACTCCCGCATGAATTCCCGGATTACTTGAGCAGCCGGTTTGTCCTGCGCTTGGCAAACCTCAAGGAACTGTTCCCTGAGCTCGCGCTGAACCCTTATCCGTAGACCAACGTCTTTCATAGCGAGTAAGTGTACCCAATGGATACACGTTTGTTAAAAATCAATTTTTGGCTACGTCAATTCGGGAACGGCAGACCTTAAGAAGCCTGCTTCGTATGGAGCCGTCCGTCGCTCTCACCCATTTTCGAGCGACGGCGGAAACATCGCACAGGCGCAACCCTGCTTTGGTGGTGGGTTTGGAGCTCTCTGGCGGGAGCCATTTTTGCCACAAATTTGCCACACGGCGAGAAAGGTCGTTTCAGAGAATGGCGGATTTCTGCGGGTTACAGCGGGTGGTAATTTGTGGCAAAAATCTTCAAATTTCGAGTGGTGAAAATTCGTAAATCTTCGGAAATCGTTGGTTTTATTGGGGTTTTAAATGGTGCCCGGGGGCGGAATCGAACCACCGACACGGGGATTTTCAGTCCCCAAAAAATGACAATTAAGTATTTGTTTTCAATAGGTTCACTTACTCGCTCGCCACAAATTTGCCACACGCAGAAAGCTGTTTGGCAATAATATCGGCGCGCGCGGCTCTTTCCTCGGCGTGATCTTTGAACAGGTGGCCATAGACATCGAAGGTGATTTTTACCGAGGAATGGCCCATCAAAAGCTGGATTTCCTTGGCCGTTGCGCCGTTGTGAATCTCCAGGGAAGCCCTGACATGCCGCAGTGATTTCAGCGGGTAATTCGGTTTCTCATCGTCATCCACGAGACCGCAAGCTCTCTGCAAGCTGTACCAGCCTCGATTCGTGATGTTTGCATGGCTCTCGACGCCGCCTTTCCAGTTCGGAAAGACCAGGTCCAGTTCGCCCTTCGGGCATTCTTCTTTCCATTTTTTTAGCGCCGTCATGGCAACACCCGGCATGTGTATCGTTCGATAAGCCGAAGCGGATTTCGGCAATCCGATCTCGCCGGTCTCAGTTGCGTCCTGGGTTACCTCAATGGTCCCGTTTTCAAAGTCCACGTCCTTCCACGGCAAGCCGATTACCTCGCAAGGACGCATGCCGGAATAGGCCAGCACATAAAAGAATGGCGCATAACGGCTCCAGGCCTTTCGCAACTGCTTATTGCCACAATTGGCAAGCTCGGACGCCTTGGCCAGCAAAGCAGCCACCTCTTCCACGCTCGGAATCGCAGCAGTGTCCTGCTTCTCATAGCGCTGCGAGATGATGATCGCCGTGTTTTCAGCGGGATCGTGCCGCAGGTATTCATCGGTCCGCGCTTGGGACAGAATGGATTTGAAGGAAGTCAGTATCTTCTTGGCATATTTGCGGGAGTAGCGCCCAAGCAGATCATCCCGGAACTGATTGCATATCGCAGGCGTGAGCTTGTTGAGTTTCAGTCCGCCCAGCATCTCTTTGATGATTTCGCTGTGTTCGGCGTATTTGCGCGCCGTAGACGCTTCGACCGGCTCGCGGCCTTTCCGGCCTGTGGTCTTGCAGACGTGAAGCCATCGGTCAGCGGCTTCGCTGAGCGTCACCGTATCGTTATCGTGAACATACTCCGAGCTGAGAAGCGTTGCGAGATAGGCGTCGGCATCCTTGCGGCGCGGAAAAGTTTTGTACCGAATCTTCCCGGACTTCTTATCCTTGAACCTGACCTGCCAAGTTGGCCCTTTCGTTCCTATGCGCTTCCTTATATCTGCCATGTATCCACTTAATCATGGCCCGATTCGCAGGGACAAGATTGCTCCAATAGTTATCCCAAGCTTATCCGGGCCTTAAATTTCTTGTCGCTTGGACCTGTCTCTGCACATAGGCGTCGATCAGAGCCTGCTTTTCGATCTTGAGCTTGCCTTCAATGGGATCGACGAAAAATGGAAGTTTCCGGCGTCCGTGAGCATCCATCTCCGCAGCGCGCTGCATTTGACGCTCGTTGAGCTCCACGCCCATTTCGGCGAGAACCTGCCGCGCTTCGTCCAATCCGATGTAGTAAGGTTTCTTCATCCGCGCCCCCCTACAAATCGTAGTCCAGGCAGGACGGGCGATAGTGGTAGGTATCGATCTTGAACACCGGAGCACCAGTCTCCCGGAACACCCGTAAGGTGTCGCCATATTCGTTGGTTATCGGAATTCTGATCCGCACATTCGTGCAATATCGGACGTTAAAATCTTCCTGGATTGCGCGGAGGTCTTCGATTAGAGCATGCGCCAGTTCTTCAAGCGAAATCGTGCCTAACTGGTTGTATTCAATAACTAATGCGTAGACCTTTGGTTTCTTTGCCATATCAATCAATAAATAAATCAAAAAATACAATCTTAAGTATATGGTAAATGGCCAAATATTAAGGAGCTTTTAATATTCTCGATCAAGTTATGCTGCGACGCACAACCCTAAACTTGTTAGTGACAGCCGGACTCCGAGGATTCATACTCTGAATTACCCCGCTTCGCTCTGGTGAGGAATCCGCGAGGAAAAACGCGGTTTTCAGCCCTGACAATGGATGCATGGTTAAACGTGCATCACATAAGCGCCAGGATTCAGGGCAGCGCAAAAGCCAAGAAGGGATCGATCCCCGGCTTAAAGCGCTTGTGACCTATCTGGCCGAATGGGCAGCGGAACAGGATTTTGAAAACGCCCGCGCACAGAAGAAGGACCGCGCTGCCAACAAGGATTAAAGCCCATGACCACCGTCGCTATCTACGCTCGCTATTCAACCGACCTGCAAAAGGAAGCCTCTATCGAGGATCAAATCCGCCTTTGCCAGGAAAGGGCTGAGCGCGAGGGCTGGACGGTCTACCAATCCTACACAGATCATGGCCAAAGCGGCGCAACGCTATTGCGGCCCGGCGTTCAAATGCTTCTATCCGATGCCCAAAGCTGGCAAATTCGATATCATCCTCTCTGAAGCGCTCGACCGGATTTCCCGCGACCAGGAAGATATCGCGGGCATCTACAAACGCACGAGCTTCGCGGGCGTGAAGATCGTCACTCTCACCGAAGGCGAAGTGAATGAGCTGCACATCGGGCTCAAGGGCACGATGGGAGCGCTTTATCTCAAGGACCTTGCCGACAAAACCCGCCGTGGCCTTCGTGGCCGCGTCGAAGCTGGCAAGTCCGGCGGCGGAAACAGCTACGGCTATGATGTCGTCAAAAAGTTCGATGCCAATGGTGAAGCTGAACGCGGGGAACGCAAGATCAACGAATTCGAGGCCGGGATCGTCAAGCGTATCTTCAACGCTTACGCCAAAGGCCAATCCCCCCGCGCTATCGCCAAAGAACTGAATGCCGAGAAAGTGCCCGGCCCTTCCGGCAAAGGATGGGGACCAAGCACCATTCATGGCAATCGCAAACGCGGCACCGGCATTCTCAACAACGAGCTCTATATCGGCAGGTTGGTCTGGAATCGCCTCACCTATGTGAAGGACCCGGACACCGGCAAGCGCGTCTCGCGTCTAAATCCCGAAGAAGATTGAATCATCCAGGAGGTGCCAGAGCTTCGCCTCATCAACGAAAAGCTCTGGCAGCGCGTGAAGAAGCGCCAGGAAGGTCAAAGCATTGCCACCTTCGGCAAGAACGGCCCTGGCTACTGGGATCGCCGCCGCCCGCGTTATCTTTTTTCCGGTCTGGTGAAGTGCGGCGTCTGCGGTGGCGGAGTCGTCAATCTCAATTCCGAGCGCGTTGGCTGCGCCAATGCCCGCAACAAGGGCACCTGCGACAACAAGCGCACCATGCGCCGGGAAGAGCTGGAAGCCCTGGTGCTCAATGGACTCAAAAACCATCTCATGGAACCGGAGCTCTTCGAAGTCTTCTGCGAGGCCTATACCGGGAAGCTCAACGAGCTGCGCATGAGCAAGAATGCGAGTCTGAATGCTGCTAAGTCAGAACTCGCCCGTATCGACCGAGAACAAGAAAAACTCGTCGATGCGATTGTAGACGGCGTTCCCGCCTCCAAGGTCAAGGGCCGCATGATCGAACTCGAAGCCCGGCAAAAGGAACTTGAAGCGCTGGTCGCCAGCACGGAAGAAGAGCCGGTGCTCATCCATCCGAACATGGCGGATGTCTAAAGGAGAAGGTCGCTCGCCTGACTGACGCACTGACTGATGACAAGCGCCGAGCGGAAGCCGTCGAGATCATTCGCGGCCTGATCGACCGGATTGCCCTTACGCCAATAAAGGAAGACGGCAAGCCCTCTATGGCTGTTGATCTGCAAGGTGCCTTGGCTGGTATGCTGGCCCTCGCTTCAGAGTCAAAAAGGCCGCTCGATAAGAGCGACCTTGATGAGTCTGCAAAGTTGGTTGCGGGAGGGCGATTAACGCTTGATAGACCTGCTGACGAGGCCAATAAAAAAGACCCGCCCGAAGGCGAGTCTACAAAATTGGTTGCGGGGGCAGGATTTGAACCTGCGACCTTCAGGTTATGAGCCTGACGAGCTACCGGACTGCTCCACCCCGCGTCAGGGTATCTTGTGATCCGGGGTTGGGGTTTGATTGTGGTTGGTTTTCGGCTTGCGTTCCCG
>Ga0209680_1000271_pt1 | contig 13589 bp, 8 predicted proteins | sample WorMetLIZISLAND1_FD_187413 | JGI IMG/M metagenome (GOLD analysis project Ga0209680, IMG submission 187413) | Marine gutless worms symbiont microbial communities from Max Planck institute for Marine Microbiology, Germany - Olavius loisae LIZARD... ... | reverse complement strand
ATGTGGCGCCTCCCTCCAGTTCTGCCACAATGGCATCAATCTGACTGCGAAGTTCGCCTTGACGAGCAACTATTTGATCGATTTCAGCGTTGAGTTTCTTGATATCAACAACCTCACGCGTATCCTCAGGGTCAACGTAGGTGCCAACGCTTGTATTGTAATTTTTATCTTCAATCTCTTTATAACCTACGAGGCGGGAGAAATGCTTATGCGTTTCACGGCTCGCATAGCAGTCCAAAATCCTCTTCATGTGGGCATCATTCAGCCTGTTCTTCGCTGAATCGCGCACAAACTCCTTTGAGGCATCGATGAACAGCACCTTGTTGTCGGACTTGTTCTTTTTCATCACTAGAATGCAGGTGGCAATCGTGGTGCCGAAGAATAAATCACTCGGTAGCTGGATTACGGCATCGATATAGTTATTATCAACCAGATACTTCCTGATTTTTTGCTCCGCGCCACCGCGATACATCACACCGGGGAACGAAACGATAGCCGCCGTTCCATCTGTTGCCAGCCACGACAGGGCGTGCATTACAAAGGCTAAATCCGCTTTCGACTTTGGCGCAAGCACACCCGCGGGCGTAAAGCGCTCATCGTTAATCAGCAGCGGGTTGGCATCTCCATCCCACTTGATGGAATAAGGAGGATTTGAAACTATGGCTTCAAATGGTTCATCATCCAGGTGATGAGGGTCGGTTAGTGTATTACCGTGGGCAATCTCGAATTTCTCATAGTTGATGTCGTGCAAGAACATGTTTATCCGGCATAGATTATAGGTGGTGATATTGATTTCCTGGCCGAAGAAACCATTGCGGACATTCTCTTTGCCCAAAACCTTGGCAAATTTCAGCAGAAGAGAACCTGAGCCGCAGGCGGGGTCGTATACCTTGTTCACTTCTTTTTTACCAACAACGGTAATGCGTGCCAGAAGCTCTGAAACCTCTTGGGGGGTAAAGAACTCACCTCCCGACTTACCCGCATTGGCGGCGTACATGGTCATCAGGTATTCATAGGCATCCCCAAAAAGATCGATGGAATTATTGTTGTAATTCCCTATGGGTAGGTTGCCGATGGCATTTAACAGCTTCACCAGCTTTTCATTACGTTTTACAACGGTTGCGCCAAGTTTATTGCTGTTAACATCCAGATCGTCAAACAGGCCCTTCATGTCGCTTTCGCTATCTGTGCCCTTAGCGGAGGCTTCGATATTTTTGAAAACGGTTTCGAGGGTTTCATTCAGGTTTTCATCGCTTGGCGCTTTCTTGCGTACGTTTTCGAACAACTCACTGGGGAGGATGAAAAACCCCTTTTCTTTGAGGATATCAGCGCGAGCACGTTCTGCCTTTCTATCGCCCAAGGTGGCATAGTTGAATTTGCGTTCACCAGCTTCTTTTTGCTTCTTATTTATATAGGAGCTTAGATTTTTTGAGATGAAGCGATAGAAGAGAATCCCAAGCACATACTGTTTGAAGTCCCAGCCATCAACGCTGCCGCGCATATCATTTGCAATCCGCCAGATTGTGGAGTGTAACGCTGAGCGCTCTTGCTCTTTTTTTGTATCAATCATTGCCTGTCCTCACTGTTTTGCTCTTGCTCACCAAGCCATTTATCTATTTCGCTCTTCCGAAACCCCCACCCACCTCGAAGCCCGGAACCCTGCCCTCCGGCGCAAAACGATGGGCTGTTTTCTCCGCATTTTTGAGATATTCTGCCAGTTCGGGGCATAATTTCATTATTGGACATGGTTTTAATGTCCTTCTATGGGTGTATGAATTAGAGAATAGTGGAAAGTAGCTCAATAAACAAGGTGCTAAGCGCCGAGGTTGGCAGGCCGGAGTGGCGGTGTGCGTGCCAGGGGCGTGAAGAGGTCCCCAGGCAAGAACAGAGGCTGGCGTTTTTGAATATGGCGGCAGAAACCTGAAAGCTATAGGGGAGAGGAACTAGTTTTCTTCGATACCCCAAGCAAAGGAGTGAATTTCTCCGGTTTGGTAGAACTGACGAATAAGCTTGATATATTCCAGAAAGTCTTTGTTCTCCTTAGCCAGTCTGTTCGCTGTATCCCAATCAATTTCACTTCGCTCCTTCGCGGGGAGCATAATTTGGCTTTCCGAGGGGTTCTCGGCATCAAGCCTGATGAAGCCAATACCATGCAGACTTGTTAGCATACGAAGTTCATTCATGGTGTCGGCGCCTTCAATATCGCCGGCAACCAAATAGCCGAAGTTCGCCCATGAAGAATTGCTAACGGCTTGGAAAAATGCCTCGCGCACATTCGAACGATTGATTAGGATTTTAACCTCAAAGGACCATAGCTTTGACTTTTTATCAGCATATTGCTGCACACAGTCCTTAATTTCACGATTCCAGTCGCTGCTGAGGTTCTCCATACCCACGAGGTCGGGATATAGCCACTTATTACCGCCGGCGCCACGCGAATTACGGGACCGTTTTTCATCGATTCGCTTGGAGTAAATCTTCAATTCTGACCATAGAAATTCGGATAGAAGCGGATAAAGAGCATGCTCCTTGATAGCAGAGCCGCTTATCGTAGAAGCGGGAGCCGCCGCGCTGCTCTCCGCATGCTCAATTTCCGCGCTATCGGTTGAGTCAGTGAAATAATACTTCCGCGGGCGGCCTTCTGTAGTCTTAACCTCCGGATAACTTTTCTGCAACTTGGGGCGCTGTGAGCCAATTTCGGCGGCAATTTGCTGTAAAAGAGCCTTCTCATTATCCAAGGGGTTTACAGTTGCAGTAGAGCGCTTCTGCTTTTGGCGACACTCATCAGGATAGGTTTTAAATATCCATTTGGCTATTTCCCGAGCCGTGAACTTCTGCCTGGGATTCTTCCGTAAAAACTCAACAACAGTATTCAGCAGTTTTAACGCCATGTTTCAAACCCTCCTGTTTTTGTACTCACTTATCAGTTACGATTATACACATATCAGGAAGATAATACAAAACGGACCGAATCTTTATAAAAAGGTTCGGGGGCCTTTCTCGGGCCCTTTGTTTTTACGCGGCTGCTTATTCAACATTGGCTACGGCCATGTGGTGAAAGCCGATACATCAACGAGTAACAGGCAGAGGACTTCTGTACCGAACGAGCAGTCCGCGCCATATCAATGCTCCTCTCACGAACGATCAATTCGATGCGCTGGGTTTGGGATGGGCGAGAAGGGGCTTGTGCGGGATAATTATCCCTAAAACTTTACCTCGGATAGCCTTGTTACTACCTTATAATTAACATCAATCGTTTTAAAGTGGCTTTTCCCGCAGATAATCTTCTGGTTTTCTTTTAAACGGCGGTCTTCACTGTCTTTCGTGCCTTTCGTTTCGCTTACAAAATAGAGCCTTTTATCTCGCTCTGTTACAAATGCCCAATCGGGATTATACGGCCCGATAGGAGTATCAGTCTTAAACCAGCCTGGGAGTTTCACGAATAAGCGCACATTCTCGTTAGTGTCCAAATCCTTGGCGAATTTTCTTTCCACCTCTGAGTCAAATTCAATCGCATCAAACAGGCTTTTATCTTGGTTTTTCACCTCGTAAAGATTGTTCAGATAACGTACGATGCCTTCTTTCGCATCCTGCTTGATACGACTCATTTCCCAATAATGGTTGGCAATCTTTTCATACTTGATACCTTCCAGCATAAGGCCATGCAATGCTCTGGATATTTCCCTTGCTATGGCTGCCATGAATTGTTGGGGGTTTTTTTTGAACTCTTCCAATCTCTCGGATTTTTTAAGTATTTCCACTAGGGTATGGCGGGTAAGCTCGGTTTCCTTTTGTAGGTAGGTCAGTAAGTCTGGTAAGACAATGCTACTTTCAGTCTCCCGGCGCCTTTCTTCAAGTTTGCTATCCGCGCTAACGCCGGCCGCTGATATATCAACGTTAACACGCGTCATGGCAATATGCACTGGTTCAATTTCATCCAAGTTCTTGATGCGTTCTACCGCATGTTCGATAAGCTCATTGGTATCGAATTCTACGCGGTAGCGTGTGCGGTGTTTGATTTTGTCCCACAACTCCTTAAAATCAGAATTACGCTGCACTTTCTTATTAAATTTCAGAGTTTTCCGGTCGCGCACGTTTACTACGCGGTTCTGGAAGATATACCGCTGCATTTCATCAATAATGGCGGATTTAATATCATCATGTCGCCCATCAATTTCAAGTTCAAAATGCGGATTCTTGGGAGCAAAGTTATTTTGTATTTCACCTACTTCATTGATGTAACCGGATTCCAATAGATTGTTCCATATGGATCTTGATTCATCTTGCCCGATGGCCTTTTCTTCACCATCCTTATCGCGAGTAATTTTGGCAAAGCATGTCTTCTCAATCCGGCCAAAGCGGATACCAAAATCTTCTTCAAATTCGTTTTGTAGTGATTTGGCAAAATCCTCATAAGATTCACTGGCAACTACTGTTAAACGGTTAATGCCTTCATCATGCACACGTTCTCCCAGCGCATTAACCGGCAAGCGCAAACCACGTCCAATTTCTTGCCGTTTTTTCTCGATGCCGGCGGTTTCGTTAAGCGAACAGATTTGAAACACGTTGGGATTATCCCATCCTTCACGCAATGCGCTGTGTGAAAAAATAAAGCGTAATGGCTCTTTGGGATCAAGCAAACGCTCTTTATGGCGCATGATAAGGCGATATGTGTCATCATCATCCTTGCTGCCGCGTTCGGTTGAATCTTTCCATTGTCCGGCTTTGTCCCTGCTAAAATAACCGTTGTGAATTCTGGCGATATCATGCCCCAACGCTTTGGGAGCAAAGTTCTCATACCCGTTCTTGGTTGTTAATGCTTTATAGGCTTCCTCAAACCATTTGCCGATTTTACCAAGGCCGGTTGTTCCGTCTTCATTGTAAATGCGATAGTTTGCTACCCTGTCGATGAAAAACAGGGAAAGCACCTTAATCCCTTTGGTATGTAAGGTACGCTCTTTATTGAGATGCTGCTCAACGATTTCATACACCTGTGCTTTCATAATTTCATCGCCCAGGCCACCCATCTCAACGCCTAAGTCGAGGAATTTGCCACTGTTAAACTCGATATATTCAGCATTCGGCGTGCAATCAATATTTTGGACGATGTAGCCTTGTGAGTAGCTTTCGAGCTCACCGGATTTAGAGAACAGGTCGTCCCCTTGCTTAACCCACATCTTGGCGGTTTTGACAACTCCACCCCTCTTTTTGTGGATTTCCACCCGCGCCTTAATGCCGTTCTTATTATCTGTTTTGAGAAGCTTCACATAAGCATCGTTAAAACGGCCATCGGAGCGGATCGAGGCCACTTCAATGCGTTTAACCAGCCGCAAGTCATAGGCGCGTACCGGATCTAGCTTGTAAAGTGAATTATAGAAGTTTCGGTGAGTGGCCGAATAGCGCAAGGTGGTGACGGGATTAAGGTTGGCAATGGCGCGTTTGGCCTTTGGTGTATTATCCACGCTTTGGGGTTCATCAATAATCACAACAGGATTTACGGCCTGACATTTTATCATTTTCACGGTTGATAATGTTAAGCTTCTTCAGCTCTTGTTCCGTCATTTCCGCTAGGTCTTTATCAGCAATATCCTTACTAAATGATTGAATGTTAATCACCATAATCTGAATTTGATTGCTGGTGGCAAAATGACGGACACGGCCCAGCTTCTTGGAATCGTACACAAAATAATCAAACGGCTCATTATCGTAGAGGGTTAGAAAGTGATCCCTGGTTATCTCGATGCTTTTCAGCACACCCTCACGTATGGCGACGCCTGGCACGACAATGATGAATTTTCTGAAACCGTATTTTTTAGAAAGCTCAAAGATACTGCGCAAGTAAACGTAGGTTTTGCCGGTACCGGTTTCCATTTCAATCGAAAAGTCACGCCCTTGCAGAACGTTGGTTACTTCTATGTTATTTGCGGTTTGAATTTTCTGCACATTGGCAAGCAGCTCCTCATCGCTCAGGGTAATCTGGTTGCCAACGCCAAGCTCGGTGAGAAGCACACCACTTCCGGCAGTAGCGCTAATTTCAAAGTTGGATTGCACAAGCGCTTGTCCATCAAATACGCCTGTTACGGCTTGTATGGCATCATTCTGATAATCCAGGGCAGGATCGAATTTAATCTTCATACACCCCTCTATACCGTCTTAAATACAATCTCGGATTCTTCTCCCCTCGCGAGAGTCTTAAAGGTTTGTACGGAATTAACCTTGAGTTGATCATTGCCTCTAAAGCCTTCATCCAGACAAATAACCTGCAGAGGCTTGGCTTCGGCCAGCGCATCGATAACGGCTTGATTCAGTTCCTTGTCTAGGCAAATCAGCAGCGCACCATCTTCAATGGAGAATACTTCCTTATCTGCCTTTTTAATTTTTTCAACCCGTGTGGTGAGCGGGAATCCCGCCTTGAGCAAGAGTTCATATAAAATATCTTCCGGAGTGCTCGCGTTATCGATATGGTCGATATGGTTGAGAAGCTGTTGCTCAAGATTCTCGATTTTGGAGGTATCGCCTTCCCACATTTTGAAGTTGGATTTATCAAGCTTGAACACCTTGAAGCCAAGGTCCGGCTTGCCAGCTCCATTAGGCCAACCGCCCTCTTCTATTTTTTTGGCAGCACGGCGAATGCGTTCTTTCCCAATGTCAGCGATATTCATATAGCCTGATTTTCTTGCTTGGGAGTTTGAATCTGTTGGCTCCGGTAATTGAACCATAAGAAATTTTCTATTGCCTCCATCTTCTGCGTTTAGTTGCATAACTGCATGGGCTGTGGTTGCAGAACCGGCGAAGAAGTCGAGGATGATTGATTCTTTGTCACTTCCCATTTCTACAATGCGTGTAAGCATTTCGTATGGTTTAGGGAAATCAAAAACTTTGCCATCAAATAGCTTTTTAACAAGCAATGTGCCTTTTTCAGTATTGACATCTTTGTCGTACCACATCGATCTAGCCATGCGTGATCTCTCACGGTATTTTTCAATTATCTGATAGCTACCGGTTTGATTTGACTTGCCTACAATCCCAGAGGTCAAATTTTCTTTAGATTTTTCTTTACCCCATCTCCAAACGGTTTGTAATCCTTGCGATTCTTTAGGCCATACTTCTTCCCATCCATCTTTTTTATCCAATGAAATTTCAAAAAAACCATTCTCATCAGAATTATTAGGGTTAAGATAAAAGGGGTAGTGCAAGTTAGGTCGGTTCCCTTTGTGGAAAGCAGTATTCCTATTTCTCAATTCTCTAGTCTCAAATCCACCTCGTTCGTCCTCGTAAGGAAACGCTTTGTCAGAATTTTCTAAATTGTTAATTTGTGTTTCACCGGATTTTGAGTAAACAAGTAAATAATCGTGCATTCTAGCGATACCACCATAATCACGACCTCTTGGGTTTCCTTGAACTGCTATTACACCAACATGATTTTCTGCTCCGAAAAGCTCGTCACACAGATCTTTTAAATGTCCGAATTCATTATCATCAATGCTGATAAAAATCACTCCATCTTCACGCAGCAGGTTGCGGCTAGGTACAGCCGTGGATACATCATATTCAGCCAGTTGGTATGATATCGGCCTGCCTGCTCGGTATTGGTGGAAAATCTTCTGCCTTCGCTATCTTTCTGCCCCGTATACTCGAGGTAAGTCTCCAGCGTCTCACTGTATTTATCAGGATAGATAAATTCATTTCCGGTGTTATAAGGTGGATCGATATAAATCATTTTCACCTTGCCAAAATAAGATTTCTGCAGGAGCTTGAGCACTTCGAGGTTATCGCCCTCAATAAACAGATTCCCGGTGTCGTCGAAATTCACGGATTCCTCGCGGGCAGGCTTTAGGGTGGCAACACTCGGCTGCTGAATAATTCTCATACATTCGGCCTTACCGGGCCAAGTCAAACCGAAGCGTTCCCTGCCTGGCTCTATCCACTCACCAAGTGCACGCTTAAGCTGGTTAAAATCAACTTTGTTTTCACTAAATACCTCTGGGAATAGCTCTTTGAGTTGTTCACGCTTTTTCCCAGCGATATCCATTGATTCCAGGTTCATTTTCTCAGGTTTCATCATGCTTGCTCCTTGCTTACCTTATTCCAAAACCTAATGTTGAGCTCTTGGATAGAAGTTTGCTTTTTCAGGAGGTTTTCTACCATATCAACCAACACATTCCCTTTCCCCTCTATCACCTTGGCTGAGACATCATATTTCCCCCACGCGCCGCCCACCTTGAAGCTCGGAACCCTGCCCTCCGGCGCAAAACGATGAGCTGTTTTCTCCGCATTTTTGAGATATTCTGCCAGTTCGGGGCATAATTTCATTATTGGACACGGTTTTAATGTCCTTCTATGGGTGTATGAATTAGAGAATAGTGGAAAGTAGCTCAATAAACAAGGTGCTAAGCGCCGAGGTTGGCAGGCCGGAATGGCGGTGAATGGACCGCCTAATCGTCGCATATCTTGCGGTGAATAAGTCCTGACATCAAAGCCGGCCAAACTTGGCTTGGAATGCTGAAGTCCTCATTTTCAAGCCCGGTGATATACGCCATCGCCAAGGCCGCCTGCTTGGCCGTATGGAAGGACTTGGCTTTGAACTCAAGCGCGAAGCCAGTCTCAGCACTCTGAGCAAGAATGTGGTGAAAACATCTGCAGTTGAGGGTGAGAATCTCAATCCGGAAGAAGTGCATCCATCTATTGCTCGGCGGTGGGGAATTGATATCGCGGGTCTTATTCCAACCAGCCGTGATGTGGAAGGCATCGTTGAGATGATGCCGGATGCCACGCGGCAATTCTCAAAGCCTTTAAATAAAAACCGCCTGCTTAATTAGCATTATTCTCAACGGGACGCAGCGGCATGCATCGGATTACGGTTGGCGCACCGTGGATGCTGGGCCAATGCAAGATATGTCCGCTCGATAGGTAAAGTAAGGGTTAACTTTGAAGCTCCAGGTGTCGACCGGTTGGAAAAAGAAATGCAAACGTTTTTCGATTGTTTTGCCAACGGCCATAATATCGACCCGGTTCTGAAATCAGGCATTGCTCATCTGTGATTTGTTACCATTCAACCGTTTGAAAATGGGAATGGATGGATTGCGCGAGTGATTGGTGATACTAGCTCGATCCGACGGCACACGGGTTAGCTTCTACAGCTTGTTATCTCAAATTGAGGCCGAACGCCGGGATTACTATAACCAACTTGAAAAGAAGCAACGCGGCACACCAGACATTGCAGACCGGCTCGTATGGTTCTTGGATTGTTTAGGCAGGGCTTTTCCCAGGGCAGAAATACCCTTGGCGATGTTCTCTACAAGGGCGGCTTTGGAAGAGAATAAACCAGAAGCCTGTTAATGAGCGCCGGCATCTGATTATCAACCGCATGCTTGAGGATAATTTCAAGGAATATGAATACAATACGCCAAGCTGGAAGGCACTCAGGGATATTCAGGATTTGAAAGATAGAAAAATCTTTGTTCAGAATCCAGGTGGCGGCAGTAGCACGAGTTACAGATTGCCTGGATGTTTCCAATGAATCCCCAAGCAGGATTCAAACTCGCGGTATGGAACCACATCCTTCTCACAAATTACCCGTTCTTATTCAAAGCTGAGATACAAGATGCCCCGCAACTTGCATTTCCCATGATAAGTGTTGCAACGCGAGGCGATGTAAAGGACAATCAAGCAAAATGAGGCTTTATAAACCGCTTTTGATTAGTGGGTTGTCTCAACGATTCGGAGAGGTGCGAGAGTGGTTGAATCGGGCTCCCTGCTAAGGAGTTGTGTGGGTAACTGCACCGAGGGTTCGAATCCCTCCCTCTCCGAGTTTAATTGCTTCAAATCTCCTCCCCCTTAATTTCCGGCCAATCCAATCAACCCTCTAACTCCAGTATGGTTTCATGGCGTCCAAATTTCAACAGTCCCTTTTTTTATTCTCTGAATCTCATGGGTTTTTGCCAAAATCAGGTGAGCTAGCTATTAGCATGAAGAATCATCGGCAGGATAAGCAAGACAGATTGGCCAGTCCTTATCCCTGAAACATGGGAATCATGCCGTACTTCCCGTCGTACCCAGACCGGCGATTCACATTCCCCTTGCGCAGGCGTGAGATGGCTTCTGCTAGGAGGGGAGACTCAGCTCTTCCAATATCATTCAGCGGCGCATGCTCCAAGATGTACAGTTCGGAGCCAAGCTTCCCGAGCAAACTCTCGTAACTCCGTGTGACGGCCTTACTTTTTATCCCAACACCCTTGAGCTCTGCCAGAATCTCCGGCAGTGGTACAAAGCTCCGCATGGGTTTCGCATTTGGCGGTGGATTCTGCAGTATCTCTTCTTCGCCGCGGTCGGCCAGTGAATCAATCCTGTGATAAACTCCTATGGTAAGCGCCTTACCGCAAACCGGACAAAGCCCATTGTGAGTTCTAGTCTCTTCCGGCGTGAAGCAAATACCGCAATTGCGGTGACCATCCATATGATATTTGCCCCCCTCGGGGTAAAACTCAATTGTACCGGCAAGGCCCTCGCCGGTTTTTGACGCCTGGAGCATGGCAAAGTAGTCGATATCCGTGGCATAGCTTGTGGCTTCCCGCGCAATCCTCTCCGGCGAATGCGCATCGGAGTTTGATACGGGGTGGAAGATAGTCCGGTTTCCACGGCAAAGACATACTGTGCCAAATCTCCATAGCAAGTATCAACAGAATCAAAGCCGGATTTGGAACCCAATGCGGCGAACCATGGTGTCCAGATATGTGCAGGGATAAGATAGGAGTGAGGTTCCGACTCTAGGACTATTTCCAACAGATTGCGAGAGTCCAATCGTAAGATAGGACGACCATCCGAGACGATGTTCCCAAATTTTGACAAACTTTCCATTAATTTGTCGGCGGTCTGTAAATCCGGTACAAAGGTAAGATGATGAATCTTGCGTGTAGATAGTCGAAATTTCAACTTCCAGTATGAAGCGTACAGGGTTGGTCAGACAGGCAGCGGGGGATATGGCATCAACCCTTTTTTGACATTCAGGCCGTAGGCGGAATAATCCGGATTTCTGGTTGGACAGTCACAGGTGTGTAAATATCCACTTCTTCATTTGGTGTTTCGATAGAGACGATGAGTGAGTATCTGGCTTCTTTGTTCCACTGGCCAAGCCAATGACGTTCTCTCCACCAACCGATTACTGGATAGACCCCGATGTAGTTGCACGTGGCAAGCTGTGCCGCGGTTCCTTTCCACCGATCAGAATGTATCGATCCCACATCACGTGTTTGAGCACCGATAGTCCACCTTCGACTATCACCTGACCGAGCTACGTTTTCATCTTCCTCTGCCAATGCCGCCTTGTTAAGACGCACCTCAAAGTTTTCCAGAGACTCCCTGCTTCGATTTACATCAAATCTCAGGCCATAGGACTGATATCGATATCTATCCTTCCATCCACGTTCTCCGGGGCTTGGTTCCACGAAGTAGGACAATGTGATGCGAAGCGTTGCCGAGATCTCTCCCAATTGGAGAAGCTCCTCCTTCGGCCAGGGGAGCTGATACAAATGCATATGCTTCGTAGCGTAACCGGAACTATTCTCTCGTTTCTTATATGGTTGAATTTTGGCCTCAGATATCATGGTTAACGAATTGGCAGCAGATTCGAGTGCTCTATTGAAGTTCGGTAGCCCATAGCCACAGCTTCGAAGAAGTTTCCTATAGTCTCCTCTATTTGACTCTCCATTTTCGTTAACGGGCAGCAGTTGCCGTTCTTCCGACCAATCGGCAGTATGAACTAGCAGCGCTCGGATAGTCTCCGGCCATGCATCTGGATAGCGGGCTTGAACTTGAGCTGCCATCCGAGCTGCAAGAGCTGTAGAAGCACTGGTTGCGTGGATAGAGCCAAACAAACACTTTCGTGGTTGATGTCCTGTAGACAGAAGAGATAGATCAGGATCGTTACTTATAAGACCGTCGGGAGCTTGGAGCAGATTACCGCCTCCTAGTACAATCTCCGGCTTGATAGGCCATTTGTTCTTCTCCCAGCTACAGGATGTAGAACTGAAAGGCGAAAGCTGATTCGGCTGGGCTAGTAATTGACAGTCGCCGAGGTTTTCATCGGAGAGAAAACACTTTGTCGTGATTGAGCCTACTGTAAGAGCATTCCATGATTGACCGGGATCATGAATTGAGTACGAGGTGTTGCTTTTAGGATACTTGCTCCATTGAGATGGAGCTACATTGCCGGCTGAAACAATCATCAGTCTCCTATTATCATCGTTACTATCGTCATATCCTGATGAGAGTTTGTCGATAGCAGCAGACCAAGAGGTTGGGCGGCCCTTATCTCTGCCATCTTCAGATGATACGGCCATGCAACCAATTCTAATTCGTTCAGGAGCTTTTGTTTCGGCCCGGCTGATCGCTTGAATCGTTAAGTATCCATACATATCTGGATCGTTCTTCCCACTGTCTGGCAGTATCTTCACGGATTCCAGCCTGTGCTTAACAATAATTGATGCCTCCGATGAAAGGCATTCTACGATATCTCCGAATGTAGCAGTTCCACACAGTTCCATGACCCTCTCGATCAGCTGTCCCCCAATCAGGATTGATTGTATGGCAATCTTCATCCCGGAGTACAGGAGCGAGAAGGGGATGACCATTGTTCACACCAGTATCGAGGATACAAACAGCCACATTCGTATCAGTGATATTGAGTCTTGCCTTGAGAGCCTCGACCCGAGCTGCCTGAACTTTGTTCTCAAGTTCCAAAAAGTCCCGGGCTGTCTTTTTAGCTCGTCTTATCTCTGCAAGATCGGGCGATTCCTCGATTAGTTCGCACAGGTTGTCGTATGAAGCTCTCACAAGCAGAACAAGCCGTTCTGGGAAGCGCAGCAGTTTGTTTAACTTAACTTCGATGCCTATGTGGGCTGCAATTTCTCTGAATCGCTTCTCTATAGCTAGATAGTTTTTATCTGTTACCTGAAGCCATATCTCACACAAGACTTTAACATCATTTTGAGGGATCAGGTCTAAATCATCCCTCCACATAGATTCAAGAGTGGCACGACGAATGCCACGCACGCTGGTCCACAATTTGTTGTGCTTTGGGGAACCCTTTGGAGTTGTCTGTTCTGCATACTCTGTAATCTTCTTGAGGAATATGCCATTTTTACCAGTTGAGACAAACACGGTTGCTCTTGTTGCTGTGTTACCAGAAGCTTGCCGCGGGGGTGGAGTACGGCCATCTTTATACCTCCACGGATTCGGGGGCTACTTGGGTAGACCGGAGTGAGTAAGAGGCCCGGCCCCCGCGCGGTTTTTGGGCAAGGCCGCGTTCGTTTAGGGGGGGGGATGCTGGAGAAATCAGGCGATTGTGAAAGGGGATAGCCGCACTCTACCCGCGCATAGGCCTAACTTCGCTCCATCGATGCCAGTTATGGAAGCTTGCTTTTGAGGCGCATCTTCAGGGGGCAAGCCCAGGGTTTCTACAACAAGCCCTGTCCCTTGAGAATGTCTTTTAGCCTTTCGGCGCTTGCATCGCTTGGAGGGCAGAGGGGAAGGCGGCACACTGCCTCTATCAGGCCCATTTGGGCTAGACAAGCCTTTACGGGTATGGGATT
>Ga0209680_1000270_pt1 | contig 13620 bp, 11 predicted proteins | sample WorMetLIZISLAND1_FD_187413 | JGI IMG/M metagenome (GOLD analysis project Ga0209680, IMG submission 187413) | Marine gutless worms symbiont microbial communities from Max Planck institute for Marine Microbiology, Germany - Olavius loisae LIZARD... ... | reverse complement strand
TTCTTCGTTTTGACAAAAGACCGGCGCGTGACAGACAGACGCACGGACAGACAGACAGACACGTTGCGATCTCTATAACCCGCGCTAGCATAGCGTCGCGCGGGTAAAAAAAGCTATTCAATACCGTTCAACTTCAAATGTAAAGTGGTGTCGCTTAATTTGGGCCACTATGTCCTATTGGCGCGTGAACCTGATGCATAGCAGTTTTCAATGTCAGTCTGCAGTGTCTATTTAAGCCGGCAGGATCTTGAAGAGTCTGGTGGTAATCCGGCATTGAATGCTCCAAGACTGAGCATGCTGCAACGGCAACTTATGTCTTTGGCTGTTTGTCTATTTACTTTCAAAGGTCATCATCCGGCTGCAGTTTAAGAACAATACAAACTGTCTTCAAAGAATGTCCAAAGCTAGTGCCACGCAACAGTCTAGGCAATATGCATGAGCACACACACAAAACACCACGCTTTTGGCAGCGTGTAAAATCATCTCAATTACGAACATGTGCAAGGGATGAAATCACTACTGTGAATAGGCTATCAATGAACACTATGTGCAGGTAACTCATTCAATGCTGTCAGATTGGTGGCTGAGACCGAACGAGACACGTGTGTGATACTGAACTAAACAAGACAATCAAAGCCACACACGTCATGCCACTCCAGACACCACACATGCCAACTAGACCTGCGAGTTGCTGCCGTACAGAAACATGGCTCGACTTGAGGCGGAAATCGACCCCAAGTCGACCGCCGTCGACTTGGTCACATTTGACTTCAAACGACTTCACAAGTTCAGAAGTTATGACGAACTTGCGTGAATAATGCTATGACTGGACTTTCTGTACTTGTTCTGTTTATGAGTCATTAAAAGGTGCTAGTCCTATGGTTATTAATGTCTGTAGTTGTTTGTTTATGTGCAGAAGCTGTTCGAGGAAATCTGAGGACATCAAAGTCTGTGTACAGTAAAGCGACGATATCCTGTAGGTACGACGGAGACTGTGTCAAAAGGCGGCAAAAGTCTTGAAGATAAGAACGAGTGCCCGTCACCAATCACCATTGATATATATTGAGCAGCCTGTTGGACACCAGTTCGCTGTCTATTTCAGCTGGACTGGAGCCATGAGTCCTGACTGTAGTTCGGCGGACTTCGGCCAGTGTGGACTGTAGTCTGTTATACCCCTAATTTCTGCTGACAGTTATCCGTTATCAGCAATTTTTCTGAACCTGTTGCTGGTTTCTCGTGCTATCATTGCTACGCTGTGTGAAGTGCTGAAACTCGATAACTCGCTAATCGGTATACCGATATATATTGTGGTTACTAAATGATGTTACAAATTTCCCTATTCGTCCAAACTCATCCATAGCCGCGTATGACATGTATGAGAGAACTGCTAGGTGCAAGTTTATAGGTAAGTCGACTTTACAGAAAAGTCGACTTGGAATGACCTGTACATTGATCGACGGCGCCAGAAAATTTTGACGGTGACGCTACTACAGACCGACTCGACCCCACTTGGAAGGCCCAAGTTGACTCAAGTCGACTTACTCGACCCGACTCGCAGGTCTAATGTCAAAGATACAACCAATGCAACCAGGCTCCACACAACACACATACACAGTCACTGTCACTGACTCGGTACACATTATGCACACACAAGCAGTTGGCGGCACGGCTATATAGCTTGATTGGCCCGGTACGTAGACTGTGCTGTTAATAGTAACACTATTAATAGCACAGCCCTGCCACGCCTTGGTGCAGCTAGCCAGTTAGCCTAGCTGACCGGCTGTCAGCGCTTCAAAGTGTTTGTTTACATTCAGGTATTTTTGCTTAAAAATCTCAAATTTATTGGTAACGACAACCCCTATAGACACAAAAACCAACAGAAGTCCTGGAGGTGGTTGTCACGCGTCTGCTTGCCGAATTTCGCCGTCGTACAATGCGGCGTTTAGGAGTTTGGAAACAGAGAAAATAAACAAACATTCAAATGTAGTATAAGATGATGCAAGTTGTGGTGGCCTTTATAATGCTCCAGTGCTGATGACTGGGCGTCAGGAAGTCCTACTCAAAATAATATTTGGTCTGAGGTCTTAACTTGATACATTTCACCAGTCCAACAAAGAACAGACGTAGAATAAGCTCAATGTGCTGTGCCAGAGTTACATACACAGTGACATCTACTGAGACAAATGCTTTAACATACAGTGACTGAAGTGAACTAATTCACAGTACAGGACAGCTCATGTGTGCTTACACAGTGGCATCAGAACCTTAACATTACATCACATGTCACTTAGATAATTAACTATGCCATAATGCCACACAATCACTGACTTTCATGCAGTGGTTCAACTGATCGACTGACAGACATTGGTTTGAGTGGACACAACACTATGTGTAAAACGTGAACTCATGAAGGTTAAAATGCTGGCTTTCAGTTGCCTGATAAGGATCGCCACGGAGAAAACTCCTAGACTACATCTCACTATCTGTTGTGTGGTATTTGCCGTGCTAGTATGCTGTGTGAGTGCAAACACTCAGCACATCAAAACCAAACCACACTGCTAACACAGCAAGCATTGCATGACGGACGCGAAGACATCCATTCCTTGCTAGTTGATCACACTAGTAATAGATGGATGGATGGATGGTTAGCGGCTATATTACGCCAAGTAACTGGCGTGACACTGCAATTGCTGTCCAGCCACTCCTCCGTGTCTTTTTGTTTGTTATTAATTATTATTATTATTATTATTATTATTGTTGTTGTTGTTCTACTCTAAATCACTATTGTTCATAATTATCACGGCTGTTCCTTTCTGGCACCCTACCATTGCTTGTTTGTACTGTTTGTTGATATGGGAACAAACTCTTTCTCTGCAATAACAACAGTCTCGTGGTGTTTGGATCTCCAGTATTTAACTCCGCTGACAGTCTGGTATTCTTATATATGTCCAAAAGATGATGCATAGTCTTAAAATTCGGTTTGTGCCAGACTGTTGGGCCACGAAATTTTCTTGTTAGACATTCATCCAGCAGTCAGCACATACACCACTGACTAGACCTGTTAGCTGACACCGACAGTCCAAGCAATGCAGACAACGAACAGCGACGTACATGCAACGGTGATTGAACATTTACACAGCAACGTCACAACGTGAACGTGATCATGCAACGCTCAGATGTGATCAATTAATTACCTGGACGTCGGTTATACACGAGATTATCGACTGTACAAGCAACATCAGTGAGACGTCAACACTCCGTCGACAAAGAAGATATCACGGAGATATTGTAATGTTTGACAAGACTTCACACTACAGACACTGATCTAGGTGGCCAGTGCATTACAGCGAAGAGCAGAAACAGAAAGCTGACAGGATTACTGGTTGAAATATGAACAAGAAAATAAGTACAATTTTTAGTGAGAAAATAAGCACATCACAGACACATAGACAAAGAATACCAGTACTGCTGGTCCACAGCACAACGTGTACGAAAGACATTATTCATTTAGGATGAATATTATGCAGATGTTTAAGATTAGAAGCTGTAAAGACATTTTGGGAAATGATAACAAAATGTACACAGTTGATCAGTCAGTATATGGTCTACAATTGAGAACTACAACATATACTGAGCATAATCAGAGATCTTCAGGAACATGTGACGATACGATATTAAACGTTGTAACTCTTGTTGACAAATCATGCTAGCTGTCACGCGACAGACAGACAGACACACCTTGAGTGTCATCCTCTGACTCGGAGATGGGTAGACTCGACACTGACGCACCATCACGACCTGATTGAAGCAGCTGCAGTGACTGTACAGACTGGTTTGCAGGCGCCGGCATCAACTTCTGTATCTTCTCCGGATCTGCAACATCCACGTCCACATATCATACAGCTATTCTCCTCTTCATTTCACAAACTCATTCTTCAGCTATCAACGGTCACCAAATCTACGACATACAATCATCTCGTATGTCCTACGGTATCCTATTAGCATCATAGAGTAACTGTGTCCCCAAAATTAACCATTATACACATATCCGCCATTCAAAAGTACTGCAACCTTGAAACCTGGGTCAGGGATCACTCAAGGAAAAGACACCATTGACAGATCACATATAACTTCATATTCACATTTTATAGTACCTTTGGCACTAAAAGAATCATGCAGTTTATCTAAGCACTGTGAGGCTGTAATCAATATAGCGTAGTAGTGCATGTTATCATAACTGGGCCTGGGATCTGCATGGCTGGACTTAAGAAATTTCTGCATAAAAAGACACGTACTCTTCTTCCGGTAGTTCTCGACTTTGTTGAGGTTGTTCAGTCCTTTAGCAGCTTCTCCATTGGCCGGCGGCACAGAGCGTTTTGCAGCGATGAGTGGTGATCGGCCAATGAACTGTGGACTGCGTGAAGTGTCTGGCGGTCGTCCGGCGGTCTCCAGGTCGGCAGCGTTACTACCATACTCATGTGTTCTCATCATCTTGTCTATGTTGGTGGTCGGTCGAGGCATCGCACTGTCCAAACTGCTGACTGTGTATGTCGCCGGGTGACGTGGACTGCCGTTACTGGCACACGATGCCTGACAGATGCCGATCTCGGGAGTTTGATCAACACAACTCAGTTTGTCAGTAGCAGCGTCGTCAACGATGTATGGATGAAAAGTCTCGTCAACGGCAGAGGCACATGCTGCCTGCTGCTGGCGCACAAGACGACGTTTACGACGACGATAACGCGCCAGAAGAACGATCATGAACGCAATAAGAATCAGCACGAGCACCACAGCTACAACGAATACCACACGACAACATCATCTATCCAGTCCAGCATTTATTACTCACAATATTGTTGATAACGACGTTTCACAACTGATCTGGAGATGTTCAGACAGACTGAGCACTCTCCAAACAACCAAGTACATGTGCAAATAGACTGCATATGGCATACCATCTCTGCATTACTGTCTTAGGTTTTACTGTAATTTGTTTTTAACTTTCTTACTGCAATATCTGCTGTTCAATTACGTAGGAGGACCTAAGCCCATGATGATTACTGATTACTAAATATGCCCTACATATACACCAGTACCTCGGTATTACCACTGTCACCTTTTGACAAGCAAAAATTTTGACCTTTAAAGAGCCTTACCACCACCTACGTAGGTACTTCATGCTAGTTTGTTCTGTTAATAACAATCACATCATACAAGCACTTAATTACTTATTTACTAGGGATGTGACTGCATCATCCATCGTATGCGGATTTCATGTGCAAAATCCGTTGGATTTGGATGCGGATTTGTCACAAATCAAAATTACCAGCTATTATGGCTACTGTAATTCAACTTATTTACTTAAAATTAAGCAGTTGCAAACGAACTAGCAGTGGACAATTGAAATAATTGTGATTGTTTTCAAAAAAAAGTAAAGAAAACACAAAAGACCTCTATCAATCAATGTACTGCTATTTAACTTTACTTCTGCTGTAACATTCACAATGGTAGAGATGCATTGAATTATTTTGGCACCCGGCAGTTAACTGAATTTAGTCAGCAGTTAGCAATTTCGAATCCGATGCGATCGGATTTTAAGTATCCATTGCATTTCGGATTTCTGAAAAAGTTCCGGATTCCATCGGATTCGGATACGGATTCGAAATCTGTCACATCCCTATTATTTACCATTTCCTGGTATTATCTGTAGGTCTGCAAGTCATGTGTGGTGATGGTTGGAGTGATGAGTGATATATTGCTCTTGATGACCAAACGTTACACTGTACAGCATGTTCGCATTACAAAGATCATAACTCGTTCAAATTCTTCTGAAAACGACATCAAGTTGAGAAAAACCTCAATAATAAACTCCAAGCTCCACAAGAACAAGCTGATTCACTACGTCTATGTACTATCGAAGAACTGATGCAAGCTTACTGGATACAACTAGTGCTCAAATGCAATGCAGTGGCGTCAGTGTGACTGACCTGCTATGGCTGCAATCTCCTCCCAACTCACGCCCCACGCTGACGGTATGACCTCTGAGTAAAGACTGGGACATAACGCCGGATCAGAACAGTTACATGCATAGCCACCGTCAAAGTTGAAGCAGACGGACTCCGACGGACAGGGATTAGAATTACACTCGTTGATATCAACCTCACATAATACACCTAACACATTACAAACCAATCTTCTACAGTTTACTATTGTGAGACCAAACACTTTTGAGATGGCATGATGCCAGTTGAGACAATCACACATTGCAGTCAGTAGGAATACACAATATCTTCTGCATTATTGATTTACACCATGTTACAAATCTCACGTTAATGTGGCTGCTATATACAGTGTGTGAGTCAAAAAAATCCCCCCTTAGGGTTTTCTGAAAATTTTTCCCAAACGGTTGGGAATTTTTAATCAATTTTTTACACACCTATTATGCTATCATTTCTACACTAGACTACAAATTTTTATTCAAATATCTCCAACTTTGACAAAGTTATGCCATACTAAGCGCGACCACTCAGCGAATTTTTACATTTCACTAGAACTTTAACTTCTAAGTTTGCTTACTGACCAAATGACGTCACTGTTGACGTCATGTTATATCCCACATGTTTGTTGACATTATAAAAGTGTTTATTTTATAGTTACTTGCCACAGACAACGATCAACAAAGCTATCAACGACTTACGCAAACGTCTGAACGTGCACGTTTTGGCGCGTTTTGGACATTTTGCGCATATTATGTGCACTGGGTAATCGCGCTTAATATGGTATAACTTCGTCAAAGTTAGAGATAACTGAATAAAAATTTGTAATCTAGCGTAGATAGGAACGTATAATAGGTGTGTAAAAAAATTCTCAACCGTTTGTGAGAAAAATGAGAAATGTCAGGACCCCTCAGGGGGGATTTTTTTGACTCACACTGTAGATCTCAAGCCCAGATCTTGGTTTACATCAAAAGTAAATCTGGTCTTCTACTGCACTCGCAACTCTAAGACTTTAAGACAGAATATTTGAAATGCTCATAAGACCTAAGACAAATCCACATCAAATCTTCGAAAAAGTTTGCAACTCAAATGCACGATGTCAAAGTCAAAAAGGACCTATGCAGGCAGCCCTGGTGGCCAGCACGATCTGCCGCTATTTGCTGAGTTACCATGATACACTGTGACGGCACATGATAGGCACCGGACAAATAGACTGACGATGGACGACAAATGTTTAATACAGAAAAAAAACATGAGAAACAGCAGATTGAGTCAAGACCTGTGTATCCTGACGGACAATCACAGATTGGTCCAGTGATGCCGTTGGAACAGCGCGAGCCATGCTGACATGGAGCGGAGTCACAGAAATCTCGCAGTTCACATCGAACGCCCTTCATACGACCTTGACATCGACATCGGAATGTGTTCCCCACTTTTTCACACACACCTGCAGATTTCACCACCTCATTCATGTGACAGCTTCTACCACTCTGTCTGATGTTAGTTTCTGTAAATTATCTCAAGCTCTGCAAGAATCAAAAGTATAGTTTTTGTTGCAAAAAATACCACATTAAATGTAGACCTGACAGTATAAAGTAGACAGTATTCGATATGCCTGGCCACCTGCCTCCACGGACTGGTTTCAAGCCTGGGGTTGGCGGCGGATACTTTGCCTGGATTTCTTACTAATATGTTCTGAGATTAATTTCTCAGGCCAACACAGAGGGTCCACCAGTGTCCTCCTTAATCTGTGACTAGTGGCTTGTTCCTTGAATATGTCAGCAGTCTCTACTGCAGTAACTTGAAATTGATAACAGAGAGTGACCGTCTTGACAGTGGGAGCGACTGATCTGTCTGGCATCACCTACTGCTGGCATAGTGCGCGTGTCTTGGAGGCTGCTCTGTTCAGGAAATAGTACACTCAAAGAAACAATGTCGCTAAGCCAGACAGAATGCATGGCCCACAAGACCCATCAATCATGCTAAGGGGAGGTCCCTACTCACCCCACTTTGCCTCAAGGACCGACTGCCCTGGTAATACAGGGTCTCTTGGGCTTGTTGGGAGGCTGGGTGTCGTGCACACATACTCCACCATGACTCTGGCCGGCAGCTCACTGGTGACCATGACCCACATGGCCCACGGACAATGTTACAGTCACAGATGTGGCTCCATTGGGCTCTGTGAAATGAGTCGCACTAAAAGCGGTTTAATTGCTAGAGCACAGGAGATACATGTGCTGGCAAGAACAATGATGATAAAAACCAGGTAAATGCTCAAACTCTTTCAGTATCGTATTTTCCGAAAACGAAATGGATACTGTACCACTATTTAGGCAAGGACTAGATGCACAGGGATTGGTGTCGACTTCACAGTTGTCGCCGATGAATCTGTCCCGGCAGCGACACTTGTAGGTGTCGGCACTGAACGGCACACATGAGCCACCGTTCTGACAAGGACTGCTGCTACACACTCCTGCAGTCATACACAGTCAACATCACTTCATTATTAAGATTTGAATGAGTCAAAGATTCATCTGTCATCACAGCACACTGACGATGAGCATTTGAGAAAAGAATTCTCAGCATGGACCTTACATGTGCACTCAGATCATGATCCAAACGCAAACCCCTCTCAAAGCTGTACTGAAAATCTTTATTCACCACACAGTAGATATACAGACAAAACAATGCAAACAAATGACACTGAAGTTAAGCAAAAGTTACACAAATGTCTACAGATACATTAATACATAAAGGTGCCACACATATTACACAGTGGATTATCAGAGGGATTATAGAGACAGTAGTGCTACTGGTACTGGCTAAAGTCTGATAATGTCCAGTGCTGCTGACCACAGTCGTTCACTGCTCTGTAGAAGCTCTAAATGTCCTTGTCACACCACACTGTGAGTGCCAGGTCTTCATGGTCACCATCAGTAACCCCAGACATGACTGTCTTTATCAGACTATCACTGTTCACTACGAGTGACAACACTCACAATAACCATCTTTCTAACGGAATGAAAGATGCTAATGACTAGAAATACGTCCTGTAGTCATGTGACATATCATACAGCGATTAGTAACTATGACATTTAGTCAATTTTTAGCAATGAGATGCTCAACTATTCACTTAAAGAACTTTTTACGACAACTATCCAGCAGTGTCAGTAATGGCAGTATTTGGTGAACACTCAGCAGAACTTCATACGAACGTTCACATCAAATGTTTCTGTGAATTGATTAAAAAAGCATCCTTACATTTTGTCAAACTTACACCTGAATTTCTACATACAAATGTGGCTTTATATATACCTGTTTCGCATTTAATTATGCCACATTTGGTCATAACCTACCAAAACTAGCTACCAACCGTGATCTTGGCTCTGACTGGTTACAATGTGATGAAATAATACTTTGCTGCTACTGGCTGCTGCGGTGCTAGCAGCAGCGATCGTATGTGGTTTTGCGAGCTTTTCAAATGCGGGTACGTGTAGCAGGTAGTTTTGCTGGGAGTGATACCCTTCAAATTTCCACAACATCTTTACATCGCCAAAACCTAGAGAGTTTGAGTAAGAATGAGCCACAGTCTACGGGTAAATGATCTGACCAGGAATGTAGATGCCATCACAGTGAAACTCGACGTCGTGAATATCTAGCAGGCGTCCAACAGATGAACTGCCATGCAGCGGAAGGTCGACAAGGTCGATGCGTATCTTCTGAAGACAGCCAACGAAGCCATGTTGGATGTCTTCATAACCACGTACCAGAGTCTTGACCTCCGCACCAAAGAACACATCATTACTGTCCAGATTCAGAACATCATTGGTGCCAGGTCCGCTGCCTTCAGCGATGTACACATCGTCGACGATGATCCGTACGTTCCTGCTGATGCGTTCCACGGCCACCGTGTGCCAATATCCATCATTAACGGCAATGGAGTCGACGCGGATGGACGCAGGACCAGTGCCGCAGTCAAAACGGTACTGCAAGAAGCCATTCTCCAGCTGCAGTAACAAGCAGCCACCAACACAAATAATTTATTATTTATTGAACACGCACAAAGCAGCACAACATAAAAGCAGTAAATAATAACATACACACAATAGTACAAATTAAAGAGTTAGAAACATAGACTGTTCGAACGAGTTCCGGATGGAAAACTTAACACAGTTCGTTGTAACATTCGCAGCACAAAGTTTATAACGGCTGCAAAAAGCAATATGTTCATTCATAGTCAAACTAGCCAAAAGATGCAGCAAAACACTTGAACTGGCCGGTAGTTTGCACCAAAAGAGTATACATCTCTGATCAATAATGTATGTTAGTGGCATCATGTGACAAAAGTACAACAAAGGTCTAACTGATTCACGCCAGCAACAGTTAAATATTTTTCTATAAACATTGTTCATATAACATTCAGTTCATATGTCTCAGATGGATTAATACACCAAACGTCACAGCCATATAATAATATAGAATATGTAAGTAAGTAAAACTTTCAATAACTGAAGGACAAGCCTTCAGCACACTCATGCTTCCTGGCAGCAATGGTATCCAACTCGTGAAAAATCACGCTGCAGAAATATGAAAAGTTTTTAGGACAGTGATGTCTTGGCATAGTTAGTCATGAAGATCCGACAGTAGGAGCAATTAGCTGGAGTGGCGGAGTGGTATTTCAAGACACGTTGGGAGAAATGATATTAAGACTCTTACTCCATTAATGGATAAATACAGGTGTCAGACAACAGCAGCTGAAAATTAAATGACAAAAACAAATTCTGGTACGAGAAACACATTAGATTGACTCCACATTAGCTGTGCCATAACCAACACTGACTGACGACAAAATATCAAAACCAGTCATCATCTAATAAACATTCTATGTCACCTCAAGAATGCTGTAGTCCACGTGACCAGCAGCATGCATCAGTCGCGCAGTTGGCTGCACAGTTCGTAATTCAAGCCATAAATTCAACCGTTTTTCGAGCGGCACCGTCAAACGCCAGCGCACGTAGCTGTTTCCAGAGAACGTCATCGGCTTGTCATCTGCACCAGACAACACACGCACCAAAGCTATCAACAACTGACGAATGATTACTGATCTTCTCATGTCATAGATTGGGTCTTCGATTGTGACAAATCCCATCGGAGGAACACATGTTTATGCGTCGACATCCGATCTGGGATGAACATGCCTGGCTGCAGCTGTCACAGGCCAATGCCGATCTGTACAGCAGTAAGTAAGGAAGTGATTCCTAAATGGCACATTCAAAACAGTTCACAGTGCACAGTGGCCCCACTGTCCGAACAAAAATGTCTTTAGTGACTGCCGGAATCTATTGTACGATAAGTCCACCTCTTTCAGGTGATGGAAGACTGTTCCATAGTCCGGGTCCAGCAGCTGCAATTGCTTATCAATGAAGGAGTGGTATATCCAGTGTCCACGTCAAAATGTACATTTGGCTCGCTGTGTAACGTAGCCGTTGCGGTGTGAAAGTAGCGTGAGAACTGACAGTGACACGTGGTTCATGGAAGTGAAGGATTACAGCACAGTTGATGTTAATGTGCACACAAGCTGATCCGTGATGTAGACGTGCATCCATGGTGGTCACAGCTGAAGACTTTGGCAGTCCGGTTTGACACATCTGACTTGTCACTAGCTAGTAACATGACCTGCAATGCTAATGCCACTCAGTTATCAACTGGCAATGGAATTATCTACTGTACTCATGATAATAACTTAACAATTATTGAAATCAAGCATTTAATAGCAACAGAGCAACGACAATTACAGTTCATGGCACAGCGCTACTTGCAGTCCAGAGACAGAGCCGATAAAACGATACCCAACCACAGCTCATTAATTACAGAGGACTTATACGATAGAAGAGTTTAACGTGGACTCGAAAGCTGAGTATACAGCTAAATCTAGTCACTATATGACGACTCACTGCGACACGTCACGTCGTTGCATGGAACTCTGACAATATTGCGACAGTCATCGCCAGTAAAACCGTCAGGACAGGAGCACGTGTAGCTTTGGCCGTCACTTCGGCAGATCTTGGGCTCCTTACACAGTCCCGGTGTACATATGCTGCTGTCATCAGCACAGCTTGAGCCTGCACAGTCAACATTACTACACAGTTCTACACGGTGGCCCCAAAATGTCCCCACTTTTCTGTCAGCTAGAACTCTGCCAGTACCAACACATGCTACCCTGTATGCTGAATTGAATAAAGTATGGACTCTTACGTAGCCATAAAACGCACTTAATCATTGTGTTAATTGTTCTACTTTACTTATTTAATTGTGCTATCGACCTGACATGGTGATATTATGTCATTTATATGATGTCATACCACTAGTACAGCAGTGTTTGTAAACCTGACATTTTGCATGTGTCAAAAGGATACAACGCCAGCCTTACCCCATTAGTAACAAGGCTGATTACCTTGTTTACAAGGCAGGATGTCATGCATCATATGTTGCCAACGAGTAACGACGACTCACTTAGCAGGTCACGTCATCATCTAGGCTACACTACCAGTCTTCAAACGCTGCCTCAGAACATTACCGTTCAATAGCAGCTCTGACACTGCCACATCACACTGACTGATACTCCCACAGTATTGTAGACTGTTAACTGTCAGCCGGCTTACTATTCTCAACTATTCTGCATTGTATGGTGGCCTTGCAGCTGTTACTGACATTACTGTATGCAACCTCCATTATGCAATGTTCTGCCCAAACAGTTCCGTTAGCACTGGCAAGGTAACGAAAGACGTGCTATGCACACAGATACAGTGTATGCTGTACAATCTGTGAAAGTAAAATTCAGACGTTAATGACTCAGCGTGTAGTGAACATAACATGCACATTCTTCACTGGTTGGACGTCATGATCATGACATCATGACATGTACACGGAATGGCACATGGATTTACGTCAGAACTGTGACGACCAGTTTCTTCACTTCAATGATGACGTCATTTGTGCTCTACTGGCTGCGAACATAGCCACGTGTTAGACGTATCACTTATCGTAAATGGTCATTTGCTTGCGGTATGCTCGCCCATCTGCTGATTATTTACGAGACATTCCTTAGCGCCTCAGTTTTCCCCAAGTCCCACCCATATGACGATTACTAGCACACTGAGCACATAACAGTTTACTCAACGATAAGGCACTACACAAGTTCATGTTTACTTACTGAAGTTACTTTACTACAGAAGGTTTGACGGGTGAACGTACCAGGTCGACAGACGCACTTCACTGTCAGCTGGTGTCGCGGTGACACAAAACTCTCGCGGTCCGAGACGAACGTCTGCAGAGCGTCGCTGTCCAGTGAGACAACAGTCACACAGTCCATGTTGACATCACCGGCGCATGAGTCTCTTGAACAGACACTGTTGAACACTCGCAGGATGTCAACACCAGACTGCTGCTCCACCACGGCCGACGCCGACTCAATACGACGCTTCAGTGTGTTACTGCGGAAGAACTTACTGTCGGTCTTCTGTACCGCGAGCAGTACGTCGAGCTGGGCAGAGTCAGCACTCCGGCGAGTACGACCACCGGATGACGTCATCCCACCGACCAACTGAATACTCAGTATCTGTAC
>Ga0209680_1000269_pt1 | contig 13632 bp, 9 predicted proteins | sample WorMetLIZISLAND1_FD_187413 | JGI IMG/M metagenome (GOLD analysis project Ga0209680, IMG submission 187413) | Marine gutless worms symbiont microbial communities from Max Planck institute for Marine Microbiology, Germany - Olavius loisae LIZARD... ... | reverse complement strand
ATCTTCGCCTCACAAGAAAGAAAACCGTAAATTCGATACCACTGATCTTCGCGCAGAAAACTCGGCATCACCACCCTCCAACTCCATGAAAACCCAGAACGGAGGATCGCACTCAATTCATGAAAAATTCGTCAACAGAACCTAACCAAACTTGCCGTTTCGGCAAGCGTCGCGGCTTTCGCAGGCGCGATGGGCATCGGTGCCGCGCAGGCAGCGACGGAATTGACCGTCTATACCGCCGTCGAGGCCGAAGACCTCAAGTTTTATGCGCGCGAATTCAACAAGGTCCATCCGGACATCAAGATCAAATGGGTCCGCGACTCCACCGGCATCGTGACGGCCACGCTGATGGCCGAAAAGGACAATCCGCAGGCCGACGTCGTCTGGGGCCTGGCCGCCACCAGCCTGATGTTGCTGAAGGCCGAAGGCATGACCGAACCCTACGCGCCGAAAGGCGTCGACAAGCTCGACAAAAAGTTCGTCGATTCCGCCAACCCGCCGCACTGGACGGGCATGGACGCGTGGATCGCCTCGGTCTGCTACAACACGGTCGAGGCTGGCAAGAAGAACCTGCCGGTGCCGAAGTCTTGGAAGGACCTGACCAAGCCCGTCTACCAGGGCAGTGTCGTCATGCCGAACCCGAACTCGTCGGGAACCGGTTTCCTCGACGTCTCCAGCTGGCTGCAGATGTTCGGTGAAGACGGCGGTTGGAAGTACATGGACGGTCTGCACAAGAATATCGCCTGGTATACGCACTCCGGATCGAAACCTTGCAAACAGGCGGCGGCCGGTGAAATTCCGATCGGCGTATCCTTTGCCTTCCGCGGTGCCAAGTCGAAAGCCAAGGGCGCGCCGTTGGAGATCATCCTACCCAGCGAAGGCGTGGGCTGGGACATGGAAGCGACCGCCATCGTCAAGGGCACCAAGAACCTGGACGCCGCGAAAAAGCTGGTCGACTTCTCGATCACCAAGGAAGCCAACGTCATGTACAACAAGGGCTACGCCGTCGTCGCCTATCCGGGCGTCGCCAAGCCGGTCGAACATTTCCCGGAAGGCATCCTCGATGCCATGATCGACAACAAGTTCGAGTGGGCTGCGACCAACCGCAAGCGCATTCTTGCCGAATGGCAAAAGCGTTATGATTCGAAGTCGGAAGCCAAGTAGTTCCGACTTCAACGCTTTTTGAAGAAACAGGCCGGCCACCCTTTCCTGTTCGGGCAAAGGTGGCCGGTCTTGTTTTGTCGACGACGGTTTTCCGCTATCCTTCGCTGAAAACGGGACCCAAGACAGGGGGGAAAAATGGCGCCGCCAGAAGACGAAACGCCGTATCTAAGGATTCGCGACCTGACAAAAATGTTCGGGGACTTCACTGCGCTCTTGGACATTTCGCTCGAAGTCTATGACGGTGAGTTTGTTTGCTTCCTCGGGCCGTCCGGCTGCGGCAAGACGACGCTACTCCGCGCCGTTGCCGGGCTCGATATCCAAACAACCGGGACAATCGAGCAAGGCGGGCGCGATATCTCGGCCCTGCCACCGGCGGAGCGTGATTTCGGTATCGTTTTTCAATCCTACGCCCTGTTCCCCAACCTGACCGTCACCAAAAACGTCGGGTACGGTCTGGAAAACCGGAAACTACCGGCCGATCAGGTGCGTGACCGCGTCCAGGAACTGCTGTCTCTCGTCGGTTTGCCGGATCAGGGGGACAAATATCCAGCGCAACTCTCAGGCGGCCAGCAACAACGGGTCGCACTGGCTCGCGCCATGGCGACGTCGCCCGGTCTCTTGTTGCTGGACGAACCCTTGAGTGCGCTTGACGCCCGGGTCCGGGTCCATCTTCGGAGCGAAATCAAGGACCTGCAGCGCCGATTGGGCGTCACGACGATCATGGTCACCCATGATCAGGAAGAAGCGCTGACCATGGCCGATCGTATCGTCGTTATGGACCATGGCGTTATCGAACAGGTTGGCACGCCGGAAGACATCTACGGCAAGCCTGCAACGGCCTTCGTCGCCGATTTTATCGGCACCATGAACTTCGCTGACGGCACGGTCACGCGGGATGGCGTCGTAGCGATGGGCGACACCGACCTCCATTGCGATACCAATGGTTTCGGTACGGGTGTTCCCGTGACCGTCGCCATCCGGCCCGAAGACATCAACGCTCAGGATATCGAGGCGACCGAAGACAATCTTATAGACGTCGAGATCAAACACCTCGAGTTCCTCGGGTCCTTTTATCGCGCCGATATCGGCGGACCGGCATTCGAAGACCACGACATCCGCGCCGATTTTTCCATCAATCTTGTTCGGCGCAAGGGGGTCGAAATCGGGAGCCATTTGCCCATCCGCTTCCCCAAGGAATTCATCCGGCTTTATCCGCGAAGCGACGGTTGACCCATGAGCGAGACGACCGCCACCGCAATGCCCGCCGGCGCCGCCATCGTCAAACCGAAACTCGGACGCGACGACTGGATCATGCGAACCTGTATGATCGTTATCGGCATCTTTCTCGCGATCTTCATCCTGTTCCCGCTCTACTCGATGATGTCGAAGAGCGTCGAAAACAAAGACGGCGGTTTCATCGGGCTCGCCAATTACATCGAGTATTTCTCGACGCCAGCGCTCTTTCATTCCGCCGGCAACAGCCTTTTCATCGCCATCACGGCGACCATGATCGTCATGTCCGTGGCATTCATCTACGCCTACGCCCTGACCCGAACCTGTATGCCGTTCAAGTGGTTCTTCCGGCTCGTCGCCCTGGTTCCCCTTTTGACTCCCTCCCTGCTCGGCGGTATTTCGCTCGTCTATTGGTTCGGCAACCAGGGAGTCGCCAAAGGCTTGTTGATGGGCGAGCCCATCTACGGCCCCATTGGCATCATCATCGGCTCCAGTTACTGGGTCTTTCCCCATGCCTTGATGATCGTCATTACCGCGCTCTCAATCACCGACGCCAGGCTTTATGAAGCGGCGGAAGCGCTCAGGACGAGCAAGCTCCGCACCTTCTTCACGGTGACCATTCCGGGATGCAAATACGGTCTGATCAGTGCCGGGTTCGTCGTCTTCACGCTGATCTTCACCGATTTCGGCGTGCCGAAGGTGATCGGCGGCAGCTACAACGTCCTGGCGACGGATGTCTACAAACAGGTGATCGGCCAACAGAACTTCCAGATGGGAGCGGTCGTCTCGGTCGTCCTGCTGGTTCCCGCCGTGATCGCGTTTGCCGTCGACCGCATCGTGCAGAAGAAGCCGGTGGCGCTTCTTTCGGCCCGGGCCGTTCCTTTCCAGCCGACGCCGAGCGCCGGCCGAGACATGGCGATGCTGGCATTTTGCACGCTCGTCGCCGCCGCCATCATCGCCATGATCGGCATGGCCCAATACGCAGCGCTTGTCAAATTCTGGCCCTACAACCTGTCTTTCGCCCTCAACAATTATGATTTCGACGTCATGGACGGCGGCGGCTGGGAGGCCTATTGGAACTCGATCCGCATGTCTCTATACACGGCGGCCGTCGGAACCGCTGTTATCTTCTTCGGCGCTTACTTGATGGAGAAAGGTCGCGGAATCCAGGCCGGGCGCACCTTGTTCCACATGCTCGCCATGTTGCCGCTTGCCGTTCCCGGGCTGGTCTTGGGTCTCGCCTACATCTTCTTCTTCAACAACCCGGCGAACTCTTTCAACTTCCTCTACGGCACCATGGGCATCCTGGTCGTGGTCACCGTGACCCACTTCTACACGGTCAGCCACTTGACCGCGGTGACGACCCTGAAACAGATGGATCCGGAATTCGAGTCGGTCTCAGCGTCGCTCAAGACGCCCTTCTACCGCACCTTCACCCGCGTCACCGTGCCCGTCTGTTTGCCGGCGGTGCTCGACATTTCCATGTACCTGTTCCTCAACGCCATGACCACGGTGTCGGCGGTGGTGTTTCTTTATTCGTCGGATACGACCCTGGCTTCCGTCGCCGTGCTCAACATGGACGATGTCGGCGACATTGCACCCGCCGCCGCCATGGCCATGATGATCGCCTATACCTGCGCCGGGGCACGCCTGCTGCACGTCCTGTTGACCCGAGGCCTACAACGCTCGACACAGGCGTGGCGCAGCCGCTAGCGGAACGAACTTCGGTCCGTCACCGTCATCACAACGACATGCCCATCGGATAATTATCGGGCTGGTGCCAACGACAGGAGATTCGTCGTGCCAATGTGATTAATTGTGGATTCATGACTGTTTTTGACCGATAATTCCAACAACTCGAATGCCGACATGGCAGGGAACCCAGAATGACATCCGATACCCAAGACCCCTGGCTGTTGACGCCGGGACCACTGACGACCACAGCCGAGACCAAACAGGCGATGCTCCATGACTGGGGATCCCGAGACGCCACATTTATCGAAACCAATCAGCGGGTCCGCGACCGTTTGCTCGCCATTGCAGAGGCGACGGAGTCCCACGTCTGCGTACCCCTACAAGGCTCCGGCACCTTCGCCGTGGAAGCCGCCATCGCCACCCTGGTTCCCGGCGACGGTAGGGTCTTGGTCCTGATCAACGGCGCCTACGGGACGCGCATGACGAAGATCCTCGACTATCTCGGTCGCTCCTACGTGACCCTGGAAACACCGGAGGATGTCCCGCCCGCGGCTGCCGAGGTCGATGATTGCCTGCGATCCGATAAGGCCATCACCCATGTCCTGGTTGTTCACTGCGAAACCACGTCGGGGATTATCAATCCCATCGAAGACATCGCCGATGTGGTGGCGCGTCATGAACGCTCCCTGATTATCGACGCCATGAGTGCTTTCGGTGCGATCCCGCTGAGCGCCAAGGCCGTGCCATTCGACGCGGTCATGGCGTCGTCCAACAAATGCCTGGAAGGCGTTCCCGGGATGGGCTTCGCCATCATCCGCAAATCCACTCTCGAAACCTGCGAGGGCAACGCCCATTCGCTCAGCCTCGATCTCTACGACCAGTGGGTCTCGATGGAAAAGACCAAGCAATGGCGGTTCACGCCCCCGACCCACGTCATCGTCGCTTTCGACAAGGCAATCGAGCAGTTCGAAGCGGCCGGCGGTGTCGGCGGGCGCAATGCGCGCTATCGCAACAACGCCCGCATCCTTATCGAGGGCATGCGTGGAATGGGGTTCGAGACCCTACTCTCCGATAACTTGCAGGCGCCGATCATCATCACCTTCAAGATGCCGGGCCACCCGAGTTTCGACTTCCAAGGATTCTACGACGCCTTGAAAGACAAGGGTTTCGTTATCTACCCGGGAAAACTCACGGTCGCGCCGTCATTCCGTATCGGCTGCATCGGCGCTCTGGGAGAGGACGAAATGAAGGGCGCGCTTGGCGCCGTGAAAGAGACGTTGGAGGCCATGGGCGTACCCTCGGGGACGCCGGCCGAGGACAGCTAGACCGGGCGACCGTACCGTTCGCGGTACACGGTGCCACGTCAAGAGAGGAACAAACGATGGATTCAGTTGGCAACGTATTGCACGAACGGCTGCGGGTCCGCGCCGATGAAGGGGTAAGGGACCGCCATATCGACGTCTTCAACCCCTATACCAGCGAGGTCGTCGGCACCGTCGCGAAAGCATCGGTTGCCGATGTCCGGGAGGCGTTTCAAATCGCCGCCGATTATAAACCCCAACTCACGCGCAGTGACCGGGCGACCATCCTGCGCCGGGCAATCGACCTGATCGAGCAACGGGTCGATGAGATTTCCAACCTGATCACCGCCGAATGCGGGATCTGCAAAAAGGACTCTCTCTACGAGACCCGCCGCTCAAAATCCGTGTTCGACCTGGCGGCCAGTCTCGCGATCATCGACGATGGGCAGGTCTTTTCATGTGACGTGACGCCGGGCGGTCCAAGCCGCAAGATATACACGACTCGGACTCCGCTAACGGCGATCAGCGCTATCACGCCTTTCAATCACCCGCTCAATCAAGTCGCACATAAGATCGCCCCTTCGATCGCCACCAACAACTGCATGGTCCTCAAACCAACGGAAAAAACGCCGCTGACGGCGTTGGCGCTGGCCGATATCCTTTATGAAGCCGGCCTGCCGCGCGAAATGTTCCAGGTGATCACCGGCGACCCCGCTGAAATTGCCGATGAGTTCATCACCAATGAACATGCCGAATTGGTGACCTTCACCGGCGGCGTCCCCATCGGCAAACACATCGCCGAAAGAGCCGGATACAAACGGACTGTCCTCGAGCTCGGCGGCAACGATCCTCTGATCGTCATGGAAGACGCCGATCTCGAGAAAGCCGCGACCCTCGCCGTCACCGGCGCCACCAAGAACTCCGGACAACGGTGCACCGCCGTGAAGCGGGTTCTGGTCGTCGATGCCGTCGCCGATGCGTTTTCGGCGCTCGCCGTCGAAAAGGCCAAAGCCATCCGCTACGGCAACCCGGCCGACCCGGAAACGGACATGGGCACGGTCATCGACGAAGCGGCGGCGAAGCTCTTCCAAGCACGGGTCGATGACGCCGTTGCCGCCGGTGCCACGCTCCTATACGGAAACACCCGCCAGGGCGCTCTTTACTCGCCGACGGTTATCGATCACGTGCCCTTTGACTGCGAGCTCGTCCGCGAGGAGACCTTCGGCCCGGTCATACCGATCATCCGCTGCAAGGACATCGACGACGTCATTCGTGTATCCAATTCGACCGCCTACGGCTTGTCCTCCGGGGTCTGCACGGAACGGCTCGAATACGTCACACGTTTTGTCGAGGACCTTCAGGTTGGTACCGTCAATATTTGGGAAGTACCGGGATTCCGGATCGAGATGTCGCCTTTCGGTGGCGTCAAGGATTCCGGTCTTGGTTACAAAGAAGGCGTCATCGAAGCCATGAAGAGCTTTACCAACGTCAAAACCTACTCATTGCCCTGGCCTCAAGCCGCCTAAGTGGAAAATCGGCTTGATCTCTGTCGAATAGGCGCTCAGCCTGATTGCTCTCAATAGTGTGCTGGTAAACCATCCCAATGCTTGAACCAACCGAACCCATTACCGTCAACGACCGAACCTACGCCTGGCCGGAAAAACCGCTCGTCGTCGTTTGTATCGACGGTTCGCAACCCGAGTATATTGAAGAGGCCGTCGCCGCCGGCGTAACGCCGTTCCTGGCGGAAATGCTGGCTGAGGGAGCCGACCTACGGGCCGATTGCGTGGTTCCCAGCTTCACCAATCCCAACAACCTGTCGATCGTGACCGGAGCACCGCCGCTTGTGCATGGCATTTCCGGCAACTACTTCCTTGACCCGGATACGGGTGAGGAAGTGATGATGAACGACGCTCGGTTCCTGCGCGCCGACACCATTTTCAAAGCCTTCCACGATGCCGGCGCGAAAATCGCCATCGTGACGGCCAAGGATAAGCTGCGCGGGCTCCTCGGGCACGGCCTCGACTTTTCGTCCGGGCGTGCCATCTGCTTCTCGTCCGAGAAGGCCGACCAGACGACACTCGCGGACAACGGCATCGACAACGCCCAGGCCTTCGTCGGCCGTCCGATCCCTTCCGTTTACTCGGCCGAACTGAGCGAGTTCATCTTCGACGCCGGCGTCAAGTTGATGGAGCGAGACCGCCCGGATCTCATGTACCTGTCGACGACCGACTACATCCAGCACAAACACGCACCGGGAACGCCTGTCGCCAACGCCTTCTACACAATGATGGATGGATACTTGTCGAGACTCGACGCCCTGGGAGCAACGTTGGCTCTGACTGCAGACCACGGCATGAACGCGAAGCACACGGAGGCCGGCGAACCGGACGTCATTTACCTGCAGGACTTCGTTGATGATTTCTTGGGCGCCGGCGAGGCCCGCGTCATCCTGCCGATAACCGACCCTTACGTCGTCCACCACGGCGCTCTCGGTTCGTTCGCCACGATCTACCTGCGTGACAAGGAGCGCGCCGAGGATCTGCTCCAGACTCTGCGCTCAACGGAAGGCATACTCTATGCCTTTAACCGTCAGGACGGTTGCCGGGAGTTCGAACTGCCCGAAGACCGGCTCGGCGACGTCATCGTCGTTTCCGATCTGCACAAGGTCCTCGGCACCAGCGTTGACCGGCATGACTTGACGGCCTTGGAAGAGCCGCTTCGCTCGCACGGGGGAATTACGGAACAGCGCGTACCGCTCTTGTTCAACCGCCCGGTTCGAGCTGCGATCGGCCTCGGAAGGCTGCGCAACTTCGACATTTATGACGTCGCGCTGAATCACGTCGAATAAGGCGGGAGAGCCGTTCCTGTTGCGGATTGCCGACTGTTCCGGGAGGGCGGCGGTCGGCGTTAGATTGAATACCCGATCCGAAGACCGCCCCAATGCCGTCCCTGGACGGTGATCGGTGCCGACAGGTCTTTCATCATCACGAACTTCCCACCGCCCATGTCGCGGCGGTAGGTCTGCAGCAGGAACGTCTCCTTGTTCTGCCCAGCCGCCAAACCGGTCCGGTCATTGAACATGCGCCGGTTCCGACAGTTGGCGTTGTTCCATACGGGATCGCTGCCCTGAGGATTGGAGAACTTCAAATTGTGGGTCGGCAGGAAACCGTTGCGGTCGACGGCCGCTGAAAAAACGACCTTCTCATCCAATTCCAGGATCTTTTCCTGAATGGGCGGCAGCACCTTGTCGGTAAACAGAACAAAGGGCGTCATCAACTGCTCGGGATCACTTCCTGCGATCGGTTGGTAATTTTCGGAGAACAGGTCGTTGATCGACATCTCCCCGCTCTCCACCGCGTTCGCGAAGATCTCCGAAATTTGGGTCGAGGACGCGATCACGGTCTCGATGAACTTGGAGTCGTGGGTCCGCCGGCCACTCTGGGCGATGAAGCCGATGATGTCCTCGCTGTTTTCGAGCAACGACGTCACCCGGTTGTCGGCCGTGTGCAGGTCATGGGTCGTTCTCTTCAGACCGTCGACCAGGCTGCCGATTTCACCGATGAACTTGTCGCATTGTCCGAACGAGGACTGGGCGGCGTCAGTGATTTCGCTGACCTTCGATTCCACGGTGGTTACGGAATTACCGAAACCATCGACCGTCTCGTTGATCACGGAGATCCCTTCGTTGACACCGGTCGCAATTTCCGCCGTTTCCGTGCTCGTCGTAATGAGGTCGGACACACTGGTCGTCAGACCCGTCACCGCTTCGTCGATGGAACTTGTCGCCTTTGCGGTTTGATTGGCCAAGGTCTTGACCTCACCAGCGACGACGGCAAACCCCTTGCCCGCGTCCCCGGCCCGGGCCGCCTCGATCGTCGCGTTTAGCGCCAGCAGGTTGGTCTGCTTGGCGATCGCCTCGATTTCCTTGGACATCCCGGTGACTTGGTTGAGCGCGCCTTCCAAGTCGCCGAGATTATGCTCGATACCGGAGATGGCCTCGACCAGCTTGTTGATCTCGGACACGGAATTGCTGACGGTAAGCCGTGATTGGGACATCTCTTCGGACGCCGAAGAGGTCGTTTCCTTGGTCACATTGCCCAACGAGTCGATGCCTTGGATCGAATCGGCCATGCTGTTGGCGACGTCGAGAATTTCCTCGAATAACTTTTCCTGGCTTTCGACGAAAGTGGACAGCGATTCCAGACTGCCGGCAACGTCCGCCAGTTCAAGGCTGATGACCTCAATTCGTGTCAGTAACTGGTCTGCAAAAGTATCTACCGTACCATCGTCGGTCGGTCCGGGCATCGGTTCCGTAGTTCCCGCATCTTCAGTATCCGACGAAACAAAATTCATTGCGCTCTCCCAAATCGCCACGCGTCACGGCTACCCATGCCCCGGCACCTTCCCCTTTGCCGCGGCACTTCAGCACCCGTGATTTCACATGGCCTCCCCGTGACGTTTGAATCGACTCTTTTGCGATCCTTTTCGTCCTGGCCTTTAGCCTAGTTTTACACAGGATGCCTGAAAGTCAAAAGCGTGATGATAAAAAATGATGTGCAACAGGACTGTTTCACACTTTTCGTTGTCCAACGGATCAAATTAGCCAATTTGCCGGTCAATCGGTCGGTATCTATGGGTTAGAGATCATGCAGGGCAAATGCCCCTAGTTGCCGCGCGACCAAATCGAAAACGGCAGGCCAATCACCCGCCCGAGGTTGTCTGAAGACCTTCATGCTCGGATACCAAGGGCTGTCATCGCGGTCCTCGAACCAGCGCCATTCCGGGACATGGGGAAGGACCAGCCATACGGGTTTGGCCAGCGCCCCCGCCAAATGGGCAACGGCCGTGTCGGGCGCGATGACGAGATCCAGGTTCGCGATCACGGCAGCCGTATCGGAAAACGTCGTCAAATCATCCGACAGGTCTCGGACCCGATCGGAAAGACCATAGGTATTGAGGCCCTCCGCCGCCTCGTCCTTCTGCAGGGAAACGAAGGCGCATCCCGGCGTATCGAAGACCGGGAGAAAAGCTTCCAAGCCCGGAGACCGCCAATGGTTGCGGGCATGGGCGGTATTCCCTTCCCACACCACGCCGATCCGCGCCAAACCGTTGGGACCAGCGTTCACGTTCCCGTTCCGGCACACGCAAATACGGGACCGGGTCCAGGAGATTGTCGAAGGTCATCGAAAAGGCGCCCGGCAGGCTCATCATCGGAATGTGAAAGTCGTACTCGACCGCCTGGTCTTCTGGCCGAACCACGGCCGCAACGCCGGGTATCGCTTCGACGAGGACCGTCAGCGCATCGGGGCATTCGACCACGACCCGCCCGCCGCGGTCGGCGACCATTGGAAGATAACGGCTGAACTGGATCGTATCGCCGTACCCTTGCTCGTGGTGAACCAGGACGGTCTCCCCGTGCAGGGCCCGACCATCCCATTGCGGCTTCGACCAGGCGCGGCGGATGTGGGCGAAATGGGCCGTTTCCCAGCGCCACTCGAATTCACGCCAGCCTTCCTCGAAATCGCCTCCCTGAAGCAACGCCATCGCCAGGTTCCGGTGCGTTTCTGCGTCCCCGGGATTTCGTGCCAAGGCAGCGCGATAGTTTTCGATGGCAGCCGTCCGATCGCCGCTTTCCTGCAAGGCGACACCGAGGTTCGAGCGGACTTCCGGGCTTTCCGGGTCGACCTTCAATGCCGCTTGGTAACACGCGATGGCTTTGTCCGGTTCCAGGCGTTGGCGGTGGATGTTTCCGAGATTGCAATGAGCTTCCACCATCGCTGGATCGAAGGTGACGGCCTGGGAATAGGCTTCGATCGCCGCCTTCAGGTCACCGGCTTCCTGGAGCAATCGCCCCCGTTCGAAGTGGGCATCGGCATACTCATCAGCCAAAACAAGCGTCGTGTCGAAGGCGTCCAGGGCTCCTTTGCTGTCACCTTTGGCCTTGAGACCGAGGCCCAGGTTGAAGGCCGCTTCCTTCAGTTCCGGATTTCGCTTCAGGGCCTGTCGGCAGCAATCGATCGCTTCATCCACCTGCCCCCGTTCGAGCAAGACACCGGCCAGGTCAGAGAGAACCTCCGGGTTGTCGGGTTCCAATTTCAAGGCTTCCCGGTAGACGTCGGCGTCGGCGCGGCCTGCCGCCTTGAGGACCCGCCCCAGGTTGGCGTGATAGAGCGCAATCGACCGGTCCTCGGTGATGGCGGCCCGGATCCGGTCTTCGGCGTCGTCGAGGTTGCCACTCTGAAAAGCGACCACGCCCAGGAGATGGAGAGCGTCCGCGTTGTCCGGAAACTTCTTTAGGATTTGCCGGTAGATCCGCTCGGCTTCCGGCAACTGCCCGGCCTGGTGCATGGCGATCGCGTACTTCAGATCTTCCGTCGCGGTCTTCTCCATGGACGGAACACTAGCCGAGTGCCGCATCCATATAAACCGGCGAACGCGGCAACGGGGAACGCGCCATTGACGCCGGGCCGCCAAGGAATACACTTCCGGAGCCTGATTGGCCGATGCGTCGGGTGACAGCGTCGTCGAGCCAAGAAGCAATACTGACAAAAGTTAAAGACCGATCAGGGGGAGGACACGATCATGGATCCGCGACAGGTCAAGACCATCGAAGACGCGCGCGCCATCGTCGAGGAGCGGGGTCTTGAATACGTCAAGGTCGGCGTTTTCGACATCGACGGAATCATGCGCGGCAAATACATGAAGAAGGAGAAATTCCTCTCTTCCTTGGAGAAAGGGTTCGGCTTCTGTGACGTGGTCGTCGGTTGGGATTCCTACGACCAGCTTTACGACAACGTCACCATCACTGGATGGCACACCGGCTATCCCGACGCGCCGGTCCGCGTCCTGCCGGAGACCTGCCGGGAGATCGCCTGGGAGGACGGCATGCTGTTTTTCTTGGGCGAATTCGCCGGCGAACACGAAGAGGTCTGCCCGCGCGCCGTGCTGCGCCGCGTCCTCGACAAGGCGGACGCCATGGGCTTCGAGGTGATGGCCGGGTTCGAGTACGAGTTCTTCATCTTCGAGGAGACGCCGCACTCGGTCCGCGAAAAGAACTATAGGGACATGAAACCCCTGCAGCCCGGCTTCTTCGGCTATTCGGTCCTGCGCAACACGGTCGATTCGGACGTCTACACGGAACTCTTAGAGGGTTGCATCACCATGGACATGGCCCTTGAGGGCCTGCATGAGGAAACCGGGCCCGGTGTGTTGGAGGCGGCGCTCGCCGTCGACGGCGCCCTCTTGGCGGCCGACAAGGCGGCCTTGTTCAAGACTTTCACCAAGGTGATGGCTCAGAAGAGCGGCCTGATGGCCACCTTTATGGCCAAATGGTCGCCGGATTGGCCCGGCCAGAGCGGCCACATCCACATGTCGCTAAAGGACAAGTCGGGCGGCTCCGTATTCCATGACGCCGCCAAGCCGGACGGCATCAGCGACGCCATGCGCCACTTCATCGGCGGACAGCAAAAACAGATGCCGGAGATGCTGTCCATGATCGCCTCCACGGTCAATTCCTACACGCGGCTGATCCCCGGTTTCTGGGCGCCGACGGACGCCAGTTGGGGCGTCGACAACCGCACCTGCGCGCTCCGCGCCATACCGGGTTCCGAGAAATCTCAGCGCGTCGAATACCGGGTCGCCGCCGCCGACGCCAACCCCTACCTTGCGCTGGCCGCCGCCGTCGGCTCCGGGCTTTGGGGCATCGAGAACAAGGTCGAGCCGGAAACGCCCGTCGAGGGCAACGCCTACGACAAGAGGTTCCCGAAGCGCCTGCACCTGCCGCGCACGCTATACGACGCCGCCGAACGCCTGAAGGCCTCGAAACCGTCCCGCAAACTCTACGGCGACACCTTCGTCGACCACTTCGCGGCATCGCGCGAGTGGGAGGAACGCGAGTTCCGCCGGGCCATCACCGACTGGGAAATGGAGCGATACTTCGAGATCATTTGATACCCGGGACCGAGGCCAACCGATCATGCCGGAGGCCCGGCTTTCGCTTCATGTTGCAATGCGGACGTCGACGGTGTTGTGCGAATAGGACGGGTTGATCCCACTCACGGACGTTGCGCCGTTGCGGCCGAGTCTTCTGACCCATTCTAATTAATCTTAAGGGCACCTCGAAAAATGCCTTTGCGAGATCAAGGTGGCATTGCTGCTGTACTCCGGCCTCATGATTTTCGGCCTTCGCTCTTCGTTGAGCGTTTGATTTGATGTCCAAACCCGTGTTCTGCGCGGA
>Ga0209680_1000268_pt1 | contig 13633 bp, 13 predicted proteins | sample WorMetLIZISLAND1_FD_187413 | JGI IMG/M metagenome (GOLD analysis project Ga0209680, IMG submission 187413) | Marine gutless worms symbiont microbial communities from Max Planck institute for Marine Microbiology, Germany - Olavius loisae LIZARD... ... | reverse complement strand
TGCGTCTCGGCTTGTCCGACATCGTTAAGTGTCCACCTAAATCAAGCGGACACCTATTGCCCGCTAACGACGTGGAGACTCGCAGATTCTGGGATCACCGAACAGATGGGGTTGGCCGTACGCTTACCCATCAGGTGCTGCTGCACGGGCGCAATCCGGCAAAGCTGATCGACGTCGAAAGCGCATTCACTGGCGAAAACAACCCTGGGCGCGTCGAAAGCTACGTGGCCGATCTGTCGCGCATGGCCCAGGTCGCGGCCCTGGCGACGGCGGTGATCGAAAAGCACGATAAACTGGATGTACTGATCAACAACGCCGGCATCTTCAAGACCCCCGAACCGGTCACGGCGGACGGGCTCGATGTCCGGTTCGCCGTCAACACGATCGCGCCTTACCTGTTGACCCAACGGTTGTTGCCGCTGCTCGGGATCTCCGGGCGGGTGATCAACCTGTCGTCGGCGGCGCAGTCGCCGGTCGACACAGACGCACTGGCCGGGCGGGTCCGGCTGTCGGACGACTTCGCCGCCTATGCTCAAAGCAAGCTGGCGATCACCATGTGGTCGCGCACAATGGCGCAAGCACTTGGAAAAGATGGCCCGGCCGTCATCGCCGTCAATCCCGGCTCGCTGCTCGGCACCAAGATGGTGAAGGACGCTTTCGGTGCAGGGCAACGGGATATCCGCGACGGTGCCGAAATCCTCGTTCGAGCGGCCTTGAGCGAAGAATTCGAGGCGGCATCCGGTCAGTATTTTGACAACGATTCAGGTCGTTTCGCGGCACCCCATGCGGATGCCCTCGATCCTCGAAAATCGGACGCGGTGGAGAGTGCGATCGAAGGGGTCTTGGCGGGTACCGGATAAGGTTCGGCCTAGAGCCCGAACCGATTCCAGGTCAGCTTCTCCTCGATGGCGTTCAATAGACCGCGGCCGAGGCCATCGAAGAAATCGATGCGCGGGTCGAAATCCGACCCCTGGATGCGCAGCCTCCGGCGCCAAAAGGACTTTCGAGCGGAAACCGGGCGGATCCGGACATCGTCGCCGTAACGTTCGATCATGGTCTGGCGAAGGTCGCCGATTCCGTCGATCAGACCCAATCGCAAGGCCTGAGTGCCGGACCAGAAGGCGCCGCTAAAGAGCTCCCCCTCCTCGCCCTTCAACCGGCCCTGGCGCCGTTCCCTGACGGCGTCGATAAATTCCTCATGGACGTCCTTTTGCAGCAATTTCAGGTGCTTCACGTCGGCCGCTTTCTGGGCGCTAAAGGGATCGAGCATGGCCTTCTTGTCGCCGGCCGTATGCAGGCGCCGCTCGACACCGATCCGTTTCATCAACTCGGTAAACCCGAAGCCACCGGCGACGACGCCGATCGACCCGACGACGGAACTGCCGCCGGCATGGATATCGTCGCCGGCGCAGGCCAGCCAATAGCCGCCCGACGCGCCGACGTCTTCGATGAAGGCATGCACCGGTTTTTCATGCTCTTCGGCCAGGGCCCGGATGCGCCGGGCGATCAATGCGGATTGCACCGGCGAGCCGCCGGGCGAATTGACGACGAGTGCGACGGCTGCGGTGCGGCGCCCCTTGAAGGCGCGTTCGAGAACGGTCTCGACGCCCTCCAGCGTAAGCCCGCGACGTAACCCGCCCATACCGCCGATGATGCCCGAAAGGCGGACGACGGTGACGACAGGCTTGGGGTCTCCGCCCACCGGCCACGGCAGCCCCGCAAGGAAGTTCCAAAACCTATCCATCATACCTCGCCCCGTAACCCGTAGTCGGCTATTACGCCACAACCTAAGGCGTTCGCCAATGAAAAGGCGAGGGCCGACCCTTATTGAACCCCGAGGTCGAGGGCGCCTGCGTGCTCGAGCACGGCCGCGGCAGCGTCCGTGTATCCGCCGTCCTCCCCATGCAGGACCAGGCCCGCCGCCAGGGCACTCGGCGTCTGCGTTCCCTTGCGGCCCTGCACGAGAACGCGCCGGGCCGGTTGACCCGCTGCTCCACCCGTTGCTCCGTCAGGTGTTCCATTGGGCCACAATGGGAAAATGGTCAGGCCGCCGACACGGCCGGCCAGGGCGGCAAGAAGGTGCTCGATGCGGTCGGCCCGGTGCACGAAGGTGACTGTCCCCCGGGTCTTGGCACGGCTTATACAAAAGGACACCCAATCGGCGAGGCGGGCGGCCCCTTCCACGGTGGCGGCCATCTTTGCCGGGTCCGGCGGCGTGCGGCCCCTACCGGCCTCCATGTAGGGCGGATTGGCCATGACATGGTCGAAACCGTCGGGCGGCACCTCGGCAGGCGGGTCGAGAATGTCGCCTGTGACGAAGCGGACCCGGTCCGCAACCCCCGTCGCCGCTGCGCCCTCGCCGGCTAGTTCGGCCATTTCCGCCTGCAGCTCGAGGCCGGTCACGGCAACTTCGGGCACCCGCCAGGCCAGGCAAAGCGCGGCGGCACCAGTGCCCGAACCGGCGTCGAGAACGGATTGTCCCGCCATCGCCGGTACGGCGGCGGCCATCAATACGGGATCAATGGCGACCCGGTAACCGCCGATAGGTTGGATGAGATGGACGCTGCCGCTGAGAATGGTGGTTTTTTCAGAGCTCACGGGAACGATACCTAGTGATTGAGGCCTTCGAATTACAAATGGAAACGTGTCGAAACACTTTGACACGCAACTGTCGCCGATAATCACGGAATATAGAAGCGGCCAGAAAAAACCACGAGGTCTGACCAGCTAACCGACACGTGGTATCCTTCAAGCGATTTCGGTCTTCGTGGATAAGGAATAGACAATGCCAAACGCCAACTTCGAAGACGGGATGAACGCCTCGGTCGCCATCCAGAAGACGATCGTGAGATTGATGCGGGAAGGACTCGACCCGCGGTCCATCAGCCTGGTCATGGCCAGCATCGGGGCCGCCATGCTTGTCGAGCACTATGGGCGGACCAACGGACCGGAAATCTCCAAGGGCCTTGTCGAGAAAGCGGTGGCGGGCGAGCTCGAAACCTACCCGGCGCTTAAGACCGCCAATCAGAACGTCGAACCGTCCTGAACGGACTGCGCGTCTCAAGATGTTTCGGGTTCGGACGTGTCTTCGTGCGCGTTTTCGTGGGCGGCTGCTTCCCATAACACCACACGCGCGCCTGCGATGTCGGAATCATCGACCATGACGCGGCGCTCGATAGCCGAGATGCTGCCCTCCAGGACGCTGGTATGGGTGTCCAGGACGACGGCCGGAATCCCCTTTTCCTCCAGGCGCGACAGCAGCCAGGAAATCAGAACCGGGTCGTTGGTGCGCGTCAGTTCGAGCATCGGCCTTTAACCAGGGTCAAATCGAGCCGTGGTCAACCCCTATAGTCTGAGTTGTGGGCTTGACCTCGGCTCGGCACGATACCTATGCTCTCGCTCGACGGCCTCATCGTCAAGGGCGCGTAGCGACCCTCTGTGACGGGCCCATAGCGCCCCTCTGTAACGGGCGCATAGCGCCCCTCTGTAACGGGCGCATAGCGCCCCTCTGTAACGGGCGCATAGCGCCCAGGCCGTCGAGGACGCACAACAAGGAGTCCGCTGCGTGGGAATAGTTGTCAATCTGGGTGAGAACCGGGAGAAGAAACCGTCTTTCGACGCATTGACCGAACTCGTCGCCGACGACCTGGTGGCCGTCAATGAATTGATCGTCCAGCGCATGGACTCACCGGTGAAAATGATCCCACAACTGGCCGGTCACATCGTCGCCGCCGGCGGCAAGCGGCTACGGCCCATGCTGACGCTGGGTGCGGCCAAGCTCTGCGGCTACGAAGGACGCCGTCATGTGGCGCTGGCCACCTGCGTCGAGTTCATCCATACGGCGACCCTGCTGCACGACGACGTCGTCGACGAGAGCGACCTTCGGCGCGGCGAAGCTTCTGCAAATGCTCTTTTCGGCAACCAGGCCAGCGTCCTGGTCGGCGACTTCCTGTTCAGCCGCTCGTTCGAACTGATGGTCGAGGACGGGTCGCTCGATGTTCTCAGAATCTTGTCGCACGCGTCCGCTGTCATCGCCGAGGGCGAGGTCCTGCAGCTGATGACCACCAACGATACGGAAACCGGCGAGGCCACCTATCTCGACGTCATCAGGGCGAAGACGGCGCAGCTGTTCGCCGCGGCCTGTCGCATCGGCGCCGTCGTCGCCGAGCGCCCGCGGGTCGAGGAGGACGCGCTCGAGACCTACGGCATGAACCTCGGCATCGCCTTTCAGCTCATCGACGACGTGCTCGACTACTCGGCCAAGCAGGCGACGCTCGGCAAGACGGTCGGCGATGACTTCAAGGAAGGCAAGATTTCGCTGCCGATCATATTGGCATTCCGACGCGGCAACGAGGAGGAACGTCAGTTCTGGAAACGAACCCTCGAGATTCTCGACCAGAAGGACGGCGACCTGGAGCATGCCCTCGAGCTCCTCGAGAAACACGGGGCGCTGAAGGACACCGTCGAGCGCGCCCGGCACTACGGCGCCATCGCCCACGATGCGCTCGGCATCTTCGAGAACGGCCCGGTCAAGACGGCCTTCAACGACCTCATCGATTTCTGTATCGAGCGGGCTTATTGAACCAATCCGACGAGGTTCACTTCTCGTCAGGTCGTTAGCATCTTGCTCATATAGAAGCGTTTGACGCCGCTGGGGTAAACGAATTCAGCGAAACAGACGTAGCCAAGCCGCTCGTAGAAGGCTCGCGCTTGAAAATCATAGGTGTCAAGCAGGACCGACAAAGCGCCTCTCGACAACGCCTCTTCTTCGAGAACATGCATGATGTGTTCTCCGTGTCCTTGCCCTTTTTGGTCGTCGTCGAGCCATAGCCCCCTTACTTCGACGCACTACATCCTGACAATGCCTCTTGCCCCGCCGACAAGGCGACCGTCTTGAGACCGCAAGGCGACAACGAAAACGCTACTCTGCCAGTCCGTCCGCTATTGGTTGAACGCCACCAGCCGGGCATCGAGGTCGGCGTATTCGTCGTCACCTGGTTCATTGATTTCTATGTTCATGGTTCGGAGCGTAGACCATAGTTCGGACGACCGACAGACCGCGACGGCCCGTGATGGAGACCCCCGCCCTGCATTGCTCCCTAGTCCCGGACCCGAACATCTCGGTTTTTCTAACGCTATGTTCGGGCCCGGGTCAGGAGGAAGAGAGGGAGGGCTCTTCGTAATTCCTTATTCAGCGGCGGCGGCGCTCGCCGTCGTGGCCATCTCAACCCAGGCGCCGCCCTGGGCGCTGGAGGCGAGGGCGGCGGTGATGAAGGCGACGCCGCGCACTCCTTCCGAAACACCCGGATAGTCGAGGGCCGCTGGGTCGACGTCGCGGTTCTCGATGTGGGCCGTGATCGCTTCGGCGACGTCCGCATAGATGTTGGCGAAGCCTTCCAGATAGCCTTCCGGGTGACCCGGCGGGATGCGGGTGACGCGGCCGGCGACCTCGCCGGAACCGGCGCCGCCCCGGGTGATCAGACGGGTCGGTTCGCCGAAGGGCGAGAAATGGAGATAGTTGGGATCCTCCTGCGACCAGGAGAGACCGCCCTTGTCGCCGTAGACGCGGAGCCGGAGCGCGTTCTCATTGCCGGGCGCCACCTGGCTCGACCACAACATGCCCTTGGCGCCGCCCGAGGACGAAGGAGGTGAGGTCGGCGCAGAGGGATTCCAACTCGAGCCCGGTGACGAACTCGGCCAGGTTGAAGGCGTGGGTGCCGATATCACCGATGCAGCCGCCAGCCCCGGAGCGGGCCGGGTCGGTGCGCCACTCGGCCTGCTTGAGGCCGGTGTCTTCGGCCTTTTCCGCCAGCCAGTCCTGCGGGTATTCGGCCTGCACCACGCGGATGGTCCCGAGCTCGCCGGCCGCCACCATGGCGCGGGCCTGGCGGACCATGGGATAGCCCGTGTAATTGTGAGTGAGGCCGAAGACGAGGCCGCTTTTTTCGACGGCTTGGGCCAGGTCGAGGGCGTCCTCCAGCGTCGTTGTCAGCGGCTTGTCGCAGATGACGTGGATACCCGCCTCGAGGAAGGCCTTGGCCGCGGTGTGGTGCACGTGATTCGGCGTGACGATGGCGACGGCGTCGATGCCGTCATCGCGCACCGCTTCTTTCTCTGCCATTTCGCGGAAATCGCCGTAGGCGCGATCGGCGGTGATGCCGAGTTCGGCAGCCGAGGCCTTGGCGCGGGCCGCATCCGATGACAGGGCGCCGGCGACCAGCTCGTAGCGGTCGTCGATGCGGGCGGCGATGCGGTGCACGGCACCGATAAAGGCGCCCCGGCCGCCGCCGACCATGCCGAGGCGCAGGCGCCTCGACGAAACGGCTTGGTCCGATCCTTCGATGGTCATATCGGCCTCCTCTCTCAGGCGACGCCCAGCATGCGCAGGTTGGCGGCATCATCGGTGCCGCCGTCGGCGAAGTCGTCGAAGGCACGCTCGGTGACGCGGATGATGTGATCACTGACGAAGGTGGCCCCTTCGCGGGCTCCGTCTTCCGGGTGTTTCAGGCAGCATTCCCATTCGACCACGGCCCAGCCATCAAAGTCGTAGGCCGCCAGTTTCGAGAAGATACCGTTGAAATCGACCTGTCCGTCGCCCAGGGACCGGAAGCGCCCGGCCCGTTCGACCCAGGACTGGTAGCCGCCGTAGACGCCCTGTTTCGGTGACGGATTGAACTCGGCGTCCTTGACGTGGAACATCTTGATGCGGTCGTGGTAGACGTCGATGAAGCCCAGGTGATCGAGCTGCTGCAGGACGAAGTGGCTGGGGTCGTAGAGGATGTTGCAACGGCGGTGGCCGCCGACGCGCTCCAGGAACATCTCGAAGGTGATGCCGTCGTGCAGGTCCTCTCCCGGATGGATCTCGTAGCAGACGTTGACGCCGGCGGCGTCGAAGGCATCGAGGATTGGCCGCCAGCGTTTCGCCAATTCGTCGAAGGCCGTTTCGACGAGGCCGGCCGGGCGTTGCGGCCAGGGATAGATGTAGGGCCAGGCGAGGGCGCCTGAGAAGGTCACGTGATCGGCGAGGCCCAGGTTCTTGGACGCCCTGGCCGCCTTCATCATCTGGTCGACGGCCCATTCCTGGCGGGCCTGCGGGTTGCCGCGCACTTCAGGAGCGGCGAAGCCGTCGAAACCCTCGTCATAGGCGGGGTGTACGGCGACCAGCTGACCTTGAAGATGGGTCGACAGTTCGGTCAGTTCGACGCCGGCATCGGCCAGCACGCCCTTGACCTCGTCACAGTAATCGGTGCTCTCGGCGGCCTTGTCGAGGTCGAACAGCCGGCCGTCCCAGCTCGGCACCTGGACGCCCTTGTAGCCGGCATCGGCCATCCACTTGGCAATCGACGCGAGGTTGTTGAAGGGCTCTTCGTCGCCGGCGAACTGGGCGAGGAATATCGCGGGTCCTTTGATCGTTTTCATTGTCCCCTCCTGGGGTTTCGAGCGCGGCCGCTCACCGGCCATTCCGGCCCCGGCCGCTAGCCAAAAAACTAATCTGGAATTGATCCCGGGGAGATCCGGCCCAAGGGCCGGATCTCGCCGGGTATCCAAGTCGTCAGAACGGGGAGTTCGGGAAGTAGTAGCTCTTGGCGTTTTCCTTGGTGATCAGGGGCGAGCCGATGATGTAGGTGCCCTTGATCGGCGCACCGGAGACGAACTTCAGGGCTGTCACTTCCATGGCCGTGGCGATCATCGCCGGCGGATAGAGGACGTCGACCGGGGTCAGGCGGTCGCCGTCCATGACGCGTTTGATGATGTCCTTCATGCCGGCGCCGCCGACGATGAAGAGTTCCTTATCGCGGCCGGCCTGCTTGACCGCCTCGATGACGCCGAGCGCGATGTCGTCATCCTGGGCCCAGACGGCGTCGATTTTGGGGAAGCGGGCCAAGAAGTCCTGCATCACCGTGAACCCGTCGTCGCGGTTCCAGTTGGCGTGTTTCATGTCGAGGACCTTGATGTCGGTGCCCTTGATCTCTTCCAGGAAGGCTTCGACGCGCTGGTCGTCGATGACCGTCGGGATACCGCGCAACACCACAATGTTGCCCTTGCCGCCCATGACTTCCTTCATGTACTGGCCGGAGACTCGGCCCAGTTCCGGATTGTTGCCGGCGACGTAGACATCCTCGATGCCTTCTTGCGTCAATCCGCGGTCGACGACGGTGATGAACTTGCCGGCCGCCTTGACCTGTCGCACCGGTTCGGTCAACGGATCAGACTCGAAGGGCAGGATGACCAACGCGTCGATATTGTGGACCGACACCAGGTCCTCTAGGTCATTGGCCTGCTCGGACGGGCCCTTGGCCGTGGCGAGCACGATCTTCAGGTTGGGATAGGCCGTCTCCAGGCGCTTCTTCGCTTCCTTGGCGTGGAAGTTGAGCCCGCCGGTCCAACCGTGGGTCGCTGCCGGGATGGAGACGCCGATGGTCACCTTGTCGGCGGCGATCACGCTTCCAACCACTGAGCCGGCTTCTTCTCGCATACATCCTGCAATCCTAGCCCAAGCATCTCGCTTAGCTAGGACAGCCCCCATTTTTTTGCCGCCAGCTACCGCGTTGCAGGTAGACGGCGACGATGATGATGATGCCTTGGACGGTCCCGTTCAGGTAATTGCTGATGGCGTCCGTCAGGTTGAGGATGTTGCCGATCATGGTCAGCATGATGGCGCCGACCACGGTGCCGCCGATGCGGCCGTAACCGCCCTTCAGCACCGTGCCGCCGATGATCACCGCGGCGATGGCTTCGAGCTCCCAGAGGACGCCGGTCGACGCCGACGCCGAGCCCAGCCGCGGTACATAGATGATGGTGGCGACCGAGACGCAGAGCCCTTGGACGATATAGGTGGCCGTGCGCACCCGCTCGACGCTGACCGCCGAATAGCGCGCCACGTGTTCGTTGGAACCGATCGCGAAGCAGTGGCGCCCGAAACGCGTCTTGTTGAGGGCCAGGTAGCCCAGGACCGCCACGGCGGCGAAGACCAGGACCGGCACCGGAATGCCGAGGATGTCGCCGTAGTAGAACGGCCGGTAGACGCCGCGCACGGCGAAATCGAGCGAAAGTGTGCCGCCGTCGGCGATATAGGTGACCAGCGAGCGGTAGATGCCCATGGTGCCGAGGGTCACGATGAAGGCCTCGATCTTGCCGCGCGTGGTGATGAGGCCGTTCAAGGCGCCCGCCGCCGTACCGAGCACGATGGAGATGGCGATACCGGCCAGGATCGTCGGCCAGCCGGTGCCCAGGGTCTCGATGAGGCCGTTCATAACGACGATCATGCAGCCCGAGATGAAAGCCGCCATGGAGCCGACCGAAAGGTCGATACCGCCGGCGGTGATGACGAAGGTGGCGCCGACGGCGATGATGCCGATGAAGGCGCTGCGGGTCAGGATGTTGGTCAGGTTGCCGGCGCTGTAAAAAGCGTCGTTGATGACCGCACCCAGGATGAAGAGCGCGACCAGGACGACGACCGGTCCCAGGGCCCGGAAATCGATGGCGAGCGATTGCGGAAAGGCCAGGCTAGGCGACGAGCTGTTCATTGTCTTGATTTCCTTTGAGGCCGGCGGCGTAGCGCATGATTTCGTGTTCCTCGATGGCGTCGCCTTCGAGGACGCCGGTCAGTTGCCCGGCGTGCATGACGGCGACGCGATGCGACATGCCGATGATTTCAAGCATCTCCGAAGAGATGAGAACGATGGATTTACCTTCCGCGGCGAGCGCCGCGATGAAGTGATAGATCTGCTGTTTGGTGCCAACGTCGATGCCGCGGGTCGGGTCGTCGACGATGATGATCTCGGGGTCGATTTCCATGACCTTGCCGAGCAGCAGTTTCTGCTGGTTGCCGCCGGAGAGCTCGCCGACCAGGGCTTTCCGGTCGCGGGCCCGGATGTCGAAACGCCGGATCGCCTTGTCGAGAGCTTTTTGTTCGGACTTCTCGTCGATCAACAGGCTGCGCACGAACTGGCGGAGCGCCAGCAGCGTCAGGTTCGGCCTGAGTTGCATGCCGACCAATAGACCTTTCCCTTTGCGGTCCTTGGTCAAGTAGGCGATGCGTCGGTCGGCGGCCTGGGCCAGCGACTTCAGCCGCGTCGGCTGTCCCTGGATTTCGACGGTGCCGGCGCCCAGAGGACGCAAACCGAGCAGCGCCTCGAAGACGGCCGTGCGCCCCGATCCGATGAGGCCGGCGAAACCGAGAATCTCGCCTTCGCGCAGCTCGAAACTGGCCCGGCTGACGGCGCCCGGCACACGGATACCTTGCGCTTTGAGCACGATCGGCGCGTCGACGTCGGGTTCGTTCTTGGGCGGGAACATGTCGCTCAGTTCGCGCCCGACCATCAGCCGCGCCATGCCGTCCTGGGTCAGTTCGTCGACCGCCTTGGTGGCGATCCACTGGCCGTCGCGGAGCACGGTGACCCGGTCGGCCTCGGCCTTGATCTCGTCGAGCTTGTGAGAAATGAAGATGACGGCGACGCCGGCCGCCTTCAACCGTTTGACCTGCTCGAACAGCGCCTTCGACTCCTCGCCGGTCAGCACGGCCGTCGGTTCGTCCATGATCAGCACCCGGGCGTCGCGGCTCAGCGCCTTGGCAATCTCGACCATCTGCTTGTCGGAGACGGAGAGATCGGAGACCCGGGTCGCTGGGTCGATGGAGCATTGCAAGGTGTCCAGAACCTCGGCGCAGCGTGCCCGCATGGCCTTCTTGTCGAGGAGCCCGCCCCGCGTGATTTCGCGGCCCAGGAACATGTTCTCCTCGACCGTCTGCTGTTCGGCCAGGTTGAATTCCTGGTGGATGAGGACGATGCCGAGCTTTTCGGCCTGGCCGTTGGGCGGCAGGGTGACCGTCTTGCCGTCGAGCAACACATGCCCCGACGTCGGCTCGAGGAAACCGGAGAGCACTTTGACCAAGGTCGACTTGCCGGCGCCGTTTTCGCCTAAGAGCGCGTGCATCTCGCCCGACCTGACGTCGAAATCGACACCGAAGAGCACCTGGATCTCGCCGAACGACTTGTTGAGCCGCCTGACGGCGAGAACGGAGTCTGATTGTTTTTCGGGCCGTCGCGACATGCGAGGAGCCTCCCCTTCGGTGGTTGCCTGCCCGTGCGTCCACGATTTTTCGTGGTTCCGCACGTGCGAAGAATTATCCCTCCGTATTCGTTATTTTTCCATATGTAAACCTTTTCATTCGAAATGTAAAGGTTTACATTATATTTTCTTCGGGACATCATCAGTGAACCGGAGTCGAACCTGCGGAAAAATGTGTTTTCGCTGGGTTTTCAGGGGCATAAGAACCCCGCGGGGAGCCGACGCGTAGGGGCCAGACCGGGAAACCAAGAGCGTGCAGCACAGAAAACCGGCAACCATCGAGGACGTGGCGCGTATCTCGGGCGTTTCCATCGCCACCGTCAGCCGCGTCGTTCACAACCCGGAAAAGGTCGCCGAATCGACCCGCAAGCGGGTGCGCGCCGCCATTTCCCAATCTGGCTACACGCCCAACGTCATGGCGCGTAACCTGCGCATGCGCCAGTCGAAGATGACCCTGGTCCTGGTTCCCGACATCGGCAACGTGTTTTTCTCGAATATTCTTCTGGGCATCGAGAAGACGGCGCAGCAGCACGGCTACGGCATTTTCATCGGCAACACGGACAACGATCCGGGCCGCGAGCAGGATTATCTGCGCTATCTGTCCGGCAGCCAGGCCGACGGCCTGCTCTTGCTGACCGGCCACTCCCCCTACCCTGAGAGCAAACCGGGCGAACCGGACCATCCCCCCGTGGTCGCCATATCGGAGCGCCCGACGGATCAGGACATCCCCTTCGTCGGCATCGACAACCGGGCCGCCGCGCGGGCCGCTACCGAGCACCTGCTGTCCTTCGGCCATCGCTCGATCGCCCATATCGCCGGCCCACCTTGGAGTGTCCTCACCGAACAGCGCATCGCCGGTTACCGCGACGCGCTTACGGACGCCAACGTCAAGGTCGACGAGAGTTTCATCCTGGACGGCGACTTCACCATCGAGAGCGGGCGCGCCGCCGTCGAGCGCCTGTTCATCCGCGACCACCTGCCGACGGCCTTCTTCTGCGCCAACGACGAGACCGCCATCGGCGTCATGCTGGCGCTGCACGCTCGTGGCTATGACGTGCCCAAGGATTTTTCAGTCATCGGTTTCGACGACATCCACTTCGCGTCTTGCTCGATGCCGCCCCTGACCACCATGCAGCAGCCCCGAAGGCGCATGGGCGAGGAGGCCATGCTGATGATGCTGGAGATCCTGGAGACCGGCCTCCTGCCTGAAGAACCGGAGGTCCTGCACACGGACCTGATCGTCCGCAACAGCACCGGACCGGCCCGTGAGCCGTCCCTCAAGCTGCGGCCGCGCCTCAACCTGTAAAACCGTATGATCGAAGCCTCTGTCGGTTCTTGCCCTCACCGGGCGGCAGCGCTATAACCCGCCTTCCAGGACTGACAACCGGTCGGAGTGTAGCTCAGCCTGGTAGAGCACTGTCTTCGGGAGGCAGGGGCCGGTGGTTCGAATCCACTCACTCCGACCATTTTTCCAAAGGCTTAGCGGATAATTGGACAGGGTTCACCTGTACAGGTGAACCGGAAGCCTGTTGGAAAAACCCCACGCCACAACCTAAAATCACACCACTGCAGGCAAATCGCTTAACCGGGGAATATGCTCGGTGATCTAGGCTGAGATAGTCCACGTTGGGCGTGGGTCTAAGATTCTTGAGGAGGCAAAACGTAATGGTATGGCCGTGGAAACGGAAAACACCGAGACTCACTAAGACGGTTTGGCGTACCCACCACAAGGTCCTGAGAGAATATCTCGACTCCGTCCTCAAGAATGACGATCTGGCCAAGCGTTTTGATGACGTGACCATTGGAGGACTCTTGGAGTCTTTCCATCAGGCCGAACGAGCAGACAACAAATTAACAGTATTTAATGCGAGCATCACAGTGCTGCTTGCTTTGAGCCTCGTGAAGTCCGGAATGGATGCCAAGATTTGGATATTTTCAGCCGACCAAATCCGAAATCTCAAGGAGGCGGTATTGTTTGTGGCAGCGACTTCAGGACTTATCAGCTCTCAGATTCAGCTAAGGAAAAAATCCTTAGGCGTCATATTGGACGCATGGAATAGATACAAGTACCCCGAACAAATCCAAAAGCTAACCTGAGCCCGTTATTCCGGTTTGTTTGATGCTCCTTTTGAATTGGGCCGAACACACTCTCCAGCGAGACCCACTTTTTTTTAGGTCTGGTCATGGTCATCGGAGGGATTGCTATGGGAGGAATCCTGGTGGCCCTAATCTTGCTCGTTCACGTCGCAGTCATCATTGACGTTCTCTCTAATCCTAGCTTGCCAGGGTATTGGTCATATGTGGCCATCGGTTACGTGATGATTGCTGAGGCAGTTGCGTTTTGTGTTTTCGCCCTTACTCACTTGCCATTGAAATTTGAGGATAATTCCCTGTTGCTGGAATGACCTCCTCCCCTTGATTAGGTCCACCGCTGGAGTGAGTTTTTCCATAATTTGCGAAGGAGGGAGAACTCGCGATGAAGCGCAAACGATTTACAGAAGAGCAGATCATTTCGATCCTGAAGGAGGCGGATGCCGGGATGACGGGCAAGGAGGTCTGCCGT
>Ga0209680_1000266_pt1 | contig 13670 bp, 10 predicted proteins | sample WorMetLIZISLAND1_FD_187413 | JGI IMG/M metagenome (GOLD analysis project Ga0209680, IMG submission 187413) | Marine gutless worms symbiont microbial communities from Max Planck institute for Marine Microbiology, Germany - Olavius loisae LIZARD... ... | reverse complement strand
ATTCTGAGCTATACCGTTTCAAAGTTGGTGCATTTTTTTGAGACACAGTGTACATTCGTCATTTGCGTCACTTAGTTGCAATACAGACCATACATCTGTACACAAGCACCAAATGGCGGAATTCGTTACATGCAGTGCTGTACCAAATGACGTGGCTGATTTCTTGTGAAATCTGGAACATCAATGTGGAATGAACGTACATGTCCGCGCCAGCGATGAAAATAGACTTTTCAAAGTGATTAGCATTTTTGCTCCAAGATTTCAAATTGATTAGCAGTCAACCAATATTGATTAGCAAAACAAAAAAATGCCAAATCATCTTTATCAAATATCAAGCAATATTCACAACCACAACAAATTCAGTAACAGAACTTAAACCGATAAAATGCCAAAATACCGGTAACCTAAATTCCATGTTGAGCAGAGCTAAACTGTCAAACTGTATTACTATAAGACTTATTATGGAATATGCAGCACAGCACAAGTGCACTTGGTTATCAACGTATATGAATAAACACAGGGCCTACTTAGCGTCAAGATAATGTTTGGCCTATATGGACTATTCAGTCATTCAGTGTCACTGTCACTGTCACTTTCTGCAGTGTTAGCAGGCTCTGCAGACTGCGGAGACACATCAACAGTCGCCTCCTGTTCAAGCTTCGGTTTCTTTGTCCTTGGGCCACACGGCCTGCTGCTTGGTTGCCTGCATTTCGCCCGGAAATACCTGTCCACGGACGACGGGATGTCATGGGCCCTGGGTTTAGTCACGTGGTTTAGTTGTCTTAAGATGCTGCTGCAAACTGCTGCTCTGGTACTTAACCACACCCACCTTATGACCCACCACCCCACCCGCTGTCGCCGTCGCAATGCCGAGCATATACAGGGTAGCGGCATCTGGTCTGTGCTGACTGCTGACATGAAACCAGCTACAGTCTGACTGCTGGCATGGCTGGATGCTTATATATATGAAGTTTCTTTCGCCACAACAGGCAGCCAGCATACAATATACACAGCAAAATGACACAAATCTAGAGATAGTACAAAAATACACAGAATAAAAGCTACAAACTAATAAGAGTAAAAAGAACTACAGAACATCACACAGAGAACTCATGACGGTATTGCTACTGTTTAAAATCTTTAACTTAAAGTTACTACTTCTCTTATGAAGTATATCATCAGTATCCATTATGTGAGTCCAATTACTGACTTCAGTAATCACAGATGAATCTGACGCTGACGTTCCCGCGTACTAAACGATTCGCACCTGAACACGCCAACTTATTGAATTGATTCGCAAACACCCGAAAATGCGTCACATTTTGCGATGCGAATTACCTTATTTCATCACTGGTCCGCACATCACAAGTTCTTCTCGGTATAGTTGACAAAAAGCATCGCAGGAATTGAACAACATACCATGCAGAATGAAACTAGTGCAGAATCCGTGTCTGCCTCCACAGGGAGAAGGCAATTGCTTGTGTTCACTGCTTGGCACAGATTGATTGACAATGGCGACCAGGAGGTCAGTAGCTGCACAAGTGGGAGTACTTGAGTTCTTCATGCTGTCTCTCCAGACCATTAGTTGTGCTCTGAAATGTATGAACGAGTTCATCTTGGTAACAGCATCTCAAGCAGAGAGGACACAAGAACATGTAATTGATCATTGTCATCTATGTTGTGTGTTAATTTGAAGCAACATACGATAAATACTAAAACATCAGTAAACCACTAAGACGAAGTCATGTTGGAAAAGTAAGAAGTCCAGATGCAAGACCAGATACTAGTTTGTAGTCTGTACATCATTAATGACGAGACTCAAGGCTCGTCTATCTTTTTCTAATTAACCAATCTGTAAACTCTATTTTCTGTATTGATCTTTTCTGTGGCACAGTACTGTGCTGATGTGCCGTGAAGAAACTGCTCACTCTCACCCAGACTCAAGGCTGATCACAGACCTTGCATCTATCCTTTTCTGCAAGATGAAATCCTTAGTTAAACTCTGTCAAGTACACTTTTGTATTTACACACTCCACTTAAGCTGGATTGTTGTCATTTTGTTTCAAGTGACTCATCCAGGGTCGGTATGATATATATCAATCATGTATATCAATGACATGTATACGACATATATCATCAAAAATATTGAATCAATTTTATTAGTGTTAGTGAATGACAGATCATCAAACATGCTGAAATTTCATATATAGTATTGCCATTCAGTTAGCAGAACTTTAAATCCTTGGTGAAATGAGCGTACTTAGCAGCATAGTTCTGAAAAAACTGCGTGTACAACACGATACAATACGTAGCATTAATATCTTGCTGATTTTGCACAGCTGAACTTGTAATTGTTTTGCACATGCAGCCAGTTCACACTGCTTCTTAGGGTGGTGCCATATACAGAATATATGTTGTACATAAAAGCACTGAAATGACTAACGTCTGCAAGTTCATCTCTGTTGTCTGCAGCATGGAGTTTAATTGTGTGACAGAGGCAGTGCCAGTGTCACAAGTCATCTGTGACATCACGCATTGAATGTTGCATTACATGAAATCAGTGTATCAGCAGCATCTTCTATATGCTATTGCATATAAGCTTACTATTATATCTCTTTTTCACAACATCCAACTTGAATGGCACTGTATAGCCTAATTGCTGATGTGCCGTTAAGAAACTACTCACTCACTGCAGTTCCGTCAATACACCCAACTGGTTGCTGACCACGATGCTTGTGTCGTCGCTGCATACGCTGATCAGATTCCTACTCAAGTATTCTGGACCAAGGTCATCGTTCGTCTCTTTTTATCCAGCAGCATAAATGCCACCCTTTGTCATTGTTGTGCATTCTCCGCCGCCTTGACCTTCGCCGAACTTTTTAACACTGCCAACTTCTTATTGACCTTCCGACTGATCTCCTTACTCCACTAACAGCTGATGGGTAGTCTTTCTAAAGAGCGAAACCTCCACTACCTACTTCCTTTATCCACCTGACCGAGCAACACCTTGAAGTTTAGTTGAAGTTTAGCTATTATGGAAATCGGAATAAATGAAATAAATTAATGGCAGTGACACAATATTTACACCGGAAAATAACAGCAGGAAATATATCAACAGACAACTGGTTGGATGTCACGTGGCCTGTATGAATGCATCTGATTGGCTGACCTACTTCTATAGACTTGAGAAAAGAACACTTCTTAAGAAATGATAAGAACGCCGTCAAGAATTGGGATAGCAAGTTTTCTTTGAAAATCTCAACTTGCCAAAGTTAGGAAGCATTTAAGAAGAAATCACTGACTTTGCTGTCTGATTTGGATCTGAACAGTTGTGAGCTGGACGCTGAGACAGAGGTACTTCTATTAAGAAGAAGAGCTGAGGGATACTGATGTAATGGTGAATGGAAAGTTGAAAGCTTAAAGAATTATTTTTCTCACACAAAAATAGATTTCTCATCACGACCTGTTGAGTAAGGCTTGATATTGTTGCCAGCTGGTCATCGCACAAACTTGTCAACAATCCAGTTAGATGGAATTGCATGCTCATATTAACCCAAAGTCCACTGCGCTAGCTGGTGTGAAACCTGTCAGCGGACAGGTTTGTTCAGGTCTGTGACCTGTGCGTGAGTTTTACAATAAGACAACGAGGGTGACAGTGGGCCGTGAACTGCTGATCTGGAGTTGATGCTCGCAGTCGATACTAAGAAAGGCAGAAAGTACCAGCAGTCACACCTGTCTTTTTTATTAACATTTCCATGAATGCCAAAAGGAGTCCAGAGTAAGCATTTCATGTTTCAGGTACACGGGAAGACTGTTCCATGCAGACTTTCCACAACAAATAAATGTCTGAAAAAATTGAAAAAAATGCAAATTCATATGTTTAAAAGTTTTAACATTTATCCAATGAAAATGGAGCAAAGCTCCATTTGAGGGGATGGCAGAGTCACTCACTCGCTTACTTTTGTCAGCGCCAAGACACACACACACACGAGGCACTTTTCTGGCTGTTTCGACTTCATCAACACGACGTTTCATACCAACTATTTTAGCGTGCAGTTAGTGGCCTACACGGGTCCTTCGGGCAACCGTCCCACAAGCTCTGCTCACTCCTTGCCTCTACACCTATTCAGCTAGACCCCGCCTAGAATTTCTTTTTAAGTAAAAGAGTGTTCATTGCGATAAGCCAGCCAACATACAAAAACTAACCCACTGTATCAGTGAATAAGGCTGACCTGGTAACACCGATGATGTGCCTGCAACATGGATGAAGCAGCTGATGATATCGGCTGTACATAAAACATAAACTAAAATGAATGAAAAATGTACACTTTTTATTGTACGAATTTTTTCATCGACCACAGATTGACACTAACCATCAGTGACAGCCACAGCAAAAGCTTGATCTAACAGATCGACATGCCTCATTATGCTAGGCCAACTGCATTTTAAAAATCCCGTGACTCACGTAGCTGACGGAAACAGCAGCTGTAGCCACTTTTCCCTCACCCAGAATTAATCACATCTAGAAGAAAATGCTACAAAGAAAGTTAAAATTTTCGTAATCAATGAATGAAAAATGTACACTTTTTATTGTACGAATTTTTTCATCAACCACAGATTGACACTAACCATCAGTGACAGCCACAGCAAAAGCTTGATCTAACAGATCGACATGCCTCAATATGCTAGGCCAACTGCATTTTAAAAATCCCGTCACTCACGTAGCTGACGGAAACAGCAGCTGTAGCCACTTTTCCCTCACCCAGAATCAATCACATCTAGAAGAAAATGCTACAAAAAAAGTTAAAATTTTCGTAATCAAGACAGATTTCCAGTTGTCCAGCACCTCGGACTTGCTGATATTACACTAGTCAAAGAAACCATTGTAAGTAATGGTGACTCGGTGAGTGATAAGATATCAAGCAAGAAACATTTTGTGTCACTTACATCAGATGGTTCCACAGCAGACGGAGCAATTTGCTGGCACGGGAACGTGACAATCTCTCCATCTGCCACAGAACAGTTCAGCAGTGTTGTACGAGCGACGCCTGTGATCTTTTAATCAGTCCATGCTATGCTGTAGCAATGGGACAGATCTTTGCCTCTGGGTTTAATATAGTTCAATCTAATATAAAATATCAAATCAAATCAACTACTTGTTTAATAAAACTTTGTCAAACTGAAAAGCAGTATACAATAGGACTCATATATCACTGCACAAAAAAACAAGTTTTATACAGCATGTGGACGACAAAACTCTTATCAGTTAAAAGGTTAGTTTTAGCAGCAGAGTAGAAACACGATAACTTAAACCTTAAAAACTGCTGTATTTTGTCATGACTTCAATCAAACGTGTCTCATGAAACTACTGTAAATTGCATGACTCAGACACAGACTGTGTGGAAAGGATAGCACACCACTCTCTCGGCGGCAGATGACCATATTACCCGACACCGCCACCGGCACGTACTGCTGACCATCAGCACCTACTGTAATAACAGACAGTAACATGCAAGTTCAGTATTGAAATATTGTATATTATTTACACCTGGTACTCACTACTGCTGCCTAGCTGTTGAACAGGACAGGAAAAAATCAAGCTATGCTGACTACATGAAGTAGCAATAAAGCATGAGGCATGAAAAGGTGGTAAGCATCAACAGTTTGGTATCTTACGCATGACATTAACAATCATAGTTAGTTGAGATGTGGTCCATGCATTTCACAACAACTATCAATTACAGAACTAGTAAGTTTATGAGTAGACAATGACTAGAGTAGACCTGTCACGTGAAATCACAATCCCACTCCAGCCACAGCTTCACGAATTTGTTAATGTAATAATGTGAATTCCTGGACATTTGTGAATTGTGTACTACGGTACTGTCAATTTTTTTTACTTTTTTCATTTCATTTCATTTTCATTTTTACACAGACAAGTACAGAGTAAGAAACTCTTAACATCATGTACCCGGTACAACTTTGCTACTACACCTAACAAGCGAGTTATTTCTTAGCAGAACGCATTTCCATGTAGATGAAGCGAGCTTTAAGACCTTCCCTCTAGGCAATGAAACCGTTTCTTTGCTTGCTCACAATGTGCAAACCCTGGCTGTGTGCCGTTGAGTAGAAACTGCTTAAATGCCACAGCCAAACTTGACAGCTGCTGAGCCGACCACTTTCTGCAGACTTTCGGTTGCTGAGAGTCTTCCGTCACTGTCATGTTGAACGTTGGACTCTGTGTCATCATCACTGGCAGACTGATCTGATGCTGTCGGATTCTGAGAAGTTTTAGCACTCCTTGTTGGCTGCTGGCAGCTGGAACTGCAGTGTCATCATATTCGGCAGCACAGTTCCATATAGTCATATCATGTTTTTTGGGTCGTCAACAGGTCTCAGACAGTTTCACTGTCGTCTGTAGCCAACTCTTACAATTCCTTTGTGTTTCTTTTTTACCACGATTCAGCATCGTTATGGACACAAAATTAGTTGCTGTGCTGTAATAAGTAAACTGGTACATGTGGCTGCTGTGATAAATTAGTTATTGTTGCCAGTGTACCGGTATCATCTGCAAACGTCCCACTTTCCAAGAACACAACATAGTCACATCCGTTAGCTGCTCTGCTGACTTATGCTGTTTAACTGGAGCTTCATATTCATGTCCTCTGTTCATTGCCTGAACAGTGGGATTTGATGTGGAACGAATGAGTCATTTGAGTGTCTGCAAATAGTTTTCAACAGGGAATGAACTCAATTCATCCAATTGGAGCTCTGAAGAATCTTGCATCATCACCCAAATGCAACGGAGAGTGAATGTTATAGGCAAGGAAATTTTTACCATACATTTGTTCACAATTTGCCACACAGTGGTGCAGCAGTTTGCATGCATATTCTAGGTACTGCTGTCTTGCATGATTGACCTGCATTAGCATTATGCTGATGCTAACTGAAATGTTCAAGAAATGTTTGTATAAATTTCGTTCTGTATTAAGCACAAGTGGACCAGTGTACAACCGAAACTGTTGAAACTCTGTTGCTTTCCATCTGTCTAGTTCCATAAGTGACAAAATCACTTGGAATGATGTTACTAACTGCCCTGAAATCTGCAGAACCTGATGGCTGCTTAACCTAACAAGTCAGCCATCTTTTTTTTTTATCCAAAACTGCTTCGTGTAGCGGACAGCACCCAAACATGCCAAGTGCATATAGTCCAAAGGGAATGCACTGATGAAGTCAGGTAATATGCTATAAAGATGAGATTGGCCATTCTGGTGTGTTTTGTGATATTCCAAATTTATAAATGTGTCATGTCAGTGCTTTTGGTGTAAGCAAGCACTTTTTGGCACTGAAACATCTTGAGGCAGCAAAGGTTGTATGGTTATTTATAAATAGTCCTACTGTCAAGCAGTGCTCACATGCATATAAACTGGTGTGGTCTGTTATGTTTTTTTGCAAATGCTCTCGCTGGGGCAGCGCAGGTTAGTGCATGTAATACTACTGGCATCACTGCTGAGTTGCCACTCTCAGCTAACAACAGAAGGAAACGTGGCGGTTATGGCAGAACCCACGACGGATGCACACAGCTGCTTACAACTTGAATGTATGCTCACAAGTGCAGTCGAACCCTCATCAGTGTCGTCTGGCTTTGCATGAGGGTCGTTGCAGTGATCACGGCTGCTCGGAGTATAATAGTTCAAACAATTCTGAGGACGAACCTCTTGCCTCCAGCAATGAACTGGTTCTTCTTGACTGCTTGGCCCAAATTGACCTACCCTGGTCTGTATTCAGCTCTCTGCCTTCTGTACGGTGGTGAATGTTGCAACAATGATAAGACATTCTCCATGCTGCCAGTATCTCAGAGAAATTGGTCCTCAGATATGATGTCAAGGACGGAACATTGACGGCCTCCACACGGTGAAGCATGCACACTGCACAGTGCCGCGTCCTTGATGTAATCTGCTGCAAATGGTGCTGATGTACCGTTAAGAAACTACTCACTCACTCACCTCTTTGAAGTGTAGGATGGAACCTCTGTGGTATATTTTTGCACAACACTTGATGTGATGACGTGACTTAACAGTTCCTCATTCTACAGTAAACAAGTGATGCGTGACAGCCGATGTACTGTGTGATTGATGACTGACTGTGGTGTTGAAATTCCTCTCTTGCAGGGCCCATGCTTCATTTTACAGGAGGGGTTTGGAATTGGATAGGGAGAGAAGGGAAGGAAGGGGAGTGAAGAGAAAAACATAAAGAAAAGACGGGAGAGTTACGGTTGTGATATTTACTTGTTACGTACTACTATAAAAAACTATTAAAAACACAATCTTCTTATAAAATGAACCATCCATCTTAACTGCAACAATCTGGCTAAAAAAGGATTGGATTCAACAACAGTTTCTTGCAGGAAAGTTAGCACTGTTGACACTGGATTGCTGTTGTGCAAGTGTTGAAGCACGTTTGTTTTGAGTGAATAATAACATCAACATAACACGTTAAATAAATGACAGTGTTAAGTACATGGCGCTATCATTCACACAGTAGACAGCTGTGACAGACACGTCAACAGAATGTGTGATGGCAACACAAGGGAAAGCAGCAGTTGAACGTCGTTGTCGAAGGTGAACACATCCGACATGTCACACAGTTCAAGTGCATCACTGATGGCAGCAGTCAGAGCAGAAGAGATTGTCGTAAACGTGCTGCTTTGAGGCAGAAGAAACACGAAGAAGAAGATGAAGGAACTGTTGAATACGAACACACACTTGTGAACTAATGAAAACTCACTGCGAAACACATACAGCTTCCACAGCAGCGATCTGTGCCTCTGAGAAGTCCGACTTGAACAACTTTGGCTTCCAGTCCGTGCCATTAAGAAACTACTCACTCACTTCCAGTCAGGACACTAGTGTGATATTGTCCACAAAGCCCCTTGACAATTGACATGGGACGCTCATAACAAACAGTGGAAGACTGTAGCAGGTCGTGTTGTAAGTAGCGTCCAGGAAGCACACTTTGACTGGTGGATAAATGCTGATTAGTGCTGCACCAGAACGGCACATAGTGAGTGAGCAAAGATGGACACTGCTGCAGCTGTTGTACATCAGATTCACAGCAGCAGCTGAAGTTGAAGCCACTTGTTTATATAATCTTATTCTTGTTACAGTATATAATCTTAATTATTTTCTTTCCATCAACCAATGTGGTTGGCACTGTATAGCCTAATTGTGGTAATGTGCCGTTAAGAAACTACTCACTCACTCAACCAACCAACCAACCACTGAGTTATCAGCAGCAACCGCTCTGCACAACAATGGGCAGTTTAAGATTCCTGGCTGCATTTGCAGCATGTCTACGGTAAGTACAGCAACAGAGCAAACAGGTGATGTGTAGTGACAAGTAACTGTACATAAGCTCAGTGGTTTGCAGCAGAAGCTTGACGCATGAAGTTGACTACTTGGCCAGTAATGTGCGTCAGTGATTGGAGGAGAAGTGTGAGTGACAGCGACAAACACCATGCTGTGACAGCTTACACACCTTGGCTTTGATTTCATGCAAGCCTATCCCCCATGTCGATAGTGTAGTGTGGTGTTGATCGTATGAATTCTTGTCTCGGTGGTGCAGTGGTAGGGTGTCGGACTTCTGGCCATGGTCATTGGTCATTGGTCATGAGTTCGAACGGTGTCACGTTCCAGCGCCTCCATCGGCGAGTCAGGCCCCATATCAAGTGTGGTGGTTTAGAAGTGTACAGCTGGTCGAGAGGAACTGCTACAGTGTCAAAGAGAGCAGCAGGTGAGCACTTGTAGCTGAAAGGCGGAGGACGGCGACACTCTTTCGTCTATGTCCTTCTTGGAAGGCGGCCGTTCCATAGCAGCTGCCGGTTGGCTGTCACTGACGACCAACACACGCTGAATGTCAGCGGTCTGTTGACTATCACACCTTGGAGGATGTTGGGAGTTTGATTGGCGCCTCTCTCGACGACTTAGTTGTAGCGACTAGCTTGCAGTTACTATCACAAGGTCCGGTCCGGACGTCAACCAACTCGACCCTGGACGATCTCGCCGTGCTGTTGAAGACTCTGGCTGCAAGTACCATCCTGATGTACACTTCCTTGCACATTCGATGACTAGCTTGCTGCTGCTGCAGTTCATCCACAATTTGCAAGGACGATTGCTTCAGGTAGCCAGGGTTCCTGTCGCAGCGCTCCTTCAGGTCATTCATTCTTCAGTCGTACAACGGTTTTGCCACAGTTGTCCGTGCGTCGGATGATGTCGTGAGACGGGAGAGCCTCTGTTACTACAACGGACCCGCCTTTCTTCTGCAGGGCGTGCGACTTCCGCTGGTGTTGCTTAAGTGCAAATCGCGAGAATTTTGTTATACCGCATGTTGGACAGATCTAGTCTTTAGTCATCTTTCAGTCTCTAAAATACACACGAATAGAGCAGTTGTGTTTCACGGTACTAATTCTACATGATACAGTGTAAATACACTAAGTACATAGGGCACTATCTCTCATCCCTTCCATAACTAACATCCCACCCATTACAATAGTCGTGGCCAACAGGTACGTTTCCATATTACATTAGCTGTTGGAGCTTGTTTTTACTTAGCATTTTATATCATTCGCTTTTAATATCTTTATATGCTATTGCATATAAGCTTACTATTATACATTTTCCACAACATCCAACTTGAATGGCACTGTATAGCCTAATTGTGCTGATGTGTCGTTAAGAAACTCACTCACGCCAACAGGTACACTCGCGCGTGTCCGTGTTGTCCTTGTCTCTCTCGGTGGTTGAGAACATATTTTACTGACTGTGTTTCGATAGACTGTATGCTGTATCCTGTGCCTTTCAAGACAGAGTATAGTTCAGTACAAGTGCCTATAAATGGTGCTGGTGCACTTAAATCTGAGAATCTGTTACTTTAGAATACCTTTAGAGTGTTTAGGGCGAAAAGAACAACTACTGGTAAAGAGAAGCTGGTTTGTTTGTAAACATGTGTACGGAGCACACAATGAGTAGCGCTGTGAGGAGCTTTGTCGACCATCGTGTCTAGTTACTCCAGTACACAGTGTGACCTTAATACCAGGCATGAGGCTGTTGAGAAAGATCTCAAAGTTTGCGAGCTGGTGGCGGAAGCCAAGCCATATGAGGAATATGTCATCAAGAAAGCACCTATAAAGAAGGGGCTTAACTGAGAAGCCCGTTCTGGCTGCTGACTCAGATGTCTGAAGGAAGCTGTTGGCCAAAGAGGGGATGTAGTCCTTCCTCATGGCTGTGCTGCATATCTATAGGAATAGACACCTGGTAACTGAAAATCGTTAGTACGTAAGGTAAGCTCAAGAAGTTTCAGAATCAGCTTGTTAGGTTGAGCTGTGTCAGGATTAAGTCTAAATGATTCGTGGATGATATTCAAGGACACTGTTTAAAAGAAATAATTCCTTTATTTCAAAGACGAAGAAGTATTCCATTAATCGTGGCTGCTGTAAGATTAGAAGTAGAGTGTTCAATAGGTCTGTAATGATGAGGATTCAGACCTTCCTGTGAGTAGGAGGAGCAGTGTGCCATCTTTGTTTGTTTGATAATAATGTCCTTATTATTCTTCAAAGACCACACAGTTGCTTTCTCCTCTGCAGTAAGATTATTTTTAAAATTTAGAAAAAGTATCAATAGAAGGAGGAAAATGAGGACTTTGTTGCCAAACGTGTGAGTAAACATACTGCAGTGCTAGACCACGTATAGACATGCAAGTTGGGTGACATGTTTACACCCGAAAACTGTCGGCCTTTAGAGTCGGCAACTATGAGTGTTTCTGTGCCACTATGCGTTCCCACTGGGATGCTATTAGTGTCAGACATTTCTGAATTGCTCTTGCTCTACGGATTGTGCTGATATGCCGATAAGAAACTACTCGCTCACCCTACGGATTGAGGTAGAGCTGAAATTTCAGTATCAGAGGCCGTGAGCAGGTTTTCCATTGATAATACAGCAGTCATGTGAGATATCTTCCGGCTGAAATTTGAAAATATTTGTTGTCAACCAAATCACAGTTTGATCGACGTTATCACAAGCAACACGGTAATTTTGCAAATTTGTATGCCTTGACTAGTTTCCTATGTTAAAAAACACGAGCCTCGGTGGAAAAGATTAGTCAATCAGCTGTTGCCACCTTCAATTCTATTAATATAGAAACCCTGCTGTTTACATTTGTCACAGCCATGTATACATTTGACCAGACGTAGTTGTTGTTTGGTTGCAAACACCGATGAATGTTGCCCAGACGCAGAAACTGAATTGCTGGAACCTTCAGCTGGCTGGTCAAAATCTATGGCTGCTTTTCAGCTAAGCCGATAAACAGAACTGGGCAACCTCCACTGGATTAAAGCCTATGGCTCTTCCAATGCTGGTAGGTTTGGGTGACAGCTGTGGACAGCAGAGAAGAAATCCTGCAACCCAGCCTTTACAAGCCATTTTCTTCTCTCTATTAAAGTTATGCTCGATGTCATTTCTCTCTGCTATCTGATATGCCATTGACCTTAGGTCCTTCTGTGTCATGCTGAAAAGTCTGTTCTGTGTCTGTGTGCAGAAATCTACTAGCTGACCCTCAAAACCAGTGTTAAGGGCTGGTGTCTGACGACGTGGGCACAGGGCAACAGCAGACATTTGAACCGAAGCATGTGCCTGACGACTGATAACAGTGGTGCCAGGTAGGGCCATGGATTCCGTAGACTAACCACAGTTTGTGCTGTCTCTGGCTGGCTAGCCTCTGATTTCTATCCAGAGCTCACTAAGCACTATCGTGAAGTGTGGCAGGCTGAATGGGATGGATGCTCTGCTAATAAACTGCACTCTGTCAAACCTCACCTTGGTTACTGCAGCGTCACACATCTCAGTCATCGTCTACTCTCTTGCGATAGCCAACCACTCTGCGATGAATGTAAATGCTCTCTAACAGTCAAGCATATTCTACTGGAATGCTGTAGTCTACAGGATGTCTGTGAAAACTACTTCACCTGCAGCTTGCTTAAAGAATTATTTGAGAATGTTGATGCAGCAACAATCATGGATTTTATCAAAGAAGTTAAGTTTTATCATCTTGTTTAACGATCTTTGTTAGTGTTTCCATTTTACATTAGCTGTTGTAGCTTCTTTTTACTTAGCATTTTATATCATTTGCTTTTACCATCTTCTATATGATATTGCATATAATCTTGCTATTATATCTTTTCCACAACTTCCAACTTGAATGGCACTGTATAGCCTAATTGTGGTGAGGTGCCGAAACTACTCACTCACTCACTCGATGTCGGTGCTGCTGGTGGGGCATTGAGCCGCGCTGCCGGTGTTGGACTCCTGCTGTTCAGCGTCGGGCTGTCATCGCTGACTATGATCGGTGGTTCTGATGAAAAGTGGACGTGATTTGATGTCTGTTGGTTTACCGTTCCATTCAAAGTACTCAGCAAAGCGTAAAAATTCAGCGGAAGCGAATGTGTTCTTATCTGAGATCACGTCTGATGTCTCACGGAGTGTTGACGCAAACACTGTTCCACCCAGTCTTTAAGAAACTACTCACTCATTCACTCACTCACTGTTACATGGAAATATAATAATTTGCGCCTGACAGTTGCCATAGCTGACCAAGCATCCGACTGCAGCTGTCTAAGC
>Ga0209680_1000265_pt1 | contig 13677 bp, 7 predicted proteins | sample WorMetLIZISLAND1_FD_187413 | JGI IMG/M metagenome (GOLD analysis project Ga0209680, IMG submission 187413) | Marine gutless worms symbiont microbial communities from Max Planck institute for Marine Microbiology, Germany - Olavius loisae LIZARD... ... | reverse complement strand
GCTCAGCAACGTCCAGCAGGGTCAGCCATCAGATGTCGAGAAGACCATGACAAGCGCCATCAAGGCTAAGATGCAGCTGTTCGCCAATACTGGCAATCGAGGGCGTTGCCTGGAGAAGGCCTACAGCTATCTGACATCAATTCCGGCAACGTCCATCGAGGCTGAGCGCGCCTTCTCGGCTGCTGGTGTCTTGTGCACTAAGCTTAGCTATATGTTTTAGACTGAATGATCTCTCAATTGACACCATGTGTCTTTTGCGTGCATATTACAGTAAATGCCGCAAATAAAATGAAATAAACTATTATTGGATAGAGTCAAACTGTAATAATCAAACCTATAGGCCTACTAGTAAGCTTCTCATACGCTACTTTAAATTAACACGGACTATAATCACAGTATAATACGTCTTATTATACTGTGCTATAATTCTGTGATGGAATTTTTGTTAAATGACGAAATCATTGAATGTTTAGCCTAGAAATGTGTCACTTGCTTAATTATAGTTTTTGTTTTTATTCTGCTATAGAGCCTACGTTTGTTCTGGAGCTTCGTGCTTCATATACTGTGTTTGTACTCTTTACCCCCGGGGGTGAGATTTTATACCCCCAAATCCCCAGGGCCGAAAGTTGTGACGGGGTGGCTTCCCTATTTCAGACTAGGCAACATCCATCCGCCCCTCTTCCCCCAGCGACAACAACCTCTCAGGTTGGTTTTGTTTCAGTTGCACAAAAGATTCTTTTTTCAAAGCTTTGCATCATTTTCCCATATGAGATGTAGGGTTAGTCGGTTTGCTCCGTTGAGCTTTACATAACATTAGTTTTAACACAATTTGTACTACTGCTCATGGTGCATTGTGCTGGCACACCATGAGCAGGATTATAAGTTGCTGAGTCAGATATGGCCTCTTGGATTGCCAAGCCAAGCTGGTGGTCCGGCCACTCTGTGCTGGGTTGCTGTTTTGCTTAGAAAAAACCAGTTTTAGTTCAGAGTTATCCTTCTCCTAGGTACAGTTGGTCCATGGTGCCTCATAATATATTCAGCACAACCCTTCCAAGTTCCGAGTTACCTCACAAAGGGTTTCCTTCGTCCACTAAACGGAGGACGCACCCCTACGCCAATGTACTTGAGCGTGGGTTGCATCACACACACACACACTGTACACTGATGATACTGGCAGGTCGGCCCAGCCGCAGTGCTGCACGTATTGTCATACAGTTGAACGCCTGATGTCTGTGTAGATACATGGCGACGTCTGGAGCTGATCGTAAGCTGAAGGTTTGGGATCTGAGAACACTGAAAGAGTTGAGCAGTTTCACGTTGAAAGCTGGAGCCGGTCACATGACGTTCAGTCAGCGCAGTCTACTGGCCTGTGCCGTTGACAGAACTGTTGAGGTTAGTGTGTGTTCACTGGCACTTATTTGCCACATGGCAACAAATTTGGCATAATTTAACTACTTAATATACTTCATAACATCTGTTCTAGTCTATTCAACATTCTGAAATTTAAACAAACTCTATAATTGTCTCGGAATAGATCATACTTATCTAACCCACTCTTACCTCTTAAAGATCCCCAGTATGTATACCTTGTAAACTGCAGAACATATCAGTTGTGTAGATTCACCAAAATTTCTATACAGCTTCTAATCTCAAAGATCTCTTACATAATATTCATTCACCTTTTATACATGCCATTGGCCCTACTAATAAACTTTGTACTATTTCAGACGTAACACAGCTGCTATTTGCATGCGTAACATGCCATATAACCTAACTGTCCATCTAGGGATATGACGGAGCCAGCCAATATCTGCATCCGTCGGATGCGGATTTCATGTGCAAAATCCGTCGGATTCGGATGCAGATTCGCAATCCGTCACATCCATCCCTATGTCCATCCATCCGTGCATGCATAGCATGACGCTAATTTTAAGGAATCTGAGAAAAAATTATCTGTAGTGTATTATTTAGAATATTTCCATGGGGCTCTTCTTACTAAGACTGATATCATTATATTGCATAGTGTAAAGGCCACATAATTTCATGTGACGTTGTGGCAAAATGTGGTACATTATCAGTTAACAGCAGCATACAGCTGCAGTTTTCCAGCTGCCAGTGATGCTGCTATGTTTGTAGGAAGCACACACTACACAGTTTATTGTATAATAGGCCATTCATACTTACGTGCATGTCAGCGACATCAGCTGCACAGAGAGAGTTTAGCTCAGTAGCACAAGAGGCAATATCAAGAACTATTTCCTGCAATGATGGCCTTCAGAATGGCAGACTCTTCAGAGTGGCGGCCCAGACTGTCACCATCCGCCCTGTTTACCTTGACAGTGGCAGGCAACCTAAGCTTAAGTTTAGCCGCATACAGATGGTCGTGACGGGGATTAGGTTACGACCGGGAGTTGGTCTCAGACCGTCAATAAGTCGTTCTGCATATCGACATAGCGAAGTAGTGTTGCCCTTAAGGACAAAATTGTGGTCCTTGGTCTTGAAGACTAAAGTCCTTGGTCAAGTCAAGTCCTGACGTTGATATGCTACGGCGGCCCGGACACTATCGACTGGTCTTATATACTTCCATACGACCTAAGAGTCATCCATATTCCTACCAATAAGCAGGCCTTGTCCTTGGTTGTCCTTGACAAAATTGTGGTCCTGGCCTAGGCCTTAGTGCTCAAGTCCTTGTTAACAACTCCGGTAGTCTGTCGTAAGCCAATTTTAATTTCAGATTAGTGCTTCTCTGACGCAGTCACAGGAGTAGATTGACGAGCATGTGTCATTGAGGTCTGCAGGCCTTACCACAGGTCACCAGGTCACGAGAGCGGCTTGTGAACGATGGCACATTGACAGTCTAACAATGACTGTTGAAATATTATCAGGTTTATCGTGATGTCACTTCAAGCACATCGATGTACCTGACTCATCGGCTGATGAGCAGTGCGTGTAATGTCAAGTTCTGTCCTTTCGAAGATGTTGTCGGGGTTGGTCACACCAACGGCTTCTCCAGTCTCCTTGTGCCAGGTCAGTCACTGACGTACAAAACTTTATCCTGTGAAGTTAGTGAAATTTTTCCCCAGGGACTGATAATTTTATGCACAATTTTACACATCTATTGCATGTTCATTTGTATGTCAGGCTGCAAAGTTATATTCTCTAAACTGGATAAAGTTATTCCATATCTGTAGTGTATGTAACTACAGATATGTCCATATCTGTAGTGTATGTCTGTATTATGCCAAAACAGCTAAACAACAAATATCAACATATCAGCTGCATGTCATCCTGGCAACCATCATATAAATTTTTACAGTTTATTATGCATCTGTGAACGATGAGTTAAACCACACAATTTATTGCAGTTTCTGATACTGCAGACTTCTGTCAAAAACACTTCTGATAATGATAAAGTTCATAATTCATATCATATGTTCAAATCTTTCACTCACCATCTGCCTGCAGATGTTTGTAGAACTCATTAATAGCTTTGTTACTACCCATTTGTTGTTATGCATAGTGCACTAACAGTGCATTGTATGCTGTCACAATATGTCTCTGTCTGTATTATGCCAAAACAGCTAAACCACAAATATCAACATATCAGCTGCATATCATCCTGGCAGTGCAGTACTCTAGTCCACTCAGAATAGATGTAGAGACTAGACTAGTTGCAGCTTCTTTATCTGGAAATTGAATTTGTTTCATCGCTGAAATACAGGCGTGGCATAGAAATGTGAGCTTTTATGGTTGTGGTAAGCTGAGTTTCTGTTGATATATGTACAAGCCAACAGACGACAAAGACTGTTTGTATCACTCGACATTTTGACAACACTTGCATGCAGACGCAGCCTTTCAACACAGTAAAACCTGTATTTCCACATGAATACCAGTATGCCACGTGTCATCTTCTACTGTGTCGCGATTACAAGGGCCTATCTTTGGCGTCAGCTGCTGTAATGCATTTAAAACGTTGTTCAACGTCACTTGACATCATGCAGCTGTCTAGAAGTTCTGAGCAGATAAAGACTCACATTTATGACTTGGTCTGCAACAACTGACTACATACAGATTACAAGTACAAGCTGCACTGTTTGTGCATGTCGTCACTGAGTAATAGCTGAGCGTCACTCAATCACTGGCTTCTTGTTGAAGTGTTGTGTGCAGCGTCGTCTGTGTGTGTGCACATGTGTATCACTGTGAACATGTATAGTTGCTCTGTTGAGTAACTAATTGTGTTGTGTCGTGGCTTGAGCTGAGTAGGACTGACATTGTTATCACAGTCTCATCTGTAGACAGTAACATAACACACTGAATATGTATGAAACACTGTGACATGTTGCACAAAGTCAATGTGTTATTGCACTTTAAATTAACTACAAGTGGAATGCATTTAATGCATGCAAGTTGGTTGACTGTCGACTATGAACATTGATGGCATATTTCAGGTGCTGGAGAACCAAACTTTGATGCACTCGAAGCGAATCCATATCAGACAAAGAAGCAAAGAAATGAGTCTGAAGTTAAAATGATGCTAGAAAAAGTTGGTACATCAGTCTGTGCAACTTATATAATAATGATCATAGAAATATGTCAGCTTACATTATAATGAGTGATCTGCAGTTTACAGGTGTTTTGAGACTACGGTTCAGAGTTTGATTTGCACATTGCAGTTGTTATTGCCATTGTCTGTGTCAGTCTGGCAGTGTCAATGTGCCATCGTTCACTGGCGACTGACATCATCTCTGCTGTGACGTCGGGTGATTGCCATTGTCTGTGTCAGTCTGGCAGTGTCAATGTGCCATCGTTCACTGGCGACTGACATCATCTCTGCTGTGACGTCGGCAGTGTCTCAACCGTGTCTGATGTAGTTTTGATAGGACATTTAACTGCACTGACATCGAGTGTTCCAGTAATAAAACAGTGTTCAGCTGAGAATGCTTCTAAGCTTCTTAGTGTCTTAACTTGTGATTTCTATTGCACAGATATTGTTGACCTGATGTGTGTATGTGAGTCAGATACAGCCAGATATGTTGTCAGTGGATTCTGCAGCACTCGGTCGACTAAACACTCGGTCGTTGCATGACAAGATGAATGAGAAAGCCAAACTGATGGTGAAGACAGCACGTATAGTAGTTACAGTTGGTGTGCAGTGTTCTTTGTTGGTGTGATTCATTTTGGCATGACGGTCTGAACCAAACTCACCTAGGTTTGGTCTCTGACCAGTTTTTGCTTCATGTCACTGGGTTCACTCATTGTGCTTATATTTCTTTGCATGTCTTATGCTTATGTTTCTATTTTCTTGTATTGTGTGTGCAGACGTTATATTATTGTAACATGGTGAGGTGAGCCTAGTTAGACTGAGGCCTGCCTGGATAACTAACCACCCTCATTCAGTGCTTTGACTCTGTTGGTTGGGTCACCAGTCCTGTAAAAACATCGTCCCTGAAATGACCTAAACTGTGGCCTGTTAAGTCTTTCTTGGAGTTGCATATCTCACCCGACATAATCTGGTCATTTCAGACCACTAATCACTTGACTGATACTGACAAGACATATTCTATGTTAACAATGTTGTGTACATAGAATATGTACTAAGTGCAGTCCATACTCAATGTACACAACCTTACTTTCAAGCATCAACCATCAAATGGCACATTTCAGATTGAAGCATGCCCAATGTCGGCTTGGGAGCATTGTAGAATAAGCCCACTTCGTTTCCTGGCTGAGTGTCATAAGAAGTGACTAAACCAGGATAGTTTTGTTTTGCTGTGTTTTGTGTTGTTTGCTTTTCCTGGGTTGTCTTTAGTTCATGTATTGTCTGTATTTTTGTTGTCTGTCCTGTATTTTCCAGCGTGAACCAACATGAATGGCACTGTATAGCCTAACTTTGCTGATGTGCCGTTAAGAATCACTCACTCACTTCAGATTGAAGCTTCTCAGCGATTGGCCAGCAACTAGCAACCAGCTGCCATAAGATGTCACGTACATACAATTTTATATTACCCGTGTGCACGTCATCAGTCATGTACATAGACACAGTCTACTGACAGAGAACACTACAAGAAAATATACAAACTAAATACAACACAAAAAGCAAACAACGCAAAAACACAGCAAAACAAAACTATCCTGCTTCAGTCGCCTGTTATGACACTCGGCCACCAAACGAGGTGGACGGACCTCTAGTCACGGCTGTATTGTTGCTGTGTGTGTGTGTGTGGCAGTGGGTGAAGCCGAAGAAAATAGACTTTGAGCCTCAACGTCGGAAGAAAGGTCGCAACCGCGCAGGGAAACGTGAGCAGCGTAAGCAGGGTGTGATTGGCGAGCGTAAACGAGCCGATGTGAAGCGCAGCATTCAACAACGACTGAAACAGCAACAGCAGACTGGAGCGGGGACAGGTGTGCTGGACAGGTTCAACAGGACAACTAGCTGATGAGATGATACAGATCAACGCACTGTCACTGCTGGGTGGGTCGTCTGACTGGGTTGGCACTCGGCAGCACATTGGTTTAGTAGCTGTCAGGAGAGCTGTTCCAGCTGTGTGTTGTCCGATACAGTAAAGCATCTCAACAAAGAATCTGTGACACACTGATTATTGCCAACACTACACTGTCAAACTGATAACTGTACTTTTTAAGATAAATAGCTCACCAACTGCCTGTTACATCATAAAACCCACTTGCATATCGTGATTGGTTTTTAAAGTCAACAAATGTTTAAAACATTATCGAATACTGCGAACCTGAAAGTTTGTTTTACGTTGCCGAGTGATGACGTCATCTAAGTGGCAGAATCCAAACATCCAGCTTGTTTGTGCCGAGAGCACCGTTAAATTTAATATTTGGGACGTTGTCAGCGTAGTAATAATAATGTCGAGCGATGAAATTGACAGTCTTGGTTTATTCACGGTCTGATTTAAGACTGCAGTCCTATATTATGAACGTCTGGCATCAAATGTCCATAGCGCTAATACAGCCGGTACGGTAAATCACACTTTTAGTCACTATGCACAGTATAGTGCCCGTGAATCTTCACTCGTCCCGTGAACTGAACAGAACATCCTAACGACTATTTACTGTATTTACTGTATTACGCACTGAAAGACAAGACTAAGGGCACATCCAGCGTAAACGAAGCCGTGAGATGACGTCACAGATTCCGAAGATTTCCGGAAATGTCGAAAAATAAAACTTCAAAATTTCAGTATTTTGCGATATTATTCATCCATTTGTGTTTGCGTTGTGATAGTGTTCGAAACTGCTTTTTACTCACTTGCTGTAAAAACCTTTGACTATCATCTTTAAGCGAGCTGGGATTAGACGTGGGTAGATGTACAAAGTAATCATTTATTTCTTCTGCTAATTGCAGGTCAGCAAATTGTTGTTGTAAGTCACAAAAGAATGCGTTTTGAAGGGAGCACTCCTGGTTGAAGACACCAAACAGTTCCTCAACTGTAGTGCCTCTACACCGTGATTCATATACAATCGGGACCCCTTTCCTAACGAATACAGTGATGCAATTTTCATTCAAATCGATCAACATTTGAAAAAGTTAATACAAATGGATCCCGATTTTATGAATAACAGTGTACTTTCTTGTCACAGTATTGTTCTTAGAAAAGCAACTACGCGATTTGACTATTTTGCAACGTGTGATGAACTACAGTCTGTGAAGCCATGAAGGCTCATATGTTGACGTTGCTTTACTAGGTGCTACCTATGGTTTGCTGACATTTGGACAACAGGCAATATGGTAGTTGGTAGGGAGTAAATGCAGATGCTTTAATAGAATGTTTACTGATGTATTGTAGTGCTACTCTGATGGCGAGGAGTTCTGCCGTATACATATAAGTACCATGTGGTATTTTCCCATCCAAAGTATATTTTCAGAAACAATTATAAACTGATAAAAATGTGTAGTAAAACTTGGCATGATTAAATTAGAAAAAAATACATCCAACAAATAATGCACGCACGACTAAACAATTTTTCCTCTGGGTGCATGCACCCACCGACCCTTTGCCTATAGATGCATTGGCACCCACGGTAAGTCGGCGCCTATGGCTAGCACATTCTATTTTGCTTAATTACTGCATCAACGTCCTAATTGGAGTCAGTTCAGCGAGATTAACTGCGTTGCAGGCCTTCACAGTCTGCCCATAAAGATAGATAGATAGTACATGGTTTGACGTCTCCATCAACACAGTATAGGTTATACGGTCGACGGTTTTTACAGGTCAGAAGACCCAACCAACAGTATCAAAGTACTGAAGGCACACATAGACTACCATACACAATTAACAGAAAAAAACACAATAATCATACATAAACACAAAACACAGCAAATCCCCTAGTCTACAATAATATGGGGCGACTAGGGGATGGCTCCCACAGAGGGCAGGGTTGGTGGGGCTAAAATTGCCTAAATTTAATACGTTGTGTTAAATAGTTGCATCAATTCGTCATCAATGGGGTAACTATGCCATAAATTCACTCAGATGTCAATCTATAGATGTTGTACATTGCACATTATCAAAACAATAAGGCTAGAACTGCAATCGAAATCACATTAGGCCGTTGTCAAATTGCCACAGATTCATAAAGCAGTCACAATTATAAATGGTAAGGTCTAAAAGAACTAGAAGAAACTTTGTGCTAAGATCCTTGACCCTCCCAGCAAAACTACAAAACACAAAACAAAACATAGAAAAGTGCGTAAACCGTAGTCAATCGATTCCTGGGAAAATTACCAAAACCACTACAGACCCTGCAAGCCGCAGTGTATCAACAAATATGTAATATTTCAGCCAGAAAGTGACTAGCACACTGTACACAGCAGACATAAAACACAGCTTACAAAAGCTTCACAAACATGAGACACTAAAATAGGCAAGAAATAATACTTCAGTAATCTTGACTTTTGATGAACACAGGACTACAACTGACCTGAACATAAAGATAAGAAAACACAATTCTTGTCAGACTTAGTTGTTAGCGACATCTTGTCTGCGTGCCTTAATGGTTGGTTGGTTGGTTAGAGTTTAACGGCAATTTAAGCACACAAGTAGCAGTTATATCGTGCCTGAGGAAATTTACAGTTTATTAGTAAGGAGAATGGCGTGTATAAAAGAAATTATGCATTTAGCATGAATGTTATGGAAGAGATCTTTGAGATTAGAAGCTGTATGGAAATTTTGGCGAATAATATCAAAGTCGATACAACTGACAAGTATATGTTCTACAGTTAACGGAGGATATTGGAGGAGCTTCATGCTCATCTTCATCGTGCATGAAGTTCTATCACTTCATAAAAATGCAATAGTAAGATTGCACAATACGAAATGGCACAATAACCTGCAAATAGCACCACACAGTTAAACAACACAGTAAAACTGTAAAATCCTTAATATTCACATAGCCTTCATTTTGAAAAGTAAAAAAAAAATACAACATTACAGGGTGCGAGTATCAATACCACTTGTTACCAATATTCTGTGTTGACAACAAGAATTTGCAATAGAGCTCCATCACTACGCTGCCAGAAGCAATGCTCCTCACTTGCAGAAAAAAATTTACTGAAAACTTTTACAGCCAATGTTTTATACAAATACAACTGTGAGGTTTTAAGCTGCAAAGACAAAACACATGAAAATATATTAACACACAAAATCTCGAAACTAGAGGGCAGTGACATAAACGTTCTGCACTATGACGTACTGTAATAAAGTAATAAATATTCTGCAATAAATAACGAAATTCTACAATGCATGTGCCACACACTCAAGCAATAACAAAATTTCAAACTAGACAACTCAGCTCATACCTCTGCAAAGCAATCTCTTCATACACGTTACATTCACACACAACTGTATGTGTGGGTGATAGGGACATCAGTTGAATCAACAATGACGATGACATCAGGCATTGCTGCACTACCACAACACTCTCGTTCTGCAACAAAATGAAACTTCGATGACAATTTGAAAAAATGAATTAAATCTATTATCAATTTTCATGACAATACATCAACAACTATGAGAGAACAAATCTCATAATCACTCATAATCAATGTGACAGCTTCGCAGAGGCAGAAACATGCGCTTAAGACACAACTCATGTCTTCTAATGACATGACAAATATACCACAACACCAGAATACATCAAATAAATGAATAAAATGACTAGAGATTACAATGTGTCTCAAAAAACGTATCGAGTTTATTCATTAACAGCATGGACAAATCGCAGTCGTTCGGAATAACGTAAATGGTACAGCAATGTTAACAACAGTGGCAATACCACAACAAAATCACACAAAATCGTCATCTCGTTAAGAAACTAGACTCAAGTATCTAAAGCAAGAAGTGATTTGGAAAATTTTACAAGCAAACTGTAAGTTGAACATTACTAAGTACCAAATATTACTTCAAATTACTGCGATTTGTCTGTGCTGTTAATGAATAAATATGAGACTCTTTTGGCACTACATTGTGTCCAGAAAAGCCAGGACAACTGTTTCTACAAGAGAACTACGACAAACAGCTAAGGCCAGTAATGATGACAACATCGAACAGATAAAGATATTTATATACTAAATTAAAAACAAATCAATTTACTGAATACCCCCGCTACATCAACAGTTTAACTTGCAAGTAATAGTAAACAGCTTGTGGGCAACTATCAACCAGTGTTATTGCGTTATTTTAGTTAATGGAAACAAACTAAAATAGTGACTATCACTGTACTTAGAAATAACTGGGAGGAACAACAACTCACTCGACTAATAAACAACCGACCGTCTTGAAACACTGCAAGCTTTGTGCCAGTACAGGCAACAAGCAGTGTCATGACATGACCAATGATGTGCATGTTAGCAGAACTGACCAGCACACAAACTTTCAGCTAAATCAGAGTTATCACTAACACTGTGATGTGTACTGTGTCGGCGGCAAAATGTCGGCTGATTTTTAAAATTCTTTCACTATCAGAATCAGAAATTAATTCTGCATAAAACTGCACTTACGGCGAGAAAAGGTTTATTAAAGGAATTTCCGGATAAGAATGGAACAGAAGAGGATTGGATTGAAGAAACTGAACAGCAGACGGGTACTGTGGAACGGAAGGTCGGTAGCGGCAGGCGAGTCATGACAGATTGATGGACATAGTCACTTAAAGTCTCTTCCCACTATGTGGAGCGCGGGCTTAAGAACGTCAGTTTTTTTCTGGGCACAACGACACATCATGGTCCCAACAAAATACTACGAGTACAACTACTGGCAAACATCAAAAACAGTTAGGCAGACCACAGAGCAGCATTCTATGAACACTCAAGAACAACACAGTGATACGGTAAGAACCAGGCATAAAGAACTAGACGCAGACACAGAGGACGGCAGAGTCACTGGAGAGTGGTTGGTATACGCTTGGGATGTCGGACTCGATTGATGAGCAGCACGCAGCCACCAAGACGACCGCCTCGTTTCAACGGCTCACACACTCTTAGTGCTACTCGCGAGTAGTCAATTTTGTTCAAGTAGATCTGCCACCATCAGTCAATGACAAAATCTGTTCACTTTACACTAACTGTCAAAGATACCAACCTGAAAAATGGCAAAAACTCTAAATATCAACATGTAAAATAAACACCAGGGCCGGCCAGACTCAGCTGTATAGTATTTTCAGACGGAGCCAGACCTGGATTTGATTGCTTTAGCTTATGTGAACATGCATTCACTCAATGATTCACGATTGATACAATACAAGGTCCGTCACTAATCTTAGACACATGGATGACAATTTCTTATTCGCAGCGTCACCAGAAGAGCTACAAAAGCTGGTGAAGTGCGTCGCAAGAGTGACAAAAGACAACATGCAGATCAATGAAGGTAATGGCTAACAGTGACTCAAAGTAACGTGAAGTCGAGGAATGACAGAGATAACCACCAAGCTGAGAGACTCAACTGACTAAAGAATCAGTCTGGTCTGTCAACCTTTCACACAACACGAGAGACGAACACAGACAACTGCACCAGGAAGCTACTGAGAACAGAGCCGACATCCACAGAAACAGTCTACAAAATGACAGCAACAAAGAATGAGTCGTTAAGTCCTATCAAGCCAGTGTGGGCATGTGATAAGATGATGTAGAGTGACGTCAGGTGTCGTAGAAGGAGCCAGAAGACATGAAGACAACAGCTTGCAGTGGACTGGCAACACTCAGTGTATTAGACAACATCCACACAGCCAACCATCACAAAGTGACAACGGCAACATGACTTTATGCGAATTTGGCTTTATTTTGTAAAAACTCATTTGCACATGTTTACTGGCCTGAGCAGCTCCTGAAGTTGTTAGGACCCACCAGAACAGCAGTCATTTCAAATCACTTCATCTTTGCAAACTCAACTCACTAAGTCGGCACAGGTACGTGTGGACTGTAACTGCCAATTTTACACAACTACAACAGATATACAGTGTAAGTAAAAAAAAATCCTCCCAAGGGGACCTGACATATTTTTCATTTTTTCACAAACGGTTGAGAATTTTTAATCGATTTTTTACAGACCTATTATACATTCCTATCTACGCTAGATTACAAATTTTTATTCAATTATCCTCGATTTTGACGAAGTTATGCCATATTAAGCGCGACTACCCAGTTCACATAATATGCTCAAAATGTCCACCATCAGCCAAAACGCATAGGTTCAGACGTTTGTGTAAGTCACTGATAGCTTTCTTGATCGTTGTATGTGGCAAGTCACTATAAAATAAACACTTTTTTAATGTCAACAAACATGTTGGATATGACATGACGTCAACAATGACGTCATATGCTCAGTAAGCAAACTTAGAAGTTAAAGTTCTAGTGAAATGTAAAAATTCGCTGGGTGGTCGCGCTTAGTATGGCATAACTTTGTCAAAGTTGGAGATATTTGAACAAAAATTTGTAATCAAGTGTAGAAAGGATCGTATAATAGGTGCATAAAAAACTGATTAAAAATTCACAACCGTTTTGAAAAAATTTTCAGAAAACCGCAGGGGGGATTTTTTTGATTCACATTGTACAAACTGCCTGGCTAGGGCAATGTGACTACTGCAAGTTAGGCCCGTTACACTGTTCACACACATACACACAGCAGTCGCTTCCTTCGGCCGACGTTGGTGGTGTTTCATCACGACAGAAACAACCACTGACCTGACGTCCCTGTCATCAATACAGTAGCTACCAGTCAGTCTGTAGGCAAGTACTAATTGACTGCAGATTACAAATAAAAGCCATGCTGTGTGGCACTGGAAGAAGCATTGTTTGCACTGTCATTGTGTTAATGTTAAGCTAGTAAACAGTTTCATGACAGACCGCTGATCCTTTGGGAATCTGTTCAACACTCAAGTGGACCAGAGTGTTATTAGCGTAGATGACGCTGGCCGCTTCGTCTTCATCAACTGTCACGTACTTGTACCCAGACGCGCCAGAGTTGCGGATTTCCTAAAGGTCACATGCCATCTTTGATACTTGTGTCAGCTTACCACACAAACTAAAGCCGGCGACACACGTCACAGAAACTGGTACCAGAAACTGTTACCAGAAACTTGCACGAAAAATTTTGACGCAAGTTCATCACAGTTTCTTGCACCAGAAAAAATGACGGATAACACACAATGAAGTCTATC
>Ga0209680_1000263_pt1 | contig 13744 bp, 7 predicted proteins | sample WorMetLIZISLAND1_FD_187413 | JGI IMG/M metagenome (GOLD analysis project Ga0209680, IMG submission 187413) | Marine gutless worms symbiont microbial communities from Max Planck institute for Marine Microbiology, Germany - Olavius loisae LIZARD... ... | reverse complement strand
AGGTGGACAACGGAGCAGAGGAAGACAGAGAAAGAGATGGATCGACGTCGTCAAGCACAATATGGAGGACCTGCAGCTCAACGTGGAGGATGCCGAGAATCGAGCTGAATGGAGGAGAACCCGTGTGGCTGACCCCTCACCTGAGGGATCCACAGCCTGAAGGAGAGAGAGAGAGGTACGTTACGTCACATAAGCCAGTGAGTGAGTAGATCGTTATCGGCACATTAGCACAATTAGGCTATACAGTGCCATTCACGTTGGTTCACGCTGGAAAATACAAGACAGAAGACAAAATACAGACAATACAGAAACTAAACACAACCCAGAAAAGGCAAACAAGGCAAAATACAACAAAATAAAACTACCCTGGTTTAGTCGCCTCTTACGACACTCGGCCAGGAAACGAGGATGGCTTATTCTACAATGCTCCCGAGCCCACACAAGCCACCAAACTGAACTTAATGTCAAAGCAAATGAGAATAACACTACTAGAGATAGCAATATCATTCACACCAGTCTCCCATGTGAGCTCACATAAGCTTAACGATCACCGTTACATATCCACAGAAGTGACAGAACTGTCTAACGCAGTCGTTGTACTGATAAGTGATAGTAGCAGAAAGTATATGATCAATGACAGTCGTACACATGGACAATTAACACACCAAACTTGCAGTATATATTACTGTATATGATATGGGTAGAGGTAACTGTACTGTGTCAACATCCAAATCCACTTGGACTGAACGTTACTCGCACCCACTGATACTGGCTTTAGAACTCAATCAGTTATGCACAAATATCATCTCCAACAGACAACAGCAAACAATAACATCCTTCACTTCATACACAATAACTGCCAGTGTTTAATGTCTGTGCCGTTGATACCGGTATATATGTACTCGATGTGGTCAGTATTGCAACATGAAAAGACGCAGAAATACATGAAAACTAGTTATAAAAAAGAACCTTACGGAACACACGGAACTATATCAAGCTTCAGTGAAATGTTGCACATCTTTGACAAACTGCATCTGTTACTCCACAGCCGAAGTCACAACGACTCACTGTGGCCTATTCACAGCTGGTCAGTAAGCTGTACTATGGTTTAGTGTAACAAATAACTACATGCAGTTAAAATGATGAAGCACTGATATAAGTATGTCATACTAACAATTATGAGGAGACACTATGTTATCAACAGTCGATCTTCCCGTTACGTGAGTGAGTGAGTAGTAGATTGTTAACGGCAAATCAGCAGAATTAGGCTATACAGTGCCATTCATGCTTGAAAATACAGGACAGAAGACAAATTAAAAATACAGACGATACAAAAATTAAACACAACCCAGAAAAGCAAACAACGCAAAATACAGCAAAACAAAACTACTGTGGTTCTTCAGTCGCTTCTTACGACACTTGGCCAGGAAACGAGGTGGGCTTATTCTACAACGCTCCCAAGCCCACACGGGACATCTACCCATTACTGCAAGGGACGGCTTGACAGTGGCTCCATCTACTGAATAGAAATGAAACAAATGCAATTGAAAAAATCCTTGCATACCACTCACTATCACAAGTTATAACACAGAAAGGTAAACAAGAAAGCCCAGCTATCACTGACAACGCTGCACAATGCTTCTGAAAACGTCACGCTGTGTCTGTGTGTATGCTGAAATGCAAGTGTAATGATGGCAATGATGGTGTTGCATTGAGATGTACCGACTACACTTGTCACATGACAGAGTGAAATAGAACAAACAGTCTGCAACTGCATTCATCCTCGGTTGATTTGTAGCGACATCAATATAACCGTCAACATTGTTTATAGCACTCAGTCGAACAGCTCACTAAATGTTAGAATCTCTATACTGCACCAGTGTTTAAAGCCCACAGATTCAAGTAGGCCGAAACATTCAGTGATAATCGCTGGATCCTTCTCCCATGTTCTCCCTCAGTTTATAGATGTAGTTTTCTATTTCTTTTTGTGTGTTTGTATCTGTATAAGCATGTTTTTTATTTTTTTTTATTCATTGACATTACTCATTTACTGCTTGGACTGTTATGCATGTACGTTTGTTGCTGGCTTTTTCCAATAAATAATAATAATAATAATAATAATAATAATAATAATGTTAGGACGAACAATCCCATGGGAACTAGTTCCCAGAAAAGTAGCATAATTGGACTATCAGATGGCAGATAAACTGTTTTGACACAATACTGCATCGAGATGGACGGACAGACGGACGAAACAACAGCATATATTGCGCTATGCAGAGCATCACATAGGTAAATATTGCGGATGTTTATCATTGGCAAACACGCTTGCATGGACTGTCACATCATTTACTCATAAGACATATAAACTGGCACAGACAACAGAGAGGAGAGATCAGTTCAGCATAGTACAAAACAATACTTGCCACACAACTTGGTTGAGACAATGTGCCTCCTTAACAGCAGCTCAGAATGTGATACTGCATCATACAGTAGCTGCATTTAAAAATAGCTCTTCATGCAAACTACACAGAAAAATAGAATGCCCGGCTGTGCAGAGTACACCATCAGAACAAGGATACAGGCTGGATACATAGCAAGTGTGGTTTAACAACTCATTCGAAACATGACAAGTCATAATGGAAACAATTTTCACAGCCGATTTACTGACTGATGGTAAACAGCCCACCACCTCAACCAATCACTTGACAGCAACAAAACTAAACATAACGACGAACATGAACAACACACAACAAACCTAAACAAACAAACAAGACAACTACTGACATACTAGAGCAAATGAAAGTGAAGCCTGATTCAGAACAGCTTTAAACTTTTGTGCCTGCTATTTTATTGGTCTTTCCATCAGCCACACTCACTCAGCCTATCAACGCATAACTGAGCTTGTTTTAATCAAATTACACACACCAGTGTACATTACAGCAGCGTGCATGTCAGTGGGACTCTACATTGAGAGCCCCATTACTCGTCTAATTCGGGAGGGGGGAAACAGTAATTATCATTTTCAAAAATGCACCCAAAATGCCCAATCCAGGCTTCATTACTGATGTGGAGGGAGTATATACCTCTCTATGCACCACACTGCTTCTCTGACCTCCAGCGATGCCGATCCATCTTAATATTGTTTGACAACTTGCACTAAGTGTAGAATCAACTGGCACTGTTATAGGTAACTGACAATCAATTATTATAAGCAGTACAACAGTCAGCACCTGCAAGTTACTAAGCTAAGCATTTTCTACAAGCAACAGGCAGCAACAGGAGACAGAAAATATCACACGTTACAACAACGCAACCAGCAGAAGAACTCACAGTAGAACATTATCAGATCACCTCAAATGTGTTAAAAATATATGCACGTTCCTGCCAAGGTATTATGTGCTGATACACTAAAATCACACTACTGTATGTTGATGAAAATAACGAGAAAAATAGTGTGATGTATGTACACAGAGTAGCAATATCAATCATACAGCGATGACAAATGTTACAATATAAATTTGAGACGGATGAAATTGCACTGAGAGCTGTGACAATCAACTTGTCTTCTGTCAAGACAACATGTATCACTCGCATATTCATGTTGATATGCCACACACCCTCATATTCTAAGGTCGTCGGCCTCTTGACAAACAATACACAATACAGTATCACATCCAAATCTTTCTGGTTGACGACTCTCCACACACATATCCCTGACAGTTTATAGCGCTTGCAACAGTGTTAACTGTTACTCATAATAATGCCTCTAGAAGTGTTTAACTGTCAGTGATTCAAGTTACGTAAAATTACTTCACTGGTATCAAATGACTTTAATTACTGGACGCTACTAAATACTGGTACGGATTCAAATATTCAGCAAAAAGTTTCCCCGACACAATACTGGGCAACTTCTTTGTGACAAGCTTTTCCGGATAATTGCCACGATATTTGAGTAAAATCGCTCGCACCTCTCAGGTTCCCTGACATATCCGGATAAGTAGTCGCACTGTCCACAGTGCAGCCAAAAGTGCCTGTTTTTATCCAGAATGCGAACGTCTTCAGGACAGTAACGTTACTCAGTCATACCAGCTCAACAGGTTTCCAACGACCAATCGCAGTAAATCGACGTATTATTCCGCTTCTCCTGATCGTTTTGAAACGTCCACTTCTGCACGGCTACCAAAATAACGTGCTGTCTTAGTGATAACCACATCAGAAACTCCTACTCACCGATACAGCAGTGGTCATGTCACAGAACTGCTCAAGTTGGCAACTAGCATTCGCGCACGACAGTGTCTAAATACATACACGTGTATGTACCATAGTCGGTTATAGCTATGTACAATTCTAGTGTGCAAAGAAGGCCACGTTAATATTCTATGAAATAAAAAATATATAGAACAACTTCACAACCTCGGTATAGCTGTAACAGCTCGCTTGCAAACAAACTCACTTCATCCGCATCAGGACAACCAACGCCACATTTCGGGCCTCACAGCAAATATGGGGACCACAGAACTTGCTGAGGGCCACAAGCAGAGGTGGATTAAGACTTCTGAGGGCCGGGGCTGCACCTTCCAAGTGCGCCTATCATATCTACAGAGTTTACATCAGGATATTTTCCTAGCCAACATAATTATTGTAGATCGGCAATACGAAGGACTATTTTCTAAGATTACAGGCCTACATGGTCTGATAAAAAGTTCAAAATATGAATCTTTTGAAAAATATTTCTTTTATCCTGGTGGGTCTATCAGGTTGGTGGGCCTGGGGAGCTCCAGCCCTGTTAGCCCCATAGTTAATCTGCCCCTGGCCACAAGCACCTGACAGGGTACCGTGGGGTGCAAACAGGGTATAACATTGAAGAAAACAATCTACCAGTGGGAAAACTTTGCCGGTCAACCATAAGGTCCATCGCCACGGCACTGAGTGGACATCGATCACATCAGCTTAACATTTGTTGCCAACGACACAACGACGAGAACCAATCACAAGCAGGCTGGCGACCTGACAGTCGCCTGGCTTCAACCAATCACAAGCAGGCTGGCAAGCTGAGAGTCACTCGGCTTCAAACAAACTCAAATGCACGACACTCAACGAGTCTACGTGAAAATTGCACGGACGATGGCAGCGGATAAAAAATAAACGGGGTCGTTTAACCTACGTGAGTCGATGCGCACTGCACCGACTGTTTGAATTGAAGGCACACAACAGACTATCACTCCTGTTCAGATCGGAGTCGTTAATTATCGGCGTTGGCAGTGCGAGTTTTGCGACGCCGTACATGACCGTTTGGCTCGCTGGCATCGGCCGACGAATCATGATTGGATGCCGAGTTGTTCGCGAGGCTCCGGACCTCGGTGTGGATGAGGAGTCGTTGGAGGTAGAAATGCCAGATGGTCCAGGCAGCCAGCACCAGGAGACCAATGACCCAGCCGACGACGACGTAGCGCGGCAGAGGCTTTGTGAACGTGTGCCAGTCAAACTTGAACGTTATTAGGACCTCGGTGACAATGATGGCAACGATCACCAGTGTCTGTGCACCGATCTTCTTACATTTACTACAGCAGCAGACAACAGTGATATGTAAAATACAGTCTAAAATACATAGAGAAATAACACTACCGTAACATCACTCACAGTTATATGAGCTATTATTTAGCTATCAACTGATGCATAACATCAACGTCAGACCTTCAGCACACTCAGTGACTTTAACTTAGTGTTTTGCTGAGTGATTCGCTTAGTCCGAAATTAGGACTAAGACCAAAGTTAATCCGAAGGTTAAAGTGGTGTTTTCGTTTCTGCTTAGTGAATCGCTGAGTGAAACTTTTCAGTCAGCGATGTACTCAGCAAAAGTTTTTGCTGACTGAGCGGTTCACGAAGTCCAAACTTTACAAAACCCTCCGACTGACTTAACATGTAAAAGATGCCTTAATCCTTAGCAATTAACTTTCACTGAGCAAAAGTAACTTTTCACTTAGTCGAATCAAAACATACAAGACAGCAATCTTAGCGGCAATGGTGATAGCAACTGGTGTACTGTATTCCCTCTGGCATCGCAGCACAGCAAAAGCTATTTTTAGTAATAGTTTTCGCTAAGCTACAATTCACTGAGCAAAATGGCTGATCTTTGGTATGGACTAAGTTCAAAGTTTAGTGTTCAGATTAAGCTTTTCACTTATTCTTTTTGCTCAGTAAAAGACTAATCCAAAAGTTAAAGTAACTCACTGTTTAACATCACAGTCATCTACCATTTCACAGTATAGAGATATAGACTGCTATAATGGGCAACAGTGTGACTGACTGCTACGAGGTTAACATGGTGTTCCTTCGGCCAACAATTACTCCGGAAATCGTCATATTTCCCGACAGCTTTAGCCTAAGGGAAATATGACGACTGTCATGTGACTGGTAATAGCCAGTCACATGACCCGCTTTCAGCCAATGACAATTCATATCTGTGACCCTGACTTGCATCATTTGCAGCTACACTGACAGTCATCTATTGGCTCATGTCCTGCCTGCATTTAATGGTTATGCTGAAGCTGATCTCATCACAGTATTGCAATGAAATTTAATTTTGAGACTGACAGGGCTACCGGGTGATGAAACAATTTAGCTAATATGTTTAACCATTCTGACACAATGTTGGCATGTGATGTGACAGGCAGACAGAAGGACGTGTTGTACCAGCCAGTAGAGTATCAATATAGCACAAACCAATAATGGATGGATGAAGTTTTACGGCACCTTAAGCACGGTTAGATATGTAAGACCGATTCTGATACGATTATAAAGTATCTGTTCCCATAAAACTAGTCTTAAAAGATCACAGTCCACAAATATATTAACAATAATTATTCATGCTCATTAATTAAGAGTAACTTGTAGCATATAAATAGCATAACTCAGTTTAGGTTCAACAAGACACCGGTCAATGCCGACGTGTACTTACGGATCGTCGAGAAACTGGAAAACTTCGCGCATTGTGACGGCGCCCCAGAACAGAAAGAAGACGAGACGACCAAGGCAGAGGATGTGAGGAGGAGGAATCCAAAGAACAAACTTCAGTGTGAAAGTGTTGAGCTCGGCCACAAGGAACTGCATACATCACAGCCACCCCGTACATCACTCAATGACATCACACTCACCCGGTACAAACTGCTGCATTCGCAAAACACTTACTTATATTGTTCTTCTTCTCTTCTGGCATGCACCACTAGAAGTGCGTAGCAGCATATGTAGACATCAGTCTCCAGAGTGGACATTTCTGAATCACATCGATTGCTCCATTCAGGCAGAGATTATTGGATTTCAGGTCTTTCAGTTCTCCAAGTGGGAAGCTGTTAAGATCTTGGTATCTGTTTTGTCTGGCATTTGGGCAATGTGGCCGAACAGGGAGAAACGCCGTGCCTGGACAATAGCCAAAAAATGTGGTTTCTCAGTTATCTGTCTCACCTCATCATTCCACACTTGGTGATTCCTAACATCTAAACTAAACTAAAGTGATGCCTGTATGAGTGTATGTATCATACCACTGCATACCTTTTCATCTGATAAACTTCTTGATTTTGCATAAAAACATGAAAACTTTCTACCAGTCAGCACCAGTAAACTACTTTGGTTTAGGTCTACTGTCCGTGTCACTTTCTATTCTATGTGAATATTACAGTATACTGTAGTAAGTGTTAAACACAGTGGGACAAATCTAACAGACGTTCAGTCAAAGCCAATGTTCAGCCAAAGAATTGGCTGGTGGCAGCAAATGCCGAATAGAAGCCAAATGTTGGCCTCAAAAATTCTCCAAATAGTCGTTACACTCAAAAAGCTCACAACTGATTTTCAGTGTATAGTGTAAATTTCATGCACAGAAAAATTTGTTTACTGCAATGAATTACATGTAGTTAAAGTAGTAATTTTAATCAATCATTACTGATCATACAACACAATAACACAAATGTCAATTGTCATATCTTAAAATATCGCAGGGCTCCATTGTTCAAAGTCACATATGAATACGTGGACAGAAGGTTTTGTCAAACAGTAACTTTATGCCAAGCCAAAACCAACATTTGACCGAACCTTTCGGTCAAAATCTGACATCAACCAAATTCTGCCGCACAGAAATTACAAAAGTGTTATCCATAGAGTTATATCAGAGAGGATGTTGTTGCTGACCATTGCTATGATGAAGAGCATCGAGAACCATCGCGTGAAGCTTGACGTAGGACGCCAGTCAAACTCAGTCCAGATGTACGGCGTGAACTGACGCAGCAAACGACTCAGCTTGCCACTGTCAGCATTGCACACAACTGACAACATTATAACTCTCTCAATAACAACAACAACAAGACAGTCACAGACATGTGTAACTGCAATGGACACCACTCATTCGCAGTGTGACATTCAGATGAAAGAATCTTAAAGTTTCAGTGTCTTCTATAGGCTGCTTCTACTTCGTTTCATTTTTAGCCAACAGAACTAACAGTCGCGCTTATGCTACAGTGTTGTGTCCGTCTGTCTGTCTGTGACGTTATGTATTGCGGCTAAACGGTGCGTCCTAGAGCAAAAGTTACTATTGACAGACTATAGGAAGTCATATGAGGAATCGATTGGTATAAAAATGAATGCCCTTGACCTTTGTTTAGAGGTCGTTTAAGGTCATGTGAACCACTGTATCACATTAGCCATTGAATATCTCGGAAACTGTTAGATAGAGGCTTGGTTCCAAAGGAAAAATGGCCTATGGCAAGTCAAATGACTGATGACGTCACATGACCCCCGAAAAGTCAAGTCGTAGCCCCAATATGCTTAGAGCGCAATATCTCGAAAACAGCTGGAGATGCTACTTAGCAACAATCGCTAATTACCAGATAGACTGTATTTGTTCTTCAACACATAATTCACAGATAAGCAAGTGCTGAGTTGACAACCTGTAGGACGGTATGTTCCACATTCCTCGCCAGTGATAAGGCTTCATTGACAGGTAGTTCAACGTCTTCATGCCGAGGAAGATGCCGAAGCCATTACAGATGATCACGTCCATTAACCACTGTCAACCAGCACATCAGTACAGCAGACCAATTCACTCAGATGTCAATCACGGTCCACGCATACAAAACTAACAAAAGTGCACATACTAGGATATAGGCAGTAGGCACATCGATTTTACGTCAATCCAGCTGCTTCAATGTGTCACGTACAACCACACTCAGCAGCACTGTCTAGTGTTTTGTGGCATGTGAAGAGCTGCAGTGAAAGTTACTTTACTTGACAGTTGTTGAGTTGCTGTTGCTTACTGTCAAGATGTTTTGCACACTCTCTTTTACAGTGTGTAATGGCTAGCAAGATAGAAACAAGAGATATATTTGTCGCCGTTAAAAGCGCTTGCTTCGCTTGCATGCATAAATATTCAACAAAGATACTAACTGTAATAAATGTTCACGAAAATCACTCAGTTGGCACATCACTTTGAACCCTAGTGTCATATTTCACACGTTCATCCAGAAGCCCCCACAGACTCACTTACATCCAACATTAATAGGAGGTGGCCTCATGGGTGAAATTATTTGTGACAATTGTCTTGCAACTGATACACGAGTATCTTTCCACGGGTGTTCAAACTTTGCCCCTTTACACACACTGGCAACACATCTCTATAACACTGACACTGGGTTGTATAACCACAGAAGGACAGACGTTGTATCATGACCAGCCACAACAATATACGACACAAACTTATGACAATATTGGGTGTCTTGGTTGCAAAGCAGTCAGGGCATCGGACTTTCGATTGAGCAGTCAGGGGTTTGACTCCCGGCTGGGGCATAATCAAGACATCTAGGTCAACTCAGCCTTCCATCCCTCCAGGTAGGTAAATCGAGTACCAGCCTTACTGTTCGCTTGTGTCGGGTGGCAAGTAACATTCTGTGATCCCATATGGTAAGCGACACCCTGTAGTTCTGTCACGGGGTTTCCCGGTTAAAAACTTATCATGGCCTTTAACTTTAAACATTGCCGGATTAGTACGTAGGCAGAGAAGAGAAGTTAATACTGACATGATCCCACCAGCATTCACTGAAGTTTGGAAGCTGATGTTCCAATGTGTATTCAACCACTTCAAACATGACGCTGATTACAGTACAGAGCCACCAGTCACGCAGGATCAACGTCTACAACCACCGCGTACAACAGTTCACACTCAATCTCATTACAGTCACTTAACCACATCAGTAGGGATGCTCACGGACACGGATATCCAGATAAATACGGATAATTTATTATCCGGATAGATTCAGATATCAAAATATCCGTTTAATTATCTGTCAATATGGCAGCTCATTCTTTTCATGTACTTTTTCGTGCAGTTTTTCAAAATTTTTACACTAGTTTCAAAATTTTTGTAGGCTACATTAATATCAGCATATCCAAAATATTGGCTGCTGGACTTAAACCTTTATCATTGTACCATTAGGTTATACTTCTGCGACTTTAGGCTCTCTGCCCCTCCCACATTATGAATTTATGATTTCATTTGACTTCAGTCCTGCTTCAGTAAAATCACTAAACCGGAAACGCATCCATATTTATAATTTAGTATCCAGTAAATGGATATCGGATAGTAAATTATCCGTTTTGAGCATACCTACATGTGAGGCCCAACCATGTGCACTGGGCCGGTAAACCCAAGAGCACCTCTATGCAAAACTTAGTTTGCAATGCTTTACAACAACTTATTGAAAAAATAACTGTAGGTTTCAAATGTCATAAAATTTAAATACTTCAACATGGCAGTACAATTCCAAAACTACGCTTAAATATTTTCCGTCTACAGCAAACAAGTACAGAGTTTCACGTCAATAGCTTGGCTCCTTCAACGTTAACTTAACAAAAGTCACCGTGAGAAAAGTTTTCTGCCATTTTATCTACAGTGCCCGCCTTGCACCACACACTCATAACATCTACATACAGTTCACCAACTCAGCATTTACTGACTGACTACAAACTCTGTGTTGTTCATAAACTGTTTACCTAGACTACTGCAAGGCACTCTACAGCAGCCAGCCTCCGAATCCAAGCCAACTCCCAGGAATAGGCTACCTTGTGACTCAGTCAACAGATGACTGTGTGGATTACGTCAATTCGAGTGTTCAAGCATCACCAGTAAGAGGTGAACAGCTCGTCACTTTCAGTCGCTGCATGTTCATGGGTATGTTGCAGACACGTTAGTGCAGTGTGAACTGTGGATGCTGACCTATCAAGCTGCCAATGCAAATATCACATGGTATATTACAGGCCTAGAGCTTCATGGACAGTCAAATGCCATACAAAAGATCTCTGCAAGGCAGCACATGAATTCAGTCAATCCCTTCTCAAACGACGAAAAAGTCCAATGATGATACAATCACCTACAGATTTGATACGAGACAAGACAGTTTCTAACACAAACTCAAACACACGTTAGTGGAAAGCAGGCAGCTAATGAAACAAGAAGAACAGTGAACGTACTTTTAGCCACCAGCCAAAGAAATGTGTGACAACGAACCCATCCATCTTGTCCTGCACACAGAATCAATCAGATACTTAACATTAACTTCACAGAGTCCACAACAACATGTCACTACACTTCCATTAACTAATTATGTTCTTTTCTGGAGAAGATTCAAATGAACTTCTGACAGAAACAATAGAGTTCATTTTATGCTCAAATAATTTTGTTTCTGCTCTTAACATTACGAAGCAAGATATACTCTGCAGCAGAGCGTGTGAGTGGCATACATTTCAAATCGTTTGTACAGCTATGGTTGCCTGCCTCATTATAGTAAGAGTGAAGACGTTTCGAGAATATTTCTTTAGGCTTATTTATTTTTTTATTAGACACACAACACACATTTTCCAACATTGTTGAAGCAACATTCTCAAAATATAGCACTGCCATTCTGCAGTGAAAAGGCATGACACGAGTCCAAGACAAAAACAATTTATCCGTGATAATTCAGCTACAACAGCACCAGAGGAATTGCCAAATGGTATAAAGAATTTCAGAGTGACACTCAACTTGTATTTCAGAAATGATCCAAGATAGTACTAGTACAGCTACCATGAAACACTAATAGGACAGTGCATGCAGCCTACAGAAGTGCATTCTTTCATGACCTTCACTGCCCTTCAAGGTCATTTGTGCTATTTTAAACTGCCTTTAAATCTATGCTTATCTGCAATGAGCTTACCAATCAGTAACCTAGCAGTGAAGGTTATATTAATAATCTAATCAAACCACTGAAACTACGCAAGATCGTGCTACCATGAGCATGGAAATTGACATGTTAATAGCCAACAGTCTAGTTTTTTGTATGTTCTAGTAATGCGTGTATACACAGCTCCTCCATTTGTCTTTTAGCTGCAAAATGGATGGTGTTTTATGCTATACACAAGCCACTAGACACATTGGCCAGTATGCACTCAGGAACCAGTGCAATCAGTGGTTGCTGTAGGTGTAGAGATCCTTCTCAGGAACTCATCAGTATCTGCCAGTGCCAATGTGCAATGGTTCAGTAGCAGTAGCAGTGGGTGGAAAATCCCCAGCATCAGCTGACTAGGCCGCTATACTGCAGCCTCCCATGGAATTTCCCAGCACTGCCCATTGTTGATGTGATAGCTGCTGCTAACAGTATATCTGTGCTAAAATATTCCTGCATTACACGCCAAGTACTGCATTCAAAATGAAGACCCGGGGGTTATTTCCCACATTTTTATAATCTATCATACCTGTCATGAATGGTTTCTCCCCAATAAATGCCATCACAGTAGATCTGACATCTCCAGGTCAAATTGACAAATTGTCAAAAAAACACATAAACAGATCAAATGTCAAAAGTAAGAATTAGATAAATGTTATAATCACTCATCGGTACCCAGAAGTTGTGAAACGGATCATCCGGCTTATCTTTGTCATAGATCCGACAGTTTCCTCCGTAGCTCTTCTCAGGTAGAGGTTGACCCAATTCTGGGTCAACATGGCGCATCAGCTGCCTGGCGTCATCAACGGTCTGCAGTGAAACAGATCGACACAATGATGTCATGCCTTCAGTAGGAAACACAGATTATTTGGAGTTAGAATATGGTCTTCACACAGTCGTTTACTGATTAATTAATTAATTGATAGACAATCAATAAATAAGTAACTGAAGCACTACTTGTGCAGGACGGGAATATAATCATCCTATGAGGAGAGGACTCAGCACTTGCTTAGCTGTCAGCTGATGAACAAAGGATTAGATACCAACAGACATATGCACTAGGGAGGGACACAGCAGTGGTATTGGCAGTATTACCGCAGTATCCACGGTATTACCGCGGAGATGGGTATAATTTTTACGGTATTACTGCGGTATTGGGGCCGAAATACGTGGGATTCCCGTGGGGATGGGGACCAGTTCTGCGGTACTACCGTGGCTATGGGGTTGAGTTTTTCTCACGTACATGAAAATTAGTATGAACTGCATGAACTGAGTCTGAAGACTGTGTAGTTGCAAGTGTTTAAGTGCATAGACTGGACTTAATTTGAATTTTCAGTGTTTTATATGGAACAATAATAACTACTAACTTTAGTCACTAAGTTTAATCACTGATAATGTGAAGTGTGTGTTTGCATACAAGTATGTTGCATTATATGTACTTGTAAATTTCAAAGTCGAATGCACGAGTCAACGGGATTGGGGATGGGGATGAGGATGTG
>Ga0209680_1000262_pt1 | contig 13812 bp, 9 predicted proteins | sample WorMetLIZISLAND1_FD_187413 | JGI IMG/M metagenome (GOLD analysis project Ga0209680, IMG submission 187413) | Marine gutless worms symbiont microbial communities from Max Planck institute for Marine Microbiology, Germany - Olavius loisae LIZARD... ... | reverse complement strand
CACTTCATGTTTTGTTCTAGGGTGGGGTTTTCGAGGACGGTGGATCTAATGGCGCTATCTTCGATTCGAATAAATTCAAGATGGCGGCCGCCGCCATCTTGGAAAAATTTCGAATGGCCATATCTCTGCAACGGCTCACGATCTATTATATAGCGCGTATCGCGCGGTCATCTTTGCGACAGCACAGCTTTCTTGTTAACATTATATGTTTTCTGGGGCTAAAATACCACAGCGTAACGTTTTGCAAACAAGAAAGCCGAGCTTTCGTAAGGAAACTGCGTGATGCAGCAATTGCAGCTGTTTTTGCCTAAAATCAGATGCGAGTGTGAAACTCTATAAATAAGTAAGTTAAACGGTACCAGTGTTGGGAGTGTCGCGAGTATGTTGCGTGAGTGACGTTAGCCTTAGCGTGTGCAGTATTGTTGACTATCGCTTCATTGGACAGTGGTATCGTATAAAAGCGGATGGTTGGATCGCATGAAAAAGTGTGAGCGGCGTCTGATGAAACGAAGGACACATCGTAGTTCATGAGTCGATCCTGCGTGGTCGCTCGTTGTCGCAGATCTACGTTACCTCTACGCGTATAGTCATGTTTATTACATTATAATGGACTTCGTATCACAATCTGACTTGTTGCTAATTCCCTACTTACTTAGAGACTCAACGAGCGCTCACACCTGTACACCTATATGTACCGAAGTGGTCGTACCGAAGTGGTCCGCCCATGTACCGAAATGGTCATGTACCGAACTGGTCCTACCCCTCCAGATAGTTACCGAGCCACCGTGTAGATTCACCGCAGAGCTAGAACCGGGTCACGGGTCACCGGGTCAGTGATTATGTCCGGGTCGGGTCGGGTCAAAGTTATTTTCGTACAGACCCGGTATCTTGACCCGGTTTCTGATAGAACAACGGAATGATACAGCGTCTGTTTATATGTTGGGAACACATGTGTGTGTGTGTGTGTGTGTGTGTGTGAACGCGTGCAAAGTCGGGGCTCAATGCGTCCGTTGACGCAGTCTAGCAAGCGGGAGTTAACTGCCTCACAGTTGGCCCCCTGCCCTACCGCGGTCACTTCTAGGGGCAGGCGCTGTACGACGCTGCCGTCTTCAAAGTACATTAACAACCCGTCCCGGCTCCCTCACCGACTAATTCAAATCCTCCTTCATGCAGACTTTTACGACTGCAGGTGGTGCAACATGAGACGTAGCCCGTTAATACGAGTCGTAATACAGACATTTGGGTTTTATTCAGTGCAGTAGTGTGTTGCATAGTGAAACGCAATGGATGTAGATAACATAATGCAAAGTGTTAAAAGTGGACAGTATGTTTTGAAGCAGAATGAAAGTAATTCAAAGATGTTCATAAAATCACAAAGTTATTAGCACTGCAGTTGTATTTGCATATTCATTGAGATCGGGTCAGGTCGGGTTACGGGTCAATTATTTTGACCGGGTTCCAGCTCTGATTCACCGATTCACCAGCGTGAATGACTAATGTTCATCACAGCAGTCAGGGATCGTTTCCAGCTGGAACAGATGGGAACAGCGTTCCCAAAGTTATTTGCCTAGGCCTAATTCGTAATTTGCTGTGCTTTCAATAATCAGTGTAAACTGTCTATAATTCTGCAAAGTCTGGGCAATTTAAACACTGTGGCCGCCCTCTCTTACGTTCACGTTTAATACACAAGTAATAGCAGTAAGGCTGGGTAAGACCAACTAGTATTCACTATAAGTTCGTAATGGGAAATTTTCCCAATGTCACGAGTTACAAACGTCGTTACACACACGTAGCAGTTTACGTGGACGACACAATGCACTGTCACCGTCAGTATCACTGTTTACAGTAGGCGACAATGTCGATCAGTATCGCACAGTTAAAAAAAATAAACATTCTCTCAGACTAGGCAGGCACATCTGATATAATAAATAGCCTAACAACACTGTTGTGCAGAGGTAATAACGGAAGCAAACGATCATTCATGGGCATACAAATTGCTAATGTTTGGCATTTTGACCTTCGCCTGTACATAATACGCCGTTTAAACCAGCTTTAGGTGTATGCGTTTCTAGCTGCAGCAGTTTGGGGTGGCCAGCGGGGTGTCCATATTTGTAGAATTTTGCTGAATAGGAGTATGCCTAGCGTCCCCATACCTCTGACACTAAGTCAATGTCAATGTGACCCCGCCTATATCATTTTGATATACACGGCCGAATTAATTAATTAACACGAACTTTAACCTAACTCTCTAGGGACCAACGAACAGTAAATTAATAGGATGGGGGTCAATCAGACACTATCTATTTCAGCCAGCATACAGCGTGAGTCAAAAAATCCCCCCTGATGGGACCTGACATTTTTTCATTTTTATTCACAAACGATTGTGAATTTTTAATCGATTATTAAACACCTATGTTCCTATCTACGCCAGATTACAAATGTTTACTCAATTATCCCCCATTTTGACGAAGTTATGCCATATTAAACGCGACTACCCAGTTCACATAATAATGCTCCAAATGTCCACCATCGGCCGAAACGCATGTCAACAATGACGGCATTTGCTCAGTAAGCAAACTTAGAAGATAAGGTTCTATTGAAATGTGAAAATTCGCTGGCTGGTCGCGCTTGGTATGGCATAACTTTGTCATAGTTGGAGATATTTGAATAAACATTTGTAATCTAGTGTAGAAAGGATCCGGTAATAGGTGTGTAAAAACTTGATTAAAAACTCCTAACCGTTTGGGAAAAATTTTCAGAAAACCGCAGATGGGATTTTTTTGATTCACACTGTACATAAACATATGACAGGAGAATACTGGCCAAATGACCAACACGTGATACAACTACTTACGTGTGGCCAATGCAGTAAATTAACAGTTACAGTACACTATGTCAATGTCAGATGGACCCACCCACCTTACCCCGGTCGATCTGACACGGGTGTCAAAATAACATTATTACACCGGTCGACAGCTCGTGTCATGCGTTGTGCGGTGAAAACAAACAATAGGCTACGTTTTAACACAGATGCTGTTAGTCCCAGACTGAATGTCACCAGCAGGTCGATATCTCAATTGTTAAGATTATGTTAAAATAACAACGTCGTTAAGTCATTGTTATTGTCAAATTAGTGACCGATATGTCGGCGACTATTACTCATCAAGTAATTCCAGGTACTCGTGAGGACTTGGAGAAGTCGGCTCTGGCGCATCACTAGATGTTGCTTGTTGTTTCGGCTGCAGAAACTGCAGCTCGGTGTAACCTGCTTTCATTTCATCGATGTCGTCGTAGTCATCTGGAGTGGAATAAACGTATGGACTCGCCGACGGCTTGTCGTATGCATCTCTACCGATACCGTTCGGGTTGTGTGAACTTCCAGACTCAATGTTTGTCGAGCTGAACACAGAAAGTACAGAAATGTGTAAATTTCTGTTCTTTGCTACTATATATGCAAATAGAAGTAAGTAAAATCTAGTGAGACGTAGGCTAATGTCACAAGGACACCGCGCGATGTAACTCTAAATTTCGAGCTATACGCAGTGTGCAGACAGTTGATTTTCTTTGATACTTGTAGAGGCAGTTGACATGGTCACACTTACGTACTAAAGTGCTAGTATGCTGGTACGACTTATAGTAATGTACAGTAGCACATCCAGCGTATCATGTTTGGCAATATAGTGGTTATCCGGGAGTAAAAATTTAAATGACGCTGTTAAATAGTCCGTCTCCGAAAACTATAACGTAGAACCAGAAATTGCGACTCTATCTGGCGTACAAACGGAGATATGACAGATCAATTAATTTTATTTTTAAATTTACCCATTTTTATCACAGCGTATCATGTTTGGCAATAGTGGTTTTCGATTTTTTTAAACAAATCAGATAAATGTTAAATTTACAGTTTCTCACCCCCTAAAGGCACTTCCTTGCGCAGAACCGCGTCATATGACGTACAAATGCCAAAAAACAGATCATCACACCATGAACCATTAAATAATTAAAGAAAATGGTAGTAACACTTTTAAACAAACACTTTTTTTACTTGTATTTTGATCTTTGATCAGATGCGTTCTGTCATTCTGTGTAATAAACGAATATGTATATGTATGTATGTATGTATGCAGGATATCGCCGAAATATCGACTGTTGCAAAACTATCATCAATATTTTCTTTCTTTTTTTAGAAAGTAGCCTTCTAACTAAGCATACACGCCCTGCCATCATTTTTGGCCCGACACTTTCAGTCAACCCGTCGAAAAGTAGGGACACATTCAAATCATAATGACATAGTTTGCTTGTCTGAACTTAATTAAGCAGCACGAATGGCAGATATAAAGTAGCGTTGTATAGAACCTGGCTGAACTTGAACGACGACGTCTTAATACGACGACAAAAACGACGACCATGATAGCAACAACGACAAAGAGCACGACAACACCGACAACCAGTTCGATTATCAACCAGTCGTCTGTTACAAAATACACAGCCTGCAAGTCATGAGCGTAAACTGTGACTGTGCTTAAACAAACACTTTGCCAAATACTAACTGAATCAGATCTAATACAAGGCTATTGAAATATTGGCCAATATCATGACATTTCAGTATGGAAACAGTTAAGTAATCAATGGAATGGTTCGGCTTACCGCAAGGAAAGTATGGTCTTGATCACAGAGATATTTTTGTTACTGTTTTTTGTCAATATTAACACCTGTATTTACCATGCTGGACGCTGGTAAATAGCCCACCAGTCTTCGGTGTTGATGACTTAGTGGTTACTGTCACTGAAACACAATTCACATACAGATGAACAGTTATCAACACAATCATCGAGGTCTGAAGAGTGGTTGAATTACAATGAAATGATATAATAGTGATTTTTGTACCTTCCATAGGCTAACTTTCCAAAACAAGGTTTCGCAATAATAGATTTTGCACACCAGCTAAAGCTCCTAAATCTCATATCGCACCCGTCCTCAGATCTCTGCATTGGCTCAAGATTAATGAACGCATTGAATATAAACTCCTCTCACTCACCTACAAAGTTCTCACGACCAGCCAACCTGACTACTTACGCAATCTTATCTCTGTTCAGTCTACACGTAGAACCCGCTCCTCATCTGCAGTCACCCTAGCTCGGTCATCTATATCTTCCTCATTACATATCACTAACCGCTGTTTAAGATATGCCTCACCTTACCTGCGGAATCAGCTCCGTTCTTCATTCCGTCAACCTCATTTTGTTCACTCTCCCCTGGTTCACCTCATCCTGCGCACATCACCTCATCACAGTCACCACCTCACCATCCGTCACTCCCTCGACCTTTCACTCCAGACTTAAAACTCATCTCTTTCACAAATCCTTTCCTCCATAGCCTTCTGATTTCTTCTGGACTACCTTCACGGATCTTGCACTTGTACTGAACTAAGTGGTCGCTGGCGTTTGTTTTAGTTTTGTGTGTTAGATTAAGCTGATCACACTCAGCTTTTGAGTCCAAGTTAAACTCTGCTATCGTATCGTAATTTTTTATCGATATCGGTCAACATTTGCTGAAGTTATGCACAAAAGTATTTATTCGGTGTGTTTCGTATGCCCCATACTTGTGTAGTAGCTTACTGTTATATAGCTTGCCGTCTTTTTCAATATTAACACCAACTAGTAGTGTTACCAGCGTTGTATGAATAAACGAATATGTTATATGTTATGTTATGTTATGTTACCATGGTTGATGGTGGTACGTACATAGTCTAGCAGTCGTCAGTGTTGCTGATTCTGTGGTTGCTGTCCCTGCAACACAATTCAGTTATCAACAACACCGTCTTACAGGTCTGTATAGGTCGAGGACTAAAGACTTGTTGCATTACAGTGAAATAACAATAGTGATTTTTGTACCTTCTATAGACTAACTCGTCAATAGGAGATCTCTCGACTGTCACAAGAGAGCGAGCGGCTCGTGGACAAACAATGTAGGCTATGAAACTTTGCTGTCAGCGTTTGTTTTTCGGTATTTATGTCCAGACAAACATTAGAAGCATTTTCATCCACAAACATTTGGCACGCCACATCAACTTAGATTTTACCACTTTGCCTGTTACTTCGGAACAGCTAGTTCAACAAACAATGCTTGCTGTGTTCGTAGTTCATAATAATGTACGCGTCGTGTTAGCAATTTTGCTTTGTTTATAATCCATAATCTGTTATTAACCTTTTGGCCTTCGGCTGTTAACGTGGGACAAATGAGACGTGTAAGTTTTCTTATTCATTCACTTTGTCAAATCTGTTGTCCTTTTAAGTGTTCTTACAATGTAAGAACACTTAAAAGGACAACAGATTTGTCAATGTGAATAAATAAGCAAATGCGAAAACATTCAGATACTCCAGTATTCTTAGAAATTTATAGTAAATTGAAAAGTAGTAGGCCTATTTTATGTTAAGTTTTTATACATGTTTTTCGTCTTATATTGTACAATGCTGACTTTTTGTTCATCACAGCTTATTTTAATTCTATTGTACACATTTTTACTGCAGCTAAATCAGGCTGAAAAATGAATAAACGAATACAGTTTGTATATATTTACTGCTGAGTATTTCAAGTTCAAAACAAAAAACACGCTACTATGGAAACTGACAACATCGTGTGAAAAATGTATCACTACAGCACTGTAAGTGACAGCATCGATGAGCTAAAATGTCGTAAATAATGCATAATATTTTGGGAAGCATTCGCGGCAAAGTCTTGAAAATTCTGGGCAGCGGATAGGGTTACTAACACGCTTTGCATTCGTTTTGCCACCATCCTGCCACAACATTTTCTGCAACACAGTAACATCTCTTTCGGCGATCACTGCGTCTTCTCTCTTCTCTCTTTAGTTTCTCGCAAAAATGCTGCTTCACCGCATGCAATATTGCTGTTAGGCCGCCCGGAACGGTATAGTTCCGGAAGGCCTTCTGTTTTAATCGTGATGTATTTTTTAACCAGACACAGCATCTCCGAGGTCCGTCGGCCGATCGCCGCGAAACTTTGCACAGTGATCAGTATATGCGTCATCTTTTTAATGCAATTCCAAAAATAACGGGGGTCCTCCCCTAAAATTTTTTACCCCCGCTAAATTTTGGGTCGATATTACACAACTTTCGACTTTCGTCGCGAATATCTCCGGAACGAGTCAATATATCCAAAATCGGAAAGATACGTGACCGAGAACGATTCTTTCTGCGTTCGACGAAAGAGGTCCGGTGAACTTTGGTCCACTATCCACAAAGTAGTGCATGTGAGTTTGGACCCACCCAAGTCGACTTTTTCGACAGACTATATTTCGGCCCTTATGGGGTGTTAGCCACTGAAATTTTTACACGCGCTAGAGTTTGAAAAAGGCTTGCTAGCGCAAACCACAAACCGGGTCAGGGGTCTCCCGAAAAATTTCAAGGGCGAACATTTAATATTGGGCTTAAAATTCCACATAGGAGCGCCTATAGCTTTCGGGTAGTGGGCGTAACCTCACGAAACTTTACCAAGTGGACACTGATTTTAGAAGGGGTACCCCCTACAAAATGTGGTAGAGCAAAAATGTCCAAAATTCGGCGCGATTTTTGACAACTTTCGACTTTGATCGCGAATATCTCAGGAACGCATCGACATGTCGAAAATCTGAATAGCACTTGATCAAATACATCAAATACATTATCCCCTATTGGGCGAAACACCTTTGGTGAACTTTGGTCCACTAACCAAAAAAGTTATAGACGCTCATGTTGACCTACCCAACTGGACTTTTTTCGGGAGACTATATTTCGGCCCTTAGGGGTGCTGGCCCCTCAAATTTTTACACACCTTACAACTCCGTAAAATGTATTTGAAGTCAGACTTGGGGCGCCTGGCGGCCTCAAGTTGGGCTCTGCCCCATATTTCTAGTTTGTTTCTGCTCAAATTTTTGCAGCTAAAATTCAATCAAATGATCTAGTTACGCCATATATAGACTAAAATGTATTCATCTTCAGAAACGACCTTATTTCGTTACACATTTCTTTATAAAACAGTGCTTGTGCCACTCGATTATAGCGTAGGCCCATACTCACGGACAAATTAACCGTTTCACACGCTGATAAGTGGGGTGATTTACCATTGATGGGGTGATATAATGGCTTCCCGCTGTTCTCACATCCGTATCACTGAAGCGGGCGCATGGCCTGCCAAGTGACGTCGTAAAACCGTCTCGGACTGGGGTTGCCCGCGGACGCCCGCTGCGTGAATCCCGTGAACCCGCTATACACCACTACCTGACAGCAAGTGTTGTAAAATGTACCGGTACGCACGGTTATCAGCATCTGACACGTGGCTTACCATAACATAAGTTTTTGGAAACTTTGGCTTTTGTCACCTACGCCAGTATGGGGGCTTGGCATGCCACAGTAGCGAAAGGGTTAAACTGTTTCAGTATTGCCGAACGGTTAACAGGTGCTTATTTCCTGTTGTTCATTGTCTGACATCCCGCAGTGCTCACAGGTTTGTGAACGACCATGCCAGCTTTTGTGCGATTTTTGTTCTCGCAAGCCCACTAATTTGGTGTTGCTTTTTGATGAGATTTGTCACACGGTCACTTGGTAACTACATCATGTTCATGGCGCTTGTACAATCTCTTCTCACGAGTCATTGCCTGCAAACTAGACTCTGCTTTTTTTGACTGAGATCTACTTTTCTATACTGATTTCCTTTTGAACACCACCGTTGCACTTGCAGACCCTGGGGACGTAAGGGGCTGACGAAGAATTTCAGCTATATATACCTATATACACATGGGATTGACGAAAATACATCATACATAGTTTATTGAATAAAATGGCAGCACAAGTGCTGGAATGAAGACAAAGAAATAAAAACACAAATTAACTACAAGTACGGGAGCATAGTAACACAAAATAAACAATGAAAATGAGACAATTACTAAATACAAAACAACACTGTTAACTACGACTGTGAACTAGGAGACATATAATTATTAATAGCATACTGTATGAAAGAGTAATAATATCTCAAAGTTTTAGGTATTTGTGGAATGTATGGTAGATGCTGTCTAAGTCTGTATACAGAATCTGGACGTGGAGGAGGTAACAAATAGTGTAAACAACTATTGGCATCAAGAACAGACTTTTCAAAAAAGCCTTGCACAGTACACTCATACGGTCAGCTAATGTACAACCCACGAGGTTCACATGTCTACTGCGATATTTTTCTCCCAGTGGGGTTGACAACCGTAAGGGGCTGACGAACTATTTCAACTGTTTTTATATCCGTACGATACGATACGATATGATAGAAGAGGTTAACTTGGACTCAATAGCTGAGTGTGATCAGCTTAATCTAGCATACGAAACTGAAACAAACGCCAGTGCCCACTTAGTTCAGTACAAGTGCAAGATCCGATGGCAGTCTGGAAGGAATCAGAAGACTATGGAGGAAAGGATTTGTGAAAGAGATGAGTTTTAAGTCTGGAGTGAAATGTAAAGGCAGTGATAGGTGATGAGAGCGAAGGTGGTGACTGTGATGAGGTGATATGCGCAGGATGAGGTGAACCAGGACAGTGAACAGAATGAGGTTGACGGAATGAAAAAGGGAGCTGATTCCACAGGTAAGGTGATGCATATGTGAAAGAGCGGTTGGTGATATGTAATGAGGAAGATGCGGGTGGTCGAGCTAGGGTGACAAGAGATGAGGAGCGAGTTCTACCTGTAGACTGAACAGAGATAGATTGTGTAGTTTTTTTGTAGTCAGGTTGGCTGGTTGTAAGAACTTTATAGGTGAGTGACAGGAGTTTATATTCAATGCGTTCATTAATCTTGAGCCAATGCAGAGATCTGAGGATGGGTGTGATATGAGAAGATTTAGGAGCTTTATCCACAGTACGTGCAAGACAGTTCTGAATCTGCTGGAGGCGGTTTATTTGAGACTTAGAAAGAGTGTAGCAGAGAGAGTTACAGTAGTCAAGTTTAGAGTGGACAACAGAGGCAGCCATGGTACTGGCTGTTTTAGAATCAAGGTAAGGACGGATACAGCGGAGCTCACGAATATGAGAATAGCAGGACTTAGAAAGTGATGAAATCTGATCAGAGAAAGTAAGTTTTTCATCAAAGATAAAACCAAGGTTGCGTGCAGAATGAGTGGTATTGAGTGAAGAGTTGTCTACTTTAGAATGATGCTGTTTCAGACCAATAATGAGAAATTCAGTCTTGGAAGAGTTAAGAGTAAGAAGATTTGCGGACATCCAGGAGGAAATATGTTTCAGAGCGGTCTGGAGGTGGGCGATACTTAAGTCAAAGTTACGAGGATGGAACGAGAAAAAGTTGAGTATCATCTGCGTAAAGGTGATGGTTAAGAGAAAGTGAGGAGATGAGAGTGCTGAGTGGGGTTGTATACATGACAAATTAGAGGACCGTGGGGTTGACGAAAATGTAAAACCCATGGGTTTATTTTAGTAGTTCGTACGTCGCCCATGCAGTAGACAAAAGTGTCTCACCTAAGGGGGTAGACACTGCTTCCTTGTTGTGTGGCATCCCCGTGGGGTGGAGAAACAAACATCTGTTAGGTCCTTATGTGTAATTGGCCCTTATATGTAAAAATTTCACATTTTACACAATTTTTACAGATAAGGGCCAATTTTTGGCATACGATCAAACATTTCTTCAAAACTACATGAGCTACAAACTTCAAATTTGGTATGTAGCTTTGCCTTGGGAAACTCGAGCGGGCGCACGAATAATTTTCCCTAAAAGGGGCGTGGCCTAGGTCACGTGACCCCTCAAGTTTTTGGCATACGATGAAACATGTCTTCAAAACTATTTCGGCTAGAGACCTCAAATTTGGTACATAGCTTCGTCTTGGGAATGCCGAGCGGGCGCACAAATAATTTTCCGCAAAAGGGGCGTGGCCTAGGTCACGTGACCCCTGAGATTTTTGACATGCGATCGAATATATCTGCAAAACTACCCGAGCTAAGACATCATTGCTAATGAAACAGCAAATATTAAACGTAAAAAACTTAACAGTTTACAACACAATGTAAGAGCAGTCAAGTCAGACATGCAAAACAGCACAAATCATTTTTCTGGGATAATGTGACAGAACGATCTCATTGCACTTACAATCCACTTGACGCGTCCCCCGTTACGATACGATACGATACGATAGAAGGGATTAACGTGGACTCAAAAGCTGAGTATACAGCTTAATCTAGCACACGTAGCCAGAAACTAAAACAAAGCAGTGCCCCTTTAATTCAGTACAGGTTGCAAAAGTTAAACGGGGTCACGTCAAGTGGATTGTGACCAGCAGTACTTCTGGCTACTGACCGTAAAGATGGCGAATTCCATCGATATCGTCCTGATCAAGACTAAAGTTTGGTTTGTTGTCATAATAGAAAAGCGCCATGATAGCGGATTGTACGTCAGAATGCCCCAGACCAAGCGAGTGACCGATCGAGTGTACGGCCACCTGCAGTAGATTTGTACCTGAACACAAGTCCACGTACGACTCATTATCTTGTTTATAAATAAATTATAAACGATTTGAATTTGCGTGACCAACAAGCGTTTTGTCTATAAGCTTACACCTCTACACAGGATGGAGATGTTTAAGCAGATATCAACACTCGACTGGCAAAAGCAGCAGCAGTCTTTCGACGACTTGACAACGTGTGGCGATCCAGCACGCTTAGCCTCAAGATTAAACTGGATCTCTACACCTCCCTTATCGTCTCTACGCCCGTGAGACCTGGAAGAGTACAGCTAGAATACGTCAGCAGCTGGACGTCTTCCAAGAGCGGAATTTACGGAAGATTTTGGACATTACGTGGAAGGACCACGTGACGAATATGGAGGTGCTAAGCCGAACTGGGCAGCGAAGATTACAGCCCATTGTAGCAGAGAGACGACTTCGGATGGCAGGCCATATTATCAGGATGCCACCTAGACGACCAGCCAATCACGCCATGTCATGGACCCCTCGTGGTAGTGGCAGACAACGAGGCCGTCCAACGAAGACGTGGCGATCCACATTTAAAGAGGGCTTGGTGGACCGAGGAGTCGATTGGAACAGCGTCCGGGCTGTGGCTTCAAACAGGAGCAGATGGCGAACTCTTGCTGCCCATTGTCCTGTCAAGGACCGGATGATCTAAGTAAGTGCTACACAGGACAATGTAATCGATTAAGTCGTTTGTAATATGATCGATACGATACGATATCTTATCGCGCGCAAAAAGCTGAGTGTTCAATAATCTACCGCACGTGAAAAGGAAAGGAAAAGGTTTACTCGAGCAAAAGAATATTTGATTTCGCCGCAGTGTGCTTTCTAAGTAGTGACATATCGAAGGTGATGCGGGTACACGTATGCCGATTTGTGTCCCATTTCCGAAGACTCATATGTAGCAACAAGAAACCAAGCTGTCGTTAAGACAGCCGACCGCGCTGTCTCACAGCCGACTATCTAGTAATTGTTGCATTTCTAGCTGTTTTCGAGATATTTGGCTCTAAGCGTATTGGGGTCACGAGTTTGACCTTTGACGGTCACGAAAAGTCATCGGTCACGTGACATTCGATTCCCTATAGTCCATTTCTTGTTGGTGGTCTTTTGGAACAAAGCCTCTATCCCTAACGGCATCCGACATATTCAATGACAAATGTGACGCAATAGTTGACATGACCTTAAACGACCTCTATGCAAAGGTCAATGTCATAAATTTTGGTGCCAATCGATTCCTCATGTACAAATTCCTATAGACTGTTAATAGTAGCTATTGCTCTAAGATGCGCCATTTAGCCACAATACATACGCCACAGGCAGACGACAGACAGACAGGGAGGGTTGCCGTGGATATGGATATTCATGGATAAATCCATGGATATACCCATGGATATATCCATGTTTGGATATCAGACTTAGGCTACCCTACGGATATATCCGTAGATACATTTACCTCATACTACGTCATTAAAATTGAACTGACACATCACTAGACTAGTGATGTGTCACTAAGTGTCATCAGCAGGCACAGAGAGTGAGGCCGGCGTGCTGCTCACAAATAAAAGAATTGATTGATTGATTGAAAATGTCACCTATCTAAGGTAACGAAAAAGTTGGTCTACATCCGGTATGAGAAAAAGTACAAAAAGTGGATGGAACGTTTGCGAATTTCTGTCAGTGAGGAGGAGTTGAAGAAAGAAATTGAAGAGGATGGAGCTAATAGGTACGAAGATGAAGTACAGCACGAAGACCTGGCTGAGTAAAGTTACTAAGTTACTACTACTACACCCATACAGGACAGGCATCTATGGATATGGATATATCCATGGATATTCAAGCAAAATCTGTGGATATGGATATGGATATGGATGAGAATGTCATCCACGGCAACCCTACAGACAGACAGACGCAGCACTGTGCTGATGTACCATTGGATGTCTGGTGAGTCCATGTCTCATCTTCGTCGAAGTGCATGTCGCCGCCGATACCCGGGCCGGGGTTGTACGCACGAGCCAAGAAGAGACCAGGACCGTCGAATGGTCTACCATCTCCGTGAGATCTTGATGCGAAACTTATCTCGATGTCAGATACATTGGACGTCTCCGAGAACGTCAGTGCTGACACCTCACTCCACATCTACCAACAGTTATCACAAACATCGATGAACGAGAAGTTAAGCTGTCGCTAGGCTAGCCGACCGTACTACCTCACAGCAGGCTATCTAGAAATAATTTAGCGACGGTTGCTAAATAGCATTTCCTGCTGTTTTCGAGATATTGGACTCTAAGCGTACTGGGG
>Ga0209680_1000261_pt1 | contig 13816 bp, 12 predicted proteins | sample WorMetLIZISLAND1_FD_187413 | JGI IMG/M metagenome (GOLD analysis project Ga0209680, IMG submission 187413) | Marine gutless worms symbiont microbial communities from Max Planck institute for Marine Microbiology, Germany - Olavius loisae LIZARD... ... | reverse complement strand
ACCGCGCACTATCCGAAGCCGCAAATCCGATGAAATTGCTTTTCCCATGGAGCACCTCCTGCTCATAGGGAATCACGGTTCGAGCCAAAAGGGAATCCCCGATTCAAAATTCTCACCCGACGCTCTAAACGCGCCGTTAAGGACTCCGGATGACTGCGGCGGGTTCCCTGGAGGGTCGGGTCAAATCGGGCTGCTTCTAAAGCGAAGCGGTTCGCTTCAGATTTGACGGGTCGTCAAAAATCACACTCTCTTAAGAAGCGGCGCCTGAGTCGTCCTGCCATTCGGGTTACGCCTACCGGACTCTGGCAACACCTCCGAGTTCAATCGGGCGCGTCGAAAAGACTCATTGCGGGAGAAGGAGTTTCAAGTTAATGTATCTTATATCTTATATAAGACTGGTCCAGCCAGCACCGCGGTTCACCCTTGGGATTGGATGCGTGGACTTGCCGACAGGGAATACGGAAACGTTAGCCAGGCCGCTCTATCAGCAGGTCGTCGAGATCATGACTCGGCGCATCGCCGAGGGGCATTGGAAGTCCGGCGAGATGTTGCCCTCCGAGCCGAAACTGGCTGAGGAACTCGGCGTTAGTCCGGGGACCGTGCGCAAGGCGCTGGACCGCCTCGCCGCTGAGAACCTGGTGACGCGCCGCCAGGGACTCGGAACCTCTGTCGCCATATCGACGCGAGAGGGCATGCTGTATCGCTTCTTCAAACTGATCGACGGATCCGGCAAGCGGTTCATGCCCGACTGTCGGCAACTTTCGAAGAAAGTGGTCAAGGCCAACGCCCGCTCCCGCGGCATGTTCGGATTGGCCAAGGAGGCAAGAGTTGCGAGGTTCCTGCGCTTGCGCACCGCCGACGAGTTGCCGATCATGATCGAGACGGTAACGCTACCGTTGCCGCTATTCAACGGCGTCGACAAGCTCGAAGAGCCGTTGCCGACGACCCTCTACGACTTCTTCGAGTCCGAGTTCGAACTGAAGGTGTTGCGGGTCGACGAGAGACTGAGCGCCGAAAACGCAACAGCCGAGGATGCTGAACACCTTGGGGTGGATGCCGGTGCGGCGCTGCTGGTCATCGAGCGGACCGCCTTCACCTTCAACGACCAGGCCATCGAGCACCGCCAGTCGCGACTTTCGACCGCCAACCACGCCTATCTGAGTGAGCTGACATGAACAGTATCGCAAGCGCCCTCGCCGTCACCGTCCGCTATCTGGGAACACTTAACGCCGGTGTGCTATGGGCCGGCCGGCAAGTCGCCTGGGTCGCTATTGGCCTGATGACCCTGATCATTTTGATCCAGGTGTTTTACCGCTACGTCCTCAACGGCGCCCTGCCGTGGCCCGAGGAGGCGGCTCGCGCCCTGATGATCTGGATGATGGCCCTGATTGCGCCTTCCGGATACCGATGGGGCGGCTTCGTCAGCATCACCATGCTCAGTGACAGCCTGCCCAACGTGCCCCGGCAACTGTTGTCGATTGCCCTGTTCCTGGTCGCCGGCGCCGTGCTCGTCGTCCTGCTGACGAAGTCCGTCGGTCACTTCAACAGCGGCTTCATCTTCAAATCGAGCAGCCTGAAGATCCCGTTGGCCTGGATCTATCTGGCGATGAGCGTCTGTTTCGTCCTCCTGTCAAGCGTCAACCTGGAACTCCTGTTGCGCGCCGTTGGCCGATTGATCGGCGACCCTGACGATTTCAAACCGCCGGCCGAGCCGGTCATCCTGGCCTCGGAATAGGGGAAATACCGTCATGCTCGTTCTCTTCCTGCCCCTGTTCCTGGTCCTCCTGTTGATCGGTATGCCGGTCTTCTTCGCCATGCTGGCCGCCCCCGGGATGATGCTGTTCCTCGAAGGCATGGAGCGCGACGCCGCACTCATGTACCGCAACATCTATAACGGCATCGACTCGTTCCCCTTGATGGCCATCCCGTTTTTCATGCTGGCCGGCGATTTGATGAACAAGGTCGGCATCACGATGCGCCTGGTCGAGTTCTCGCAGTCCCTGATCGGCCATGTGCGCGGCGGTCTGGCCCAGGTCAACATCCTGTCATCCATGCTGTTCGCCGGTCTGTCCGGCTCCGCCGTCGCCGACACCTCGGCCCTGGGATCCATGCTGATCCCGGCCATGGAGAAGAACGGCTACACCCGGCGTTTCGCCGCTGCCGTCACCGCCGCCTCGTCGGTCATCGGTCCGATCATCCCGCCGTCCGGCATCATGATCATCTACGCCTACGTCATGGAAGTGTCCGTGGCGGCGCTTTTCGCCGGCGGCATCATACCGGGCATCCTGGTTGGCGTCGGCTTGATGGGCGTGGTCTCGATCATCGGGCGATTTCAGGGCCTTCCCATAACCGAACGCAAGGCGACCTGGTCGGAACGCGCCGGCGCCACCCGGCGCGCGATCCTGCCCCTGATGACGCCGGTGATCATCCTGGGCGGCATCCTGGGCGGCATCTTCACGCCGACCGAGGCCTCCGCCGTCGCCGCCGCCTACGCCCTGATCATCGGGCTGTTCGTGCTGCGTACCCTGAAGTCCTCGGACCTGCCCCAGGTCTTCACCAAATCGGCCCTGACCGCGTCCATGGTGCTGTTGCTGGTCGGCGCCGCCATGGCCTTCAAGACCGTCGTCAGCCTGTCGCACGCGGCCGAGGAACTGGCCCAGTGGATCATCACGCTGTCGACCGACCCGCTGATCCTCTTGTTCCTGATCAACGTGCTGCTGTTCATCGTCGGCATGTTCCTCGACGCCGGTCCGGCGATCATCATCCTCGGCCCCATCCTGGCGCCGATCTTCACCGACATCGGCGTCCATCCGGTCCACTTCGCCATCATCATGAGCGTCAACCTGACCGTCGGACTGGCGACACCACCCATGGGACTTGTGCTGTTCGTCGCCTCGAGTGTGTCCGGCGAGCGGGTCGAGACCATATCGCGCGCCATATTGCCGTTCCTCGCCGTCGAGATCCTGGCCATATTCCTGATTACCTACGTTCCGGCCGTATCAATGACCATTCCGCGTTGTCTGGGCTTCGTCTGAGCCGGCCCGCACCAATAGGGAGAACCATAGGGAGAACTTGACCATGACCTTCAAAATACCCAACCGACTCTTTTCCATGATCATCGGCTTCGGCCTGATCTTCGCCTTCGCCGCGAGCACGGTTCAGGCGGCTTCGATCAACTTGCGGGCGACCGCGAATTCCAACGAAAACGACGAGGACTATGACGGCCTCATCGTCTTCAAGGACTTCGTCGAAAGCCGCTCCAACGGTGACATCAAGGTGGAGCTCTTCATCGGCACGCAGCTTTGCTCGAAGGGCGCCGAGTGCCTGCAGGGCATCGCCGACAGCTCCATCGACATCTACATCTCGACCAGCGGCGGCGCCGCCGGTGCCTTCCCCTACGTACAGGTCCTCGACCTGCCCTACCTGCTGCGCGACGACCGCATCGCCGAAGAAGCGTTGTCCGGCGATTTCGTCCGTACGGTGCGGGACATGATCCTCGACGATTCGGGCGGCACCATCCGTTTGATGACCATTGGCAATACCGGCGGCTGGCGGAACTTCGCCAATACCAAGCGTACCGTGAAATCGCCCGGCGACATGAAGGGCCTGAAGATCCGGACCGTCGTTGCCGATCTACCGCAGGAACTGGTCAAGGCCTTGGGCGCCAGCCCGACGCCGATCCCGTGGCCGGAACTGTTCACCTCGTTCCAGACCGGCGTCGTCGAAGGGTCGAAAAACGGTATTACCGACATCATGGGCATGAAGTTCCCGGATGCCGGCCTCAAGTACGTGACCCTCGACGGCCACGCCTACATGGGGGCGCTGTGGTGGATGAACAACGACAAGTTCATGGGCATGTCCGACGCCAACAAGCGGATCATCATGGACGGTTTCCACGCCCTGCAGCAGGCCACCTTCGCCTCGCCGAAGCGCAAGTCGATCCAGGCCTATAAGGACTTCGTCGCTGGCGGCGGTGATCTTTACGTGCCGACGCCGGCCGACAAGGCCAAGTTCAAGGCGGCCGCTGCGCCGGTCTACGATTGGTTCAAGGAGAACATCAAGAACGGTCCCGAGGTGTTCGATGCTTTGACGAAAGCGGCGGCCGAGGCGGAAGCCAAGGTCGACGCGGCACTCATGGCCGACACCAAGTAACCGCGTTCCGGGAGGCGGGCTCCATCGCGGAGACCCGTCTCCCGTCGTCATCCGTTTTCGGCGGCCGGACCCGCTCGGGTTCGCGCCGTTCCCTTTGTCGCCACCTCAATCCAGATGAGGAAACAGGTGGGGCTTGTAGTCATCGATAAGAATATGCGCGTCCTCGATCTGCTTTTTGGTCATCTTCTTGACGATCTCGTCTTGCGAGATCGCCGCGTCAGGATCGCCGCCGATCGCGGAAAGCACGTACCACATGTAGGCGCGTACCAAGTCAGGAGCCGGCATGCCGCGGCCGATCTCGTAATACCAACCGACGCCCGATTGGGCGCCGGGATGGCCCTTCATGGCCTACCGCAGGTACCATTCGAAGGCGCGGCGGTCATCGCGCTCGACGCCGAGTCCCATGGCGTACATGACGCCGATCAATTCCTCGGCATCGGCATTGCCGGCCTGGGCCGCCGGCAGGAACTCCTGCATCGCCTCTTTGAAGCGACTGGCCTCCATCAAGTCGCGGGCACGGCTGATATCGGCAACCGCCGGCGTACACGATACCGCCAGCAGGAAGGCAAAGGTCGCGCGGGCAAAGGTTATTCTCATCGTTCCGACTCCAGAGATCGCGGTTCTTTCCGAAACAAACACCGAGACGGGGTGGTCGTGCAAGCGGCGAGAACAGCGCTGTCGATTTTGGCCCTATTCGCCTTCCCGTTCGCTGCCGAAGCTGCCGAAACAACCGTATATCCATTACCGTCCCCAATCGCCGACAGCGATTACCGGGATGTCACCGAGACGCGAGCCCGGCTTGGGCGCCTGTTGTTCTATGACAAGATCCTGAGCGGCAACAAAAACATCGCATGCGCCACCTGCCACCATCCGGACCATGGCACATCCGACGGTCTGTCCCTGGGCATCGGCGAAGGGGGAGTCGGGCTCGGGCCTAAGCGTCAGGTCGGCACCGGCGATACCCTGATCGAAGATCGGGTGCCACGCAATTCGCCGGCCCTATTCAATCTCGGCGCCATGGAGTTCACGGTTCTCTTCCACGATGGCCGCGTTTCGGTCGACGCCTATGAGGCGAGCGGTTTCGATACGCCAGCCGAGGAGGACTTTCCCCAGGGAGTTTTCAATGTGATTGCCGCCCAGGCCATGTTTCCGGTGACATCGGCAACGGAAATGGCCGGTAGTGGCGAGGAGAACCCGATCGCCGCCGAGGCCGAAACGGACATCGAGGATGTCTGGCCGCTGCTTGCCGAACGGCTGCGGCAAATCCCCGAATACGTTGACCTGTTCCGCGCCGCCTTCCCGGAGATCAGAGACCGCCACGCCATCACCTTCGTCCACGCCGCCAACGCCATCGGCGACTTCGTTTCATCTGAATGGCGGGCCGACGACAGCCCCTTCGATCGCTACCTGCGGGGTGACGATGGAGCACTCGACGCCGGTCAGGTCGCCGACATGAAGCTATTCTACGGCAAAGCCGGTTGTGCCCGCTGTCACAGCGGCAAGTTCCAGACCGATCACGGTTTCCATGCCATCGCCATGCCGCAGGTCGGTTACGTGCAGACCCGCAAATTCGATCCGGTGGTGCGCGACATGGGGCGGATCAACGAAACCGACCGGCTCGAGGACCGTTACAAGTTCCGTACGCCGAGCCTCAGAAACGTCAGCGAAACCGCCCCCTACGGTCACAGCGGCGCCTACCCGACCCTGGAAGCGGTGGTTCGCCACCATCTCGATCCGCTAGGAGCTTTCGGGCGCTACGACCCGGCCCTGGCCCGACTGCCCGAACACGCCGTCCTGTCACCGACCGACTTTCTGGTCCGCGAGAACCACCGCGAGGTTCGCATTCTGCTCGCTGCCAATGAATTGTCGCCCGTTGGACTGACCGACGGCGAGGTGGCGGATGTCCTTCGTTTTCTCCTGGCCCTGACCGACCGCGCGTCGCTGCCCGGCCGCCTCGGCCGCCCGGACCGGGTGCCCAGTGGCCTGCCGGTCGATTGAGTGGGGTAGAGGCGTCGCATGCTGCAAACCGAACAGGTGACCGTATTGAGCGTCGGCGTCGCCGTCGCCGATTTCGTCATGCGCGTCGCCAGCCTGCCGGACGCGGCGGAGAAGTATCGGGCCGAGGACGCCGACATCGTTATCGGCGGATGCGCCGCCAATGCGGCGATCGCGGTGGCGCGTCTCGGTGGGCGCTCGCGTTTGGCTGCCCGGATCGGTGACGACCTGGTCGGCGGTTTCATCGTCGACAAGCTCGATGAATGTGGAGTCGAGTGTGACGACGTCCGGCGCTTGGCTGGGGCCCGGTCGTCCTACTCCAATGTTCTGATCGATGCCAATGGCGAACGGCAGATCGTCAATTTCCGCGGCCAGGGGCTGGTAACCGACGCCGACTGGGTCTCGGGAATAAGGGGAGATTTCAACGCTGTTCTTGCCGACACCCGTTGGTCGGCCGGCGCTGACGCAGCCATGAAACTGGCTCAGATGGCGGGCGTGCCCGGCCTCCTTGATGCAGAAGCGCCGATGGACGACTGCGATACGGCGCTCAGGTGGGCCAGCCACGTCGCTTATTCGGAGCAGGGCCTGCGTTCGCTGACGGAAGAGGTTGATCTCGCCGCGGCGTTGGCCTGGGCGCAGCGGGAATTCGGCGGCTTTGCCGCCGTCACCGCCGGTGCGGATGGAACTTATTGGAACGACGGCGACGATTCCGGCCACATGCCTGGTTTCAAGGTTATTGCTCTCGACACCCTAGGCGCCGGCGACGTCTGGCACGGCGCCTTCGCCCTGGCTCTGGCCCGCGGCGACGATCATCCCTCAGCGGTCCGCTTCGCCAACGCGGCCGGCGCTGTCAAATGCGCGCGGACCGGCGGCGGATTGGCTGCGCCGACCGCCGAAGAAGTTCAAGCACTCATGGAGGAACAATGACGCGACACCTGACCCCCGGCAAGTTGTGGGGCATGCGCCGCATGGCCGACGACAAGGGCTATTTCAAGATGATGGCGGTCGACCAACGCCCGCCGATCAAGAACCCGATCGCCGCCCACTATGGCACGAAGGAAGCCCCCTATGACGATGTGGCCCGCTTCAAGGCCCTGTTGGTCGAGACCCTTCAGGCCGAAGCCACCGCCGTCCTAATGGATCCCCACTACGCGATTCCGACGGGTATTCATTTGCTGTCACCGGCCAAAGGATTGATCGTTACCCTGGAAGACTCCGTGTTCGAGGAAACGGACGACGGCCGCTTATCGGCTGAGATCGACGACTGGTCCGTCGGCAAGATCAAACGTATGGGCGGAGACGCGGTAAAGGCGTTGATCTGGTACCGACCGGACGCCGCCCCTGCGGTCTCTGCGGCGCAGCAGGACGTGGCCAAGCGCATGGGTGAAGCCTGCGCCAAGTTCGACATCCCCTTTCTGCTCGAACTGCTGGTCTATCCGTTGGCAGCCGATGCGCATCGCACCGGGGAGTATATCGAGATGAAAGGCAAGAATGCGGACCACGTCCTGCAATCGGTTGCCGAGTTCGCCAAACCCGACTACGGGGTCGACGTCTTCAAATTGGAAAGCCCGCTCGAGGCGGACGCCGTGCCCGGTATCGGCAACGAAGGTTGGGAGAATGCGCAGGCCCTGTTCGACGAGATGGGGCGCCTCGCCGGACGTCCTTGGGTGATGCTCTCGGCCGGTGCCGGCAAGGACCAGTTCCACCGCATTTTGACCCACGCCTACCGGGCCGGGGCCAGCGGTTTTCTCGCCGGCCGGGCGATCTGGCTCGACGCTTTCAAGAAGTTCCCGGACTGGTCGGCCATGGAAGAGGACCTGGGGGGCGAGGCCAGCCGCTACATGCGCGACCTTTGTGATCTCACCGAGGCAGAAGCCACCGCCTGGGCCGAGCACACCTGCTACGGCGACGATGGTGCCCGGTTCATGCCCGACGATGGAACTTTCCGGCACGGTTACGCCGGTATGGGAGTCTGATCATGGCAAAGAAAATCGCCGTCCTGCCCCTGGCGCGGCCGACCTTCGATGTCGAGTTCGCCGAACAGACGGCCGCCGCCGCCTTCGCCGCCCTCGACGCTTGCGGCCATGAAATCATCGGCGGGCGCGACCTGCTTTTCGATGCCGAGGCGACGGGCGACGCCATCACCGCCGTGTCGGAACATGACCCCGACCTCGTCCTCATCTTGCAGGTCACGTTCACGGACGCGACGATGACCATCGCCGCGGCGGACGCGTTTTCGGCACCGCTTGCCATCTGGGCCTTCCCAGAACCGCGGATCGGCGGCCGGCTCCGACTCAATGCCCTTTGCGGTCTCAACCTGGCCGGCCACGCTCTCGGCCTCAACGACCATCCATACTCCTATCTCTACGCGGCGCCCGACAGCCCCGACATTTCGCGAGCGCTCGAGGAACTGTTCGCCGGTTCCCGTACGGCAAAAACCGTCGTCGCCACGGCCGTCGCCGGTCCCGATACGATGGCCGACAAGGCAGCGGTGGCGATTCTTGACAAGCTCAGCGGCGCCAGGATCGGCCGTATTGGTCAACATCCGGACGGCTTTCACACCTGCGCCTTCGAGGAAGCCGACGTGCGACGCCTTTCCGGTATCGAGGTCGAATCGCTGCCGCTCGAAAGCCTGTTCGAACGGGCTCGCGCCATTCCCGCCGCTGCCGTAGCCGAGACGCGGGCCCTGGCCGAACGCGATCTCGACGGGCTCGACGAGGTCGACCAGGCGCAGTTGGACAAATCGCTGCGCCTGAAGAACGCGTTGGACGATTTGCGCCAGGAACGGGGATACGCCGCCTTCGCGCTCCGCTGCTGGCCGGAGACCTTCACCGAATACGGCGGCGCCGTCTGCGGGCCGGTGTCGATGATGGGCGAGAAACGCGTCCCCTGTGCCTGCGAAGCCGACGTCTATGGCGCCATGACCAGCATGATCCTCCAGGAGGTCGCCGACGCACCGGCCTTCCAGGTCGACCTCGTCGACCTCGACCCCAAGGACAACACCGGTGTCGTCTGGCACTGCGGCCAGGCGCCCATTTCCATGGCCGACACGGAGGGCGCTTCACTGGCCACCATCCATACCAACCGCAAAATGCCGCTGCTCTACGAGTTTGCCTTGAAACCGGGGCGTATCACATTGGCCCGGATCAGCAAGGCGCGCGGCGAACTGAAACTGGTGCTGGCCGGGGCCGAGGTCCAACGGCGGCCCAAGGCCTTCACCGGAACCTCCGGCGTCGTCGAATTCGACGCCCCTGTCGACGATGTCCTCGACACGGTCATGGGGGCGGCACTCGAACATCACGTGTCTCTGGTTTACGGCGATTTCAAACCACAACTCCGCGCCGTCGCCGGCAAGATGGGCCTTCCGGTCCTCGACATCACGGGAGGTCCCCGATCATGAACACCATTCGATACGGCATCATCGGCTCCGGCATGATGGGCCACGAGCACATCCGCTATATCAATATGATTGAGGGCGCCGGCATCGATGCCATCGCCGATCCTGACCCCGGCATGCGGGCCTCGGCGGCCGCCGCGGTCGACGGCGACGTTCGTACATTCGAAAGCCACGGCGACATGCTGTCGGCCGACGGTCTCGACGCAGTGATCATCGCGTCACCCAATCACACGCATATCGACGTCCTCGAGGATGTGTTGTCGACCAACCTCGGGATACTCGTCGAGAAGCCGCTATGCACCACACTGGCCGATTGCGATCGCGTCGTGTCACTCGCCGCGGGCCGGGCGGCCCCGGTTTGGGTCGCCATGGAGTACCGCTACATGCCGCCGGTGGCCCTAATGCTGGAAGAGATCCAGGGCGGTGCCATCGGTGCCATGAAGATGTTCTCCATTCGCGAACACCGTTATCCGTTCCTCGAAAAGGTCGGCGACTGGAACCGTTTCAACGAAAAAACCGGCGGCACTCTGGTCGAGAAATGCTGTCACTTCTTCGACCTGATGCGTTTGTTCACGGGAAGCGAGGCGGTGCGTGTTTGCGCCTCCGGCGGCCAGGACGTCAATCACCTGGACGAGACCTACGACGGCCGCGTCCCCGATATCCTCGACAATGCCTTCGTCACCGTCGATTTCGAAAACGGCATGCGGGCGTCGCTGGATCTCTGCATGTTCGCCGACGGCTCGTTCTACCAGGAACAACTGACCGCAATCGGCGACGCCGGCAAGATCGACGCCCGAATTCCCGTGCCGGCCGACTTTTGGCCCGGTGCCGACGAAACCCATGCCGACGTCATTCTCTCACCACGCTTCGACAAGAACCCGCAGTCCCGTCCCGTACCCGTCGATCCGAACCTGTTAACGGCGGGCCATCACCACGGATCGACCTGGTATCAACACCAGAGGTTTATCGATATCCTGCGCCACGGCGGCGAACCCGCGGTCGGCCTTGAGGATGGTCGCCGTGCCGTCTTGATCGGCGCCGCGGCAGAGGAATCGATCAAGACGGGAACGGCGATCGAGATGTCTCATTGACGGCAAAGAACGAAGAGAGGCGCATCATGTCTTTACTTCCTTATCCCGAAGCCGGCCGCCGCTTGCGCCTTGGCATGGTCGGCGGCGGCCGGGGCGCCTTGATCGGCGAAGTCCACGCCAATGGCGCTCGTCTCTCCAACCGATGGGAGATCGTCGCCGGCGCCCTGTCATCGGATCCGGAACGGGCACGGGCCTCCGGTCGCGATTGGTTTTTGGACGACGATCGGAGTTACGCCGATTACCGCCAGATGGCCGAGGTCGAGGCGGTCCGCGAGGATGGCATCGATGCGGTCGCCATCGTCACGCCGAACCACCTGCATGCACCGGTCGCCCTGGCGTTCATGGAACGTGGGATCGATGTGATCTCCGACAAACCGGTGACCGCTACCCTGGGCGAGGCCGAGACGCTGGTCGAAGCGCAACGGCGAACGGGCGTCGTCTTCGGTGTCACCTACCCCTACGCCAGCCATGCCATGGCCCGCCAGGCCCGGGAAATGGTCCACGCCGGGGAACTGGGTGATCTCACCCAGGTACACGTGGAATATTTCCAGGAATGGGCGATTGAGGTCGGCGACAACGGCCCGGACACCCGGTGGCGCCTTGACCCGGCAAAAGGCGGCGCCAGCCTTACCGTGGCGGATATCGGCACCCACGCCGAACATTTGGTTCGATTCGTGACGGGTCTGGACATCGAGGGCCTGAGGGCGGAATTCCACGTCAGCGGCGCCCCGAAAGCGCTCGAGGACACGGCTTTCATGCAGATCCGGATGGGCGGCGGTGTCCCCGGTACGTTGATGGTCAGCCAGGCGATGGCGGGGACCCAGTGCGGTTTGCGCATCCGTGTCGCCGGCACCAAGGCGTCGCTCGAATGGCAGCAGGAGAACCCGGAATACCTCACGTTGCGGCCCATCGGCGCGCCGGCGCAAGTGCTTTCCCGCGGCCACGGATCCGGTATCTATCCGGCGGTTGAGCGGATCCTGCGCATGCGTCGCGGCCACCCCGAGGCTCTTAGCGACGCCTGGGCCAACCTCTACCTCGAACTCGCCGTTGCCATCGACGCCCGCCGCGGTGACCGCGCCTTGGCGGATGGAATGGTCGCGTTTCCGACGTTGGCCGACGGCGTGAAAGGCATGCGTTTCATCGATGCCGCCATCCGCTCGAACCAGACCGGGACCTGGACCGAGATAAGCAAACCGGCATCGGACGATCGATAGACCGCAACCTAACGCCACCGCCACAACCGTGAAAGCAGCTCGCGACTTGAAGGCTTCGCCAATGATCGCAGCTGGCAGCTCGGATTTCACGACTAGGCGACCGGTAACCGGGCGATAACGAGGTCGCTTTCCTATCCTTGTGGAAGACCGTTCCGGAGATGACCTTGACAGTATTGACGTTGGACCCGCGTCACCGGCATATCGAATAGGGCACACGGCGAACATGGTGACTCCATGCCGGCATTGGTTATCCATCGGATGTGGAATCGCATGACACGCCGACCAAGCTGGTACGGATAAGCTGGGTCCGCCATTAGCGGGTCGATTCCGGTAGGGGGCAGAATAGTAAGGATCGTTACGTCGGCGGGGGCGCCATTTGTGTTTGCCCAAAATGGCCTTTTGGGGGACCTGGCGCCCTATATCCGGATCGAAATAAAAGGCGACGTCACATGCGTCGGACCGGGTTCGCCAGCAATTATATCCGTGTGCTATCGATGAAGTCGGCCGCGACGAGCACTGCAGCGGTCATCTGAGACCACGTTTTTCGAGGGCCGGGTTATCCCAATAGGCGGCCCAAACTCATTTTCGAGGCGGATGTCCGCTGCCTGAACTGAGAGCGGACGCCATAAGCTCACCATCTGTTCATCCGAAAATGCCCCAGGATGGATACTATCGAGAGGGCGCCTGTCTACCGAATTGCCTTTTCCCACCAGCTTTGAGAAGGAAATGGTTCGCCTGCAATTACAACATCACCGACGCGAGGCGTCGCCAAATCGACATCTTGAGCTCTAGCAGCCTTTACCGTTCGTCTAATCGGCTCATCCCAATCGTGGAACGCTATATTGAACGTTCCCCAACTCACAGGAAGCATGCGTTTTGCCCGAACCGAAAGGTGCGCCTTCACCGCTTCCTCGGGATTCATGTGGCTATAAACCCACGAAGCGCCAGGACCGTATTGCCCAATCTTGATGATGCCCAGGTCAAAAGGCCCCAAGCGCTTACCAATCTCTGCGAAATGGTCAGAAAATCCAGTGTCTCCGCTGTAAAACAACCGGTGCTCAGAACCGACAACCGACCAGGAAGACCAGAGCGTATTCTTGTAATCGAAAAGTCCACGAGACGAATAGTGTTGAGCCGGCGTGCAGGTAATCGTTAGGTCTTTTAGTCCTGTTGATTCCCACCAGTCCAATTCGGTGATTTGGTGATTTGGCACATCCCATTCATCAAGGTGGGCACCGACACCAAGGGGAACGACAAAACGTGTCCCCTTGGTGGACAGATATTGGACCGTGCGCATGTCCAAGTGGTCATAGTGATCGTGGGACACAAGGACCGCATCGATCATCGGAAGGTCCGACAAGGCGATGGGCGGAGGATGAAACCGCTTCGGACCGATGACATCCAGTGGTGAGGCATAGTCTGAAAACACCGGATCGACCAACAAACGAAGCCCGTCGATTTCTATGTAAACGCTTGAATGGCCAAGCCATGTCGCGCGCAGTCCAAGAGGGCGCGACGATCGTAAGGACGAGGGCGCGATGGTCACGACAGAAGGAACCGATGGAGGTACCCGTGTCTGATCGCCGAAAAACTGCTCTACGAGATAGCTCCAAATCTCAGCCACCTTCAATGGCGGGTGGGGCTGGGAATTCACGAATGCGCCGTCTTGATAATGGGGTGACGCTTGCACCCGTTTCAGTCTCTCCCCAGAAATCGTCCCGCCAAATGAAGAGCAGCCGTTCAGGACCATCGTGCTGCCGGCGAAGGTCAATGAGAGAACGATAATCGCCCAGGTGAATCTGCGTCTCATTGGGCCGATCTCCGCTCGGAGAAAGTCTATAGGGCACCTCGAAAAATGCCTTTGCGAGATCAAGGTGGCATTGCTGCTGTACTCCGGCCTCATGATTTTCGGCCTTCGCTCTTCGTTGAGCGTTTGATTTGATGTCCAAACCCGTGTTCTGCGCGGA
>Ga0209680_1000260_pt1 | contig 13834 bp, 9 predicted proteins | sample WorMetLIZISLAND1_FD_187413 | JGI IMG/M metagenome (GOLD analysis project Ga0209680, IMG submission 187413) | Marine gutless worms symbiont microbial communities from Max Planck institute for Marine Microbiology, Germany - Olavius loisae LIZARD... ... | reverse complement strand
TTCAGAATGCAGAAGCATATCACATAGTTCGTGAAGCTGACAGCTTGCATTCGTTCAGACGCAAGCTCAAAATGCACCGGTTTACTTTGTGTTTTAATGACTGATTAACTGTTTTTATACTTTTGTAATGCACTCCCGGTCCGGTGCCGAGTACGGAGGGCATAACAACCGCCATTCACTTACTTACTTACTTACTTAACACTGATAATTGATCATCTCACCATTCAGCACAGCTGCCATCTCCAGACAGCGCTGGAAGAACTCATACATGACTCTCAGCTTCTTGGCAAAGAACAGCAATGACAGGAGACTGACGGCAGACTCATTGTGAACAGGAAACATCTTCACCAACACAACATCAGCTGCTGTTACCAGCTAACAGACACAGTTTTATTAATCGCTGTCTATTTAATTTCCATGATTACATGCCTGTTACAATGATATGCTCATGTGATGACGATTTTGCTGCGGCTGACTGATTATAATGACGATTTGATGTATGACTTTTTCTCGCTGCTTAGTATACATTTTATTGTTCTCATTTGATGTCGTTTGATTTTTTTACTTCGTGTCACAGTGTGCGCATGTCATGCCGAATTAAAAAGCTACTGACTTTACACACTTATATATCACAGGCCAGTCTCAGTGCTTCAATGTAGTTGTCTAGCTAATCAGAGGGGCATCTGTATTCTGATAAACCTATGCCTAAAATCACTGAGATTCTGCATTGAAATGAACGCACATAACTACTGCATCTGAACTGAAACTGAACGTACAAGTCGTAAAATATTGCCACTTCATATGACACGGTATCAGTCAATGTACTATAAAAACTATTCACATGCGACACTGGTACCTGGAGCATTGCAGCTTCACGAACCAGGTCAGCCTTCTTATGCTTGTCAGTGGTCGGGAAGGAAGAGACAGCGCTGAGCAACGCTGTGAAGTCGGCGTCAAGTCTTGAGAACATGCCAGCAAAACCCATCAGCAACATCTGACCCGGCGTCATCTCCGACGACTCAACGTGAGCTTCATACAGCTGCTCAAACCTACAGATCACAATCACATCATGTAGCATCACACAGCAGTCTAATAATATCAGTAAGTAAGAACATGCATCATGGATAAATGCACAAAACATACAGAAAAATGTAAAAAAAGAATATAATAAAAAAAACAAAAACCACTAATACTAACGGAACCTAAATTAGTTGAGAGTAATATAATTATTTATACAACAATTGAACAAAATGATTCTAAACAACACAGTATCATAATCGGGCAGATGGAAATAAGGCAAAGTACTAATACGATATGGTGGGAGATTATGATGGCCTGGGTTGAAGACCTTATATATAAACTTGTAACTGCATTATGTTAACACATTATAGACTGGACAAGAAAGCCTAGTTGATGCAAAAGTAAGTGCCTCACAGCAGTGTGTCTATGAAGGCCCCTAGTGAAGAAATCTACAGCATTTCCTACTGATGGTTAATAGTAACCATGGCCATACTACTGTAGTGCGCTAATAACAAGGAAACAATGGCGAACCTTAACCGCAGCCTCTTCAGTGAAAACAACATTTGTTCATCAGACGTCTGCAATAAACCACGTTAAACATGACCTGATGAAACTTTACTACAACAGTTGGAATCACATCACACAACCAGCCTTGTACGGTTCACCAGATACAGGGAGAAAGTGTGACATTGATACTCGCTGCAATCATAACAGTGCACATGCAGTATGTGCATGCAACTGACTTGACAGAAGCTGTCAGTCAGAACCTCCCTTGACCTTCTGATGACAAGTCAGACATCCCCTGCACTGTAGCATCATGCCATCATGCCACATTCACATTCAACGTGAGTAGAAGAGAGTAAATACTGATTGGTACAATTAGACTAGATATCAACAACAACGTCCTTAAACAATAACAAGTGATATAAAGAAAAAAATCTTTTGTGGTGGCATATTCATAAATCTCCAAAATAATCTTATATTTGATTACAGTAAATAAAAATATGGCTGCAATAGCCTGGACATGTACAAAAGCTGTCACCAGTATACTATCCACACTGGCACCACCTAGAGCCACTGTCGCACTGCAAAGAAGTTAGCATGCACAGAGCAATAACAAAACTGCAGGCTAATATTTGCCACTGTGACAAACACAACCAGCCACATAATCATCAGTGTATTCAAAACACAGTAGAAGAGCTACACTATAAGTACAATTAAGTATAACTGAGAATCTGAACTTTTAGAAACCGGGAGTCGTAGTTACACACATTGGTGTTAGTTAAGTCAGATGAGTCCTTTCTATCTTCGATGTGGGCACCAAAACTTGTTTAAGCTTACGCCCATAACATCCGCTATGTTATGTTATGTTATAACAAAGTAATTATCCGTCCACAGACGACTCACAGATACAGTAGATGCTGCTCCACTGAGTGACGTCGCATTCACTACCAGCTGCTCAAGGGTTTCAATAATGCTGTCCAGAGGAGTTCCGACCCACGATACCAATCCATCCAGATCTGTGACAATGCTCAGAACGGACGGTTCTTCGGCCTGGAAAGCCGTCAGCGCTTCCGGCAATATTACCGTCTGAAAGTTGAAGTTAAGATCCTGCATTATGCAAAGAGTGACATGACAAAATGAAGCTAAGACCAACCAGAACTAAACTATCATACTTTCTAACTGTTACATATAAGCTAATCAGTTTGCTCCAATAAAGTGAAAAATTAACAAATCTTATGCAAGACTACTTTGATAGAGCAGAACTCAGAACAGAGTATTTTGCTCACTGGTTTTTTACTTTTAGTTTTCTTCCTTTCATTTTTAACCGCACAACGCTCTGCATAGTACGGTATATTGCTATCATGTGGTGTCTGTTAGTCTGTCTGTCTGTTACATGCCTGTATTGTGTACAAATGGCTGAACCTAGAATGATGGGGGTTTCACAACAGAGTAGCCCAGACTCTGGTTTTTAGTGATGTAAAAATCTTGCAAAAATAAGAAGGGTATCACCCCTAGTGAAATGACTGCTTACAGTTACTCCCATTCTGTCATTCAAAAACAGTAGCTTGCTGCCGCCAGCCAAAACTATTATTAGAATGATGTCATCAAGCCTCCCATCTATCCATTGAGCATTTTCGCCAATCCCACGCAAAATGAACAAATCACTAATATTCATATATTATCGCCACAGTTGCCAAATAGATTTAGTGGCTTAAGGCCAAGTCTGGCACAATTTATTATTAATGCCAAACAGGCTCACAAAGGCCAAATGATTGCACAGAAAATTCTACTCATGCTGATCCTATGCCCGGTTATGATAATGTGTGCTAATATGCCATATATAGATTACATCATCGCAGTTCTTAGGTAAACCGTGCAATGGTTCTGCAAGCATCATGCAGGGTTGTCAGCGACAGGTGGGTTTTCTTATTTTCCAGTTATGTGCAGTAGACTAGGCTGGCCAGCTACTTAGTGCATGTTAAACGTTCCATTATCGTACTGTATGACTGTATTGTAACGAAGGTAAAAAAACTTGTGATCTATTACCTGTAGTGACAGGTAAAGACTGTGAGTGGCAGTGACCACCTGTATGTAGCTATCACTGTCCACATGATCAACGTGTTCACTCTGAAGTACACACACGTACATGCTACCTTTATCACAAGACGATCTACAGACTACCATATATACGCGCAAAGTTCGTACGACAGGTGTTCTTAGCTATCTCAGCCAGCACCTCGTCTAACATGTGGCTACACATCAAACACGATCCACGGCGCTTCCACTACTGACTATTCCTAGAACAAACACCGAACTTGCAAGACATTCATATTCATACTCTGCACCTTTCATCTGGAACAGTCTACCCGGCGACGTCTTAAACTGCAATTCGGAACATACTTTCAAGAAACATTTAAAGACATTTCTTTTTAACAGTTGTTTTTATGCCGCCTGATTGACTCCTACTCTAGCGCCTCTGTAGCTTTGCGTATGGCACTTTACAAATTTGAATATTATTATTATTATTATTATCAGTATATATCACTGCTCTCACCTAGATATAGCCTAAGCATATAACTCCTACTTCAACAAGCTCTCTACACTTCTACTATTCCATTATTACTCTCTTGTACACGATGTGACACCCGTTGTAAATGAGCGTACTCAATCCTGACGAGAATTTGCAAAAACACTACACGGCATTCCAAAAATCAGCACAGCTTTGACGTAGTTCTGGCATTTTGTTAAGCAACACCTGGTATATGAGAAGCTAGCAAACTGCATCTCAGACCTCATGTGATAAATATTGTTCAAATTGCCAATGAAATGCCCAAACTACATCAAACTGATGCATGCCGCTCGCTATTTTTGGAACACAGTGTGTAAGTAAGTAAATTTATACACGGCGCAAATAAATCATAAATGTCACAAATGCGCCGTGGTCTCAAAATGCGACGGAGAACAGGTATGTTTTCAGATGTTTGTTGAAAGTAGTCAGTGATAGCCCAATTGTCACGTAGGCTGAACGTGAGCTCCTTCCATGTGCGCGGGCCGGCGGCACGAAGGAACGGTCACCGAAGGTGCTGTTCTGACGTGGCACATGGCAGACATGTCGCTCCGCGGACTGCAGGGGTCTCCATCCGGAAAGTGCAACCAGCTGACAATCGCCAGCCAGGTAATCCGGCACCAGGCCTGACAGTGCAGAAAAAGCAAGACTCGCTAGCTAATACTGGATCCGTGTAATGCAAAAAAATGCGAGCATAACGTCGTATTTTTCACAGAACAGTTAACACATAACACAGTGAAATGCACATTGTAAAGTCAACAAAGACATGTCACAACTCACAAGAGTGGAGTCAGTGAGACAGTCAAAGAGCAGTTTGATGACGGAGCTGGCGGAAAGCAGCTGATCGAGGAACCACGCAGAGCCTGGTGACTGCGGCTCACTCAGACGAATCCTATCAACTACACGACATCAACTGCATAAACTCAATCACACACATCAACGTGTAACTGATAGTGCATTGGTACTACATTGGTCTCAGCATTGTTAGGCAGTAACATGCCTGCTCTGTACGGTCTAGACATAACTTGACCAATGTTAACCAAAATTATACTTTTATAATTAAGCTAAATAAAGCGAATATGCGCACTGAGTTGTCACTTGAACAATCTCAGTCATGTCAGTTGAAAGTCGCCTCCCGAAGAAAAAATTAAGCTAACAACAGGACATACGGCACACATACATGCACAAATACACATCATTTGTATGGTATTTGCCAGGAAAACTCGTGTTACTCCATTGGTCTTTTCTTTCATCCTCAATCTGCTCCACACCTGTGCAGTGCATCATGATGGCATAGACCAAAGCTTTTCTATCCCACTAAATCCAATAACCTCTCCCTGAATCAAGCAAATAACGCGGCTCAGAATCATCCACTGTGGAGACTGACGTCTATGTTTGGCCTACACACTCCTAGTGGTGCGTGACACACACTGCCTAGTTCTATTGTCATACAGCGCTTGAGATGAATCGAGAAGGGTTAGTGTCCCGCATGACACATTCTGGGTCATTTCTGGCCAACCTCTTGACTGGTACAAAACACCTAGCCTTCTTGATTGGAATGAGCGAGCAGTTTCTTAACGGTACATCAGCACAATCAGGCTGTACAGTGCCATTCACGTCGGTACACGCTGGAAAATACGTGACATTGATTGACTGAGCAGGGTTTAACGTCTCCACCAACACAGTATAGGTTATCTGGAAGTGAGATCATCGCATCGTCCTTACAACGAGTTTTAAACTGGTAAGTTTTTTTACATTTATCAAAGTAGTGAAGGAAAAAATACCGTAGAAGTAAAGAAAACCCAGAAAAAGCAAACAACACAAAATACAGCAAAACAATAAACACACACATACAACACAGCAAGTCCCCTAGTCTACAATAATATGGGGTGACTAGGGGATGGGTCCCACAGAGGACAGGTTCGCCAAGCCTGAACAGCGGTGGGGCTGCTGCCGTGGTACCCAAACTAAACTAAACATTACAATAAGAACTATACAAAAACCTAAACAATCGTACAATAAAAGTACTAACATATGCACAAAATAAAGCAACTAAAACTAAAGGCTAAAGCCTCCAGGCTTTACAGGCCCATAAACCATGGGCCTGGTTTATGGGCCATACTTACAGGAAACGGATTGTGCCTATTCTACAGACCCTCAAAGAACTCATACAATGCTTGAGCTAATCAGAACTATCTTCATAATACAACATGATCGAAGTGAGATACATTCAACCACTGACAGTGTTCAACAGCTAACAGACCGGCGATGGACGCCTCAATGTCAAGGTATCGGCGTGCTGCAATGCAAAGTTCCATCACAGTGACGCTGGCTACTGACAACGCTCCACAGGCATTCCGCTCTATACACACAGTGTACGGCTCTCAGGAAGCAATGTTTCAGGTACCGTACTGCTAAACAATCCAATTGTGCCATGCCAATAGACAGCTTCCATTTGGCATAAAGTACAACTTCAGATAAAGTGCACTGCACATTGGTACTGTTCAACGAGATTCGATTCACTGACACATACACTGTCTAGAAATACATGACGTTTACTATTAGTATTTATAGAGAAAATTATACATGCAACTGGCAATTTGTTAACACTGATAATAACTGCAACCGTACAAAATTCAGTGTAATCAGTATTTCTGAAGTAACAGGACAATATTATAGCAGAAATCCGCACTCATGCCCCCAATGGATCATCACACTGCGTCAACAACAGACCTACAGTGACAGCCAACCCTGTACCCAGTAAGACACAGCAACTACTTTACAAGGAGTTCAGTCAGCTGTAATCCACGTATGTGACAGTAAGCAAATGTAACGTTTCAGAGTAGATCAAAGTATAATTATTAGCATGAACATTCTTCGACCTTGCACAAACTCGGTGACGGCAGCCATGCTGGTCTGCAGGTGTGACGTTGCCGTCTGTGAACTGTTGGCATTGCTCAAGTCAACCAACTGAACACAGACAAATGATATCATCACATTCCACGCCACAATCCATATATTGACACAAATCCTCTCCTCCATACTCTCCTGGCTCCCACAATTGCCTCATGACTCACAGGATTGGATTGAGCAGTGTTTTACGTCCCCTCCAACACAGTATAGGTTATATGGGAGACGGTTTTTACAGGTCAAAAGATCCAACCAACGGTATCAAAGTACTGAAGGAAAATCTACGAAGGAAAATAACCCAGAGAACACAAAGAAAACACAAAATATACATATGCAATGCATACACACACAAAATAGTAGACAAATACAGCATACAAGTATAACACAGCAAGTCCCCTAGTCTACAGTAATATCCATGGGGTGACTAGGGGACAGCTCCCACAGAGGGCATGGTTGCCAGGCCTGAACGGCGGTGCTGCCACTGTACCCCCCACCTCATGACTCACAACTGCCTGTCGTGGGACCACACTCGGACTGGGCTAACTGCCCACTGTTGTCTTTTGCGTTTCAGGTTACTTTATATTTCATTTTCTGATTACGAGCGACAGACATGTCAACTTTACAGGTCAAGTCAAACAGTGTTATACCGTATCAAATTCTACTGCCACCGTCTGCAAATGTCTGCTAAGCTACGATTTCACGACATCATGCAGCAATAAAAAACAATCAATAGAAAACTCCCCGCCTAGCACGCGGCTGTCTATTGCAGTGCTGAGTGAACAGCAAGTCATAGTCAACTGTGCTCAAATGTCACAAAATACGTTTCTCCAATACGTTTCTTATGACTGGATAATTTAATGGTCACTCTGTCCTCATCAGTGAAAACTATACAAACTATGTCAATATTACAAGGTTGGTTGGTAGAGTAAAGTTCAACGTTTGACTCGACACATAGGTCTTTCGGAGACGATATTTTTCACAAGGCAAAGTGTGTTCATACGCCACTGTTGGTGGGTGGTGACTAGCTATATATGTAGTTTCTGTTTATTACGCATCACTTCTTCAAACACTTCCTAAAATTTCTAAACAACAAATGGCACATTGGTAGCATTATGCTACAAAATAATTAGGGGACCATTTTTTATCTCGTCTCCGAAATGACCTAAACTGTGTCAAGTTGGACATTAAATCTTGCTCAAGCAATCAACTGACCATTTTTATCACCACAGCATGCATTAAAACTCTGCAAACATTATACCTACTTCTTCTTCGTTTGTGGCAAGCACCACTAGAAGTGTCTAGCACCAAACGTAGACATCAGTCTCGAGACTGGACGATTCTGAGCCACGTCGATTAATTCATTCAGGGACAGGTTGTTGGATTTCAGGTCTTGCAGGATAGCCTTCGTCCACATAGTATGAGGGTGTCCTGGTGGTCTCCTCCAGTTCTCCAAAGAAGAAGCTGTTAAGATCTTCTTGGCATCTGTTTCGTCTGGAATTTACACAGTGTGGCCGTAGATACAGCAGCTGACATTGTACAGGTCAACAGAGTGACGACAAATTTCCTACCTTGTGAAGCCGCAAATTGCCATCAAGCACAGCTGACTGCAGTCGACGTTCAATACTGACGATGTGAGCTGATTGGCTATGACTGATGCTTGAGACGGAATACAGGCTGTGCATCTCAGCCGTGATTCGCTGAACACTACACACACATCAACGACATATCAAACACCACTGGAGATACAACCGTGAGACCCAAACTACTTCAACTAGTGCTTGACTCAAGATAAAAAGCTGCATTGCATTACCCTCTTCAATGCTACAGCTTTCAACTGCAGCAGATAAATTTAGCTTTCAGTTCACGGGACAGCCACAAAACCCTATCTGTTACATATGTCTTGTTAAAAAGCTGCCACAAAACTCCCATCAATTTCTGTCAATTTCAGATCTATTATAATTAATTAAAGTATCATATATAATACTGACTGGTAAGCTAAGTAACATTAAACTACAAAGTCGCTCAAAAAATTTAAACCCCAAAGCAACTTTAAATTATTAAATTACTGGCAGAAACATCCACAAAAATAACCATGAATTGTTAACGACAGTTTGAAATGCATAATATTATGTTGAGCTGTTTGTACAAAAATATAACAGTTTAGCAGCTCAAAAAGAGAAAAAAGAATTACACTAATGAATCTTCTGTAACAGTTATACGAGCAATTAATGTGAGCTGAAGTATCAGCTACTTATTGACTGGTTGCTGGATGCCACGGTTCAATGGCATTACTAACTAATAACTCTGAACTAACATCGTCCCAGATGATTCAGACCTTTTCCTCAAGATTTCTTGTAGAGAATTCTCCATAGACTCGTATTGCTGTAGCACATGCGCAAAAGTTCCTTACAGTGTTTAGTGGGTTAAAGTTTCAAGCCACCCTGTAGAATGCAAGGTGTAAAGGAAAATAAGTAAGTAACCGAGTTGCAGTGAAATCACAGATGAGGTCTCGCAACCACTGCTGCCACTTGTTACAACGGTTCTTCTTCTCCACTGAGCGTGGATGCTATCACGCACAAAACACATAAAAAAAATCACTAACATTATGCACACTCTGACGTATTCAATTTACAGAATCCAGTTACAGTTTCAACCAAATGAATCTAAGTGTGTCATCTGTCATGTTGGGGATAAAGCCACCAGCCTGCAAAAGACAGTTTTAACAGCTAGACAACGAATAAGACATCTAGTCTAAGCCTACGACTGCTGTCAGATGAGACAGTAATGCTCAGCAGTCACAGATAGGTACAAAACTACCTTCCTATGATAACTACTAACTATGATAACGACAATGACAATGTTTTACATATTCCACTCCCTTCACTGGGGGCCAGGACAGTTATGAAACAAGAGGACGTTTCTACGGCACAGTAGCAATAACATCATAACATCAACACTGACTCCTCAAACCCACGTTTCCATGCCTCCTTCTATCAGCCACTGCTGCTCACTAACTAATAATCAATCTCACAGATATCAAACTACCAACAAAGAGCATCAACATTGCTTGCGTCAAGGCCAATGAAATATGCACAAGGACGGCATTAAGTCCATTCAGTAAAATCATTTTCAGATTTGATCATGTGAAGCCATTATGCAATTAGTGTCTGCCGCTGTCCATTCCAAATATGTTCATTCAAAAGCTATAAAAGCTATACTAAAACTGTCATTTAACATATTCAAAACAAACTATGTTTAAACTATGTCTGACAGATGTATATACTAATATTGATTTGTTTAAACTATACGGTGCTATAGAAATGTTTTTGATTGAATGATAATTACTATTACTATTATTATTACAACATACATGAGAGACGATGGTAGCGTAGGTATGCAATGCATCTAGACAGACTTTGGTCAGCGACTGATGCTGATTAATGGCCGATTGCAGCTCATGACATAACTGTTCACTCTAAGCAAATAAGACAAATCAAAATCAATCAGTCAGTCAGTCAGTCAGTCAATAAAACAATCAAGTGATTACTCGATCAAATCACCAATCAACTGATCAAAAAATTAAATGTCCATTTGTCCACTTACAAAATGTCTATTTAACAAGTACTAAAAAGGCAACTGATACGTGTAAGATTGCTTGAGTAGCCATTTGTTATGGTCAGATTTAAACTAGATTTAAGCTACTGCATGCATTTTTCCCATTTTAATGGGAGGTAATTCCACACACCAACACATAAACAGTTGCATCAAAAGATTATTTGGAGACTGAGCCTGTCATTCAGCCAGTACAGTGAGTGACATGCTCAGTGACATTACTGTCCACTTGTGACCTGAGCCTTATGCCACATCATTTTACAGATCGCTTCATTTTCAGTGTTAAGCAGCTCCGTGCTCCACACCACTCTGCTCTGAGCCAGAATGCATCTGAAAGCAAGTCAGCAGTGCAAGAAACACAAGTGTTTTCACACAATGTAAAGGTAAAAAAAGGTAAAGACGTCGATTTGTATAGCGCGTCTTCGTGTACAAGACACCTCTAGCGCGCATTTTGTAACTAAAACTGAGCCGCTGGGCCGTATTTAGGTCACTGCACAGACTGCAAACACAGCCCTGCGCAGTGACCCAACAACCAGCCACAGGCAGCGCCAGCCAGCTAGTATAGGTCTCCACCTTCGTAACCCATCATTAACAAATTACTACTCATTTAACCGACCCCGGAGGGATGGCTGGCTGAGTTGGCCATGTTGGTTGACTGATAGTGGACGCTTTACCCACAATGTGGTCACACGGCCAGCCGTCAGTCTAGCGCAGGATAGGGAAAGTTCAGCGGCCTAGGCCGGCGGTCTAACCACTATGCTACGCCACCAATGTGCTGTCACAGAAGCATTTGTTTGACAATAAAACACTGCTGCAATCACAAATCAAACATCACAAGACATTTTCAATGTCAATCTATGCTAGCTGGCTCCCAGAGTTTCAGACCTCAGGACATATCAGAACTATCCTTATCTTCTTTGGATGACTGTTCTGTCTAAATCCATCCACCGCAATCACTGTAGAACGTTTAATCCAATCGACATCACCAGTGGCAGGGCAGTGGTAGAGATGAGTTACCTGTGAAACAAGCTGACTCTGGCCTGCACCATGCAGGAACTCAACGACAGGAGCAAAGTTGGACAACGCAGTCAGTGATACTGGCTTAGTGATCTCACTGCTCATCTTTGGCAGTTTTGGACCACGAATCACTTCCACCGCAAACTAACAACACGCAAACACCACAATGAATACGTTACACAGCAGCCGCAGCGACAGCTCATGTGAATTAAGTAAGTAAAGTTGTTGATGAACTAAAAGCACTGACACTGGGTGACTTTAACTTTTGACTTAGCCTGTCGCTGAGCCTTTCGCTGAGCTAAAGTAAAGTAAAGTAGGCGATTTATATCGCGGCTCTTTGCGATCCAGATTGCTGCAGAGCCGCTCTACAATACTCCCCTTGTTCAATGGACCCTATGCAGTTCGGTCTAAGTCCAGACTTAAGTCAAAAAGTAAAGTGATTTCGCTGAGCGAAAGACTTAAGCCAAATTTACGGTCTAAGTACAGACTTAGACCGAAGTTAAGTTGAACTTTGGTCTAAGTCTGGACTTTAGCGTTCAGCTTAAGGTTTCGCTCAGCGAATCGCTGAGCGAAAGGCTAAGTCAAAAGTTAAAAGTGACCCACTGTGCTGACGAACAAACAAACAGAATTTCAAAAATATATATTAGATATGCAAGAGACAGGACCTATGCACGGCTAACAATGGTATGGATGCTGCTGAGATTACCTACCTCGTGAGCATTGTTGAATCGTTCACATTCGCTCAGTTTATCATCGATTGCTTTCAACATCTCAATCTTCTGTTCTTTTGCTATCAAGTACTCTTTGTATCTGTTCACACACATCACACAGCTATTCAGAAGCAAGTTGCTAGCTTCACGTGGTTCATACAGGAGCCAATACAAAGTGCCTTGTGCATATAGAACATTTGAGCAGTTGCAGTAAAGAACATATTTTACTTATACATACTCAGTAAGATTTAATTTCTTATAAATTCAGGAACTGCTGACTGCTGTCGGGCTTGGCATAGGCATCAAAACTATCATTCCTTCAGTCTATCACTCCGAGTTATTCACTTGTTCCAGAATTCCTTTCCACCGTAGCCTCCTGGTTTCCTCATGTAACAACACTTGGACTGGACTTCCTGCTTAGCTGTTGTTACTTTTAGTTTTGTTTTTAATTTTAATTTTTGTGTTCACATGCAGCAGAGTTAAGCTGGTCACATGTTGGCTTTTTATGCACGTCAAACGTTCCACATCACATAGAATTGTATCGTATAAACTAGTGACTCTTTGATCTTAGTGTGCTCTTACATACTTCCTGAAGCTGCGTGAAACATTCAGTCGTTACCTGCTGACTAGTGTGTGAATGGTGTGAGATGGGTCAGCTGGCTCGGCGTCTGTCAGGTAAGACAGCTGATCTTCCAACTTGGTTCTGTTGCGTGACGCCTGCGTGTGACCCATGAACGCACTGAGCAACGTCTTGACAGCCATGATGAATCTCTCCACGGCTGACAGCAGCTCATCCCTGTCACAGCCGATATCAACCTGACAAAACTATCTACTCTTTAATGTTAAAGGTATGATAAGTTTTTAATGGGAACCCTATGATAGAACTACATAGTGCCACTTGCCATACGAGATTACACAATGCTACTTGCCACCCAACACAAGTGAACGCTAGTCTTAACCCTGCCACTAAGGCTGATACTCTATTTACCTACTCAGAAGGGATGGAAGGCTAAGTTGACCTAAATGACTTGACAGTGCCCTGGCCGGGAGTCGAACCCAAGATCGCTTTGATCGAAAGTCCAATACTCTAACCGATGCACTATCAAGACACCTATGGTAATCAAAGCGAATTACAAATTTCTATAGAAGGCTTACACAATCATCAAAAACTTTTAACCAATAAGTAGCCCTTCATCTAAACTATCTGTACTTGATCACAAAGTGAAGTTGTTGAATCATTTTGTCTGCCTCGCCATTGATAAGCTGGATGTAGTGAGTCAAGCATCAACAGAAGAATCAAACTGACACAGTTATGCATTGTTCACTATCAGTCCATTGACCAATGATCAACAATAGTCATACAGGTTTACGTCATACACTGTGACGACAGCGTCTAGTCAACGCCTTTAACACTAACAGTGCCACACGTTGCAAGCTCACACTGGGCTCAGCTAGTCATTAGATTGGACAACTGGCATCGGGAAAACGTCTGCAA
>Ga0209680_1000259_pt1 | contig 13844 bp, 12 predicted proteins | sample WorMetLIZISLAND1_FD_187413 | JGI IMG/M metagenome (GOLD analysis project Ga0209680, IMG submission 187413) | Marine gutless worms symbiont microbial communities from Max Planck institute for Marine Microbiology, Germany - Olavius loisae LIZARD... ... | reverse complement strand
GGAATCGCATCAACGGGATCGAGAACTTCTGGAACCAGGCGAAGCGGCATCTGCGGCGCTTTAACGGCATCCCGAAACAGAGCTTTCACCTGTTCCTAAAGGAGTGCGAATGGCGGTTCAATGGAGGTGATCACCGGGAACTGCTTAACCAATTAAAGACATGGGTGAATTCGAGACAAAAACGTCCTTAGCTAGGACAGCCCCATCCTTAAAACGGAACGAACCGGTCCTGCGAAGCCATAAACACCTCGGCGACGCGGCGGTGTCCGTCGGCATTCCAATGAAAATCATTGTGAATGAATAGATCTTCCAAGGTCTGATGGGGATCGCCTTCGGTGAAGGCCGGGAACAGATCGACGAAGGGGATGGCCCGGGCCTCGGACCATTGGCGCCAGTAACCCCGATGGCGCGGCGCTTCAGGGTCGTGGAACAACTGATCGGGCCATGGGTAGACGGCGAGGATCAGACGAGTCCCGTGGTGTTTGAGGAGTTCGGCCAGCTTATCCATCTCCGCCTTGGCCCGCCGCCGCCCCTGTTCGCCGTAGGAATGCCAGCGCCGGTCGTCGTGGGTCCAGGCGGCGTATTTCAGGTTGGTGACGGCGTCGACCCAGATTTCGAGCGGGGTCACCTTCCACGGCGCCTTGTCTTCGCTGATGGCGATTTTGATCCGCCGTTTCGCGTAGCGGCCGAAGAACACCAGATGATCGAAGGCCAGGGATACCGTGCGGACGACGGCCGAGCGGTCCCGCAGGTACCGGTAGACGGCAACCGGGGGAGACGGCTCTTCGACCGCCTCGATGATAAGCTCGCCCCGGTCGTCGTAACCGTAGCGAACCGCCTGGTCGTAAATGTCGGAAACGTCGAGAAAGACGACCACGGTGTTGAACTTCAATCCCGTATCTTCGATGAGGTGGCGAGCCTTTCGCAAATAGATCGCCGGTGCATAGGAATCGACGCCGCCGTTCAGCACCTCGACGCCGCGCCGTTCCATTTCCTCTGCGATCAGTCCGACGAAGCTCTGCTCGAAGGGAAAGCCTTTCCCCTCGGTGAACGAATCGCCTAGGAAAAGCATGCGTCGCTTGTCGCTTCGCAGGGATACGGTCCGCGGTGCGCTGTCCTTTAAACCGAGCGAATTGGTTGCGTATGTGTACCGCCGCATATCCCAGGCCTCATCAATTTCCAGGTTCGGGGCCAAGCCGTGGTGGTATGCCTCGGAACGGACCCGATGGTCCGTCGATGGATAGGCATTGTTCCAGAACGCGCAATTGCTCCGGCAGTAGGAACTGAAGCCAGCATCCAGGACGGCGATGATCGCCAGGACCGCCAGCAGGTTGCGGATTTTGCGCGCCAGTTGCCTCCGGGCATCGCGTTGCCGATAACGCAGTGACAATTAGCCCCATCGCTCCCTGCCAACAAGAAAAACAGCATCCGAAGATTGCCGTTGCGCGATCCCCGAACATGCCAAAAAATCCAAATGGCGTTCTAGCAGGGAACTTTGAACGGGTGCGATGATCGGCGGCGACACAAAATCGAACGACGTCATATGGATCGTGCTGGCGACAATGGTCGTATGCGGCGGGGTCCTACGGGCCATGGCGGCCGGCGGCGATCTCTGGTTTGACGAGATCTGGTCCCTCGATCATCTCGGCATGGCATTGGCGTCGGATGATTGGCATGACCGCGCCGCCTTGCTGTTTCACGACAACACACACCTTCTGAATACGCTGTGGCTCTACTTCCTCGGGCCCGATGCGTCGCCCATGGCCTATCGCAGCCTGGCCGTTTTCAGCGGAACCCTCGGAATCATCCTTGGTTTCTTGGTTGGAAGGCGGCGTAGCGTTGCCGAAGGCCTACTGTTCGCTCTCCTTCTGGCCCTCAGTTATCCACTCGTCCATTATGGCGGTGAAGCCAGGGGCTATGCGCCGATGATGACGGCGGCCCTGGCGGCGCTTTGGATCGCCGAGCTTTGGATGGATGAGCCGACCACCGGGAGAGCCGCCGCCTTCGTCGCCGTCTCGCTCATCGGCATCATGGCCCACCTGACGTTCTTTGTCGTGCAGGCTGCGATCGGCCTTTACATCCTTTGGGCACTGCTTCGCACCAGCGGCTCCGTCGTCTCGACCGGTGCCAAGCTGGTCATCCTTTTCGGAGCGCAAATCGTCTATCTCACCGTGTTCACCGCCCTCGCCTGGGACAACATGGTCATCGGTGGAGGAGCCTTCGTCCCGCCCGCCGTTGCCGTTCCCGCGTTGTTATTACCGCTTTTGGGGATCGACGCCGTCGGGACGGTCGACCCGGCATCCCTGCAGGGGATAGCGCTCGCCGTCAGTTTTGCAATCGCGCTGCTGGCCGCCTTGTTCATATCGCGGAGCGACGACCGGATCGTCCTCGCCGTCACTGTTTTCGTGTTCCCCCTAGCGTTCGTGGTTTTTCAACCAGGCGCCGTGTCGACGCCGCGATACTTCCTGGCTGCCGCACCCTTCGTCTTGCTCTCTGCGACGCGCGGATTGATGTGGTTGCTGGCCGGAGCGGGGCGTTCGCGCCTGGCGGGCCGTTTGCTTGTCGTTGCGTTTATCCTCGGCAACATCATGATGATCAGCGAGTTTCTGAAAGGCGGGCGCGGCGATTTCAACGGGGCCTTCCATCAGATGACGTCGGCGATCGAGGGAGAGGCGACGGTCACCGCATTTCACGAACGCAGTGTCGATGTCCACCTCGGTTGGTGGCAACGACAGGGCGGCACCGGTCTTCGGTTCGTTGAAAAAGAGGGCGAGGGAAATGAGCCGGCGACGTGGTTCGTGTCGAATGGCGGTCGGGGTGCCGAAAGCAACCGCTACCTGGACCGCACTGCCGGGTTCGACGCACCGGTCCGCTATGAACGGTTCGGCGTCTATGAACATTGGGGATTTTCCGGCGATACCTGGGCCGTCTACCGGCGCGTTCAGTGATCAGGGCCGGGCCGTCACCTCGAACAGTTTGAACCGGTGCGCCTCTTCCGGCAAGGTCACGGCGCGGAGCCATGCCGGTATCGTGCCATCGGCCAGCCGGAAATAGAGACTTTGCGGATCGGCGCCGGAGCGGATGTAGGTTTCGTTTCGGCTTTCCGGGCACAGCAAGATCAGATCGACGTTCCGTTCGTTCAGGATCGACCGAATCCGGTCGTCGGAAACGGCCTGCAACAACCGGTGACCGGCCAGAATACCGGCAACGTTGCGGTGGTGAACGGTGGCGACCACCGCATGGGGCGTTCTGTACATCAACTCGGCACCGAAATTGGCCGAGGCGACGATGGTCCGCGGGCGGTCCGACCACGGGGCTTGTTTGAGAACGGCCGTTACCGGGGCAAGGGGGCAGCGGTCCGCTTCGGTCTGTTGGCGCTCTTCCGCCGGCGTTTCGGCATAGATCACGGCCGTGCCGGCGACCATCGGACCGACGGCGAGCAGCAGGATCGCCGGTACTTTGATCAAGGTGCGTTTGGGGAACGGGAACCGGGCGTCTATGGCGTCGTCGGCTCGGACCACCAGGTCATCGACAACGATAGCCAGGAACAAGGCCGTATAGAGGGACCACCGGACCCATCCCACGGTAAATGCCGAATAGGTGACGATCGCAAGCGTGATCAACAGCCAAATCCAGCGCCCGCCCGGCTCGTCCCAACCGGTCTTGAGCCTGAGGCGCAGCCACGGCGCGGCGAAGACCAGGGCGCCAAGGTAAAGGAGAAAGCGCCCCATGCTGTCGATGGGGCCATATGGGCGTAGATCGGCAGGATCGCCGGATCCGTATCCAGGAACGGATCGGTGAAGGCTTTCGGGAACAAAGCGAGATGGACGGCAGCGACAAGGCCGGCCCCGGCCACCGCGATCACCAATCGCTTTCCCCAGCCTTGGAGTATCGGCGGTAACCCGTGAGATGCCGACGGCGAGCCAAAAAACGGACAACAGGACGGCGAGATTGAGGTCCTCGATGGAGATGCGGTCGTATTCGACTTGCGTGAACCCGTGAAAGCCGCGTTCGGCGGCGAGCACCAGAGCCTGTGTTGCCGCCAGCCCCATGACGAAACCGGCGTTCCGCCTGGCCCCGCTGATAGGTGAGCGCAACCAGGCGAGGCCGGTGACGGTGAGGCACAAGGCGATGAAGACGATGGTTTCCTGGCCGACCCAATTGGCGGCGGCGACGGCCGATCCGGCCAGGAAGGCGAGGCGCATTCCGCCGCTTTCGTTCTCGAAGCTGCGTGCCAGAAACCCCATCGCGACGACGATCAGCACCGGGAACAGCAGGTGATGGTCGGCGTGGCCGACGATCGAAAAGCTGAGGATGCCGAATTGGGTCGCCGTCAGGGCACCGGCGACGGCAGCAGCGCGAAACCCGACCACCGGCGCCATCGCCCAGACAACCGTCACCGCGAGGATTGCGTGCAGGAGCGGGCTGATGATGACGCCGGAGAAATGAAGTGCCCGGGTCCATTCGACGAAGACCGATACCGGCAGAGCAACGGCGATCAACAGGACGTCGAGGGGGCGGGTCCAGTGGACACTGGTGCCAAAGGGTGCGTTGGCCCTGGCGATGGTGTTGTCGTACCAGTCACCGGTGTCGACCAATTGCTGAACGCGGATGAGGCGGGTGAAGCTGTCGCCATCGGAGAACCCGCCACCGGCTACCGTCTTGTCGCCGAGAGCCCACCAGACGCCATGAATGGCGAGGACGAAGAGCACGATCATAACCACGATCCAGGGCCGGCCCAGTCGTTTGGTTGTTGGCGGGGTGATGCCGTTCTTCATGGCTTGGCCTCGGGAGCTTCGGAAGCCCTGACCTGGAACATCCTGAACGACCGGTCGAGGTCGGCGGGCAACTGTACCGGCTCGATCCATCCCGGCGCACGGTCCTCGATCAAGCGGCGATAGAGGATATTCGCGTCACCGCGACCTTGGATATAGCCGCCCTTGCGGCCGAAACGGCAGAGAACGATGAGATCGATGCCGCCGCGATGATCTCTAAGGCCTGCGATTCGGACGTCGCACCCAAGATGCGGACGTTGTCGAGGATACCGGCCGCGTTCGGGTGGTGCATGGAGGCGGTTACCGCGTGCGGCGTTCGATAGACCAGCTCAGGACCGAAGTTGGCGGACGCGAGGATCAGGCGGGGCCGTTCGGTCCATGGCGGACCATTGAGATGCCGGGACAGGGATTTGATCGGGCAGGGGCGCGGATCATCCGGATCCATCACGGGTCTGGGCTGGATGCCGGCGGTTCCGGGCGGCGCGGGCAGGGAAGCGAAGATACCGGCCGCTCCCAAGCCGAGGGTGCCGCCGAGAAGCAGGGTCATGGCCGGTACCTTGATCAGGCTTCGTTTGATCCCGGTAAACGCCCGGTCACATGCGACGTTCAGGCTGACCGCCGCATCGGCCAGCGCGATGCAGGAAAGGGCGCCCACATAGATCGACCCTCGGACCCAGTTGAAGGCGATGATACCGTATATGCCGAGGACCACGGCAATCATCAGCCAGGGATAGCGCCGTTCCGTCGACCAGGCACCTTTGGCGCGCCACAGAGCCCAGGCCAGCGCTATCGTGCCGCCGCCCAGGTAGGTCAGGAAATGCGCGAAATCGGGAATGCGCTGAAACTCGAGAATCTCGTCGAGAATGTAGAGAACGTCCGGATGCAGGTCGGCCAGGGGGCCGCGGATGGCATCGGGGAACAGGCCCAGCACGACAGCAATACTCGTGGCCGCACCGGTTAAGGCGAAGACGGTTCGAACCGTGTGGCCCTGCGGCTTGAGCAGGCCTTGTGAACGCGCTACCGACATCGCTACCCAGAAAACGAGGAGCAGCGCTGCCATGGTGACGTGAACGATGGAAACCCGTTCGTACCCCACATGCAACGATGCCGGGCCCCGTTCCACAAGCGTCGCCAAAACCAACATCAAGATCAGGCTCGCCGCCATTGCCAGGTTGAGGCGCGTGGCTCCCGGCTCACCCAGGATCCAAAAAACACCCAGAACCAGGGAAATGGCAGCGAGGGCGATGAGGCCTTCGGGCCCCACCCAGATTGCACCTCCTACGAAAACGCCGGTCAGCATCGCAAACCGGACGGGATGAGTCCCGTCCTGGCGGAGGGACCTGACCGCCGACCCAACCGCCATGACGACCAACAGGGCGAACAGGACATGGTGATCGGCGTTGCCCAGCGTCGCGTAGCCAAGGATCGGGAATTGGATGGCGACCAGAACGCCGGCTAACCCGGCCCGGCCGGGTCCGATTACTGGTGAAGCCGCCCATGCAACGGCGAGTGCCAGGACGCCGTGGAGGACGGGACCGCAAAGGGCGCCCGCCCAGTATAGCGCCGTCTCGAAACCGAAAACCGGCGTCGCCATGAGGGCCAGCAGGAGAATCAGGACGTCGAGGGGACGCGTCCAATGAAGTGTGCCGCCGTAAGGGGCGTTGATGCGGGGGATCGAGGTATCGAACCAATCGCCCGTTTCGACGAGGTGGCGGATCCGGACCAAGCGTGCGTAACTGTCTCCGTCGAACAGGTTGCCGTAGGCGACTAGGTTCTCGCCGAAGAAGACCCAAATGACATGAACGGCGGCGACCGCCAGAAGGACCGGAACCATCCGCGCGAACCCGATACCCTCACCGTCGAGTTGCTGGGTTTCAATTGGAGCCGATGATTTCGTCGTCATGACCGGTTTTCCTCGAGGTGTTTCTCAAGGTCGGCCAATCCGTCGGGCGTGCCGATTTCGTAAAACCGCTCGGTCACTTCGAACCCGCGCAGATGTCCGTTTACGCTCAAGACGTGATAAAGATCGGCGAGGTCATGGACCGTGGCGCGGGGAACGTATTCGGCGACGATTTCCGCCCGGAGCACGTTGAGCCCATAGTCGATATGGCGCATGCCGATGTTTCGTGCGTCGTCACGGCCTTTCTCGTAAAGCTCGACCCGCCCGCCGTTGAAGATAACGTTGCTATTGTCCCACGCGCCGTCGTTGCGAAAGACGGTCATCAAGCACTCCGCACCCCGGTCGGAAGCCGCCCAAACGGTGCCGATGTCGATCCGCAGGTAGGAATCGCCGTACAGCACAAGGAACGCGTCATCCAAAATGCCGGCGTCGACGGCCAACCTTACGGCGCCGCCGGTCTCCATGAGCTGGGTCCCCTCGTCGACGAAGTGCGCCGACAGGCCCCAAGCCTCGCCGTCACCGACGTGTTCGCGGATGAGCGATCCCTTGTGTCCGATGGAAAAAACCACGGACTCGACGCCGCCGGCCGCAAGCCAGTGCAATTGGTGATCGACGAACGGGCGGCCGCCCACTTCGATCATCGCCTTCGGAATCTCCTCGGTCACCGGGCGCATTCTCGTACCGAGCCCGCCTGCCAGGATGAGACACTGCATGCCGGCCTCTGATTTATGACCTGTCAGTTCCGCAACTGTACGATGGAGCCGTCGAAATCAAACGTGAAATCGACCTCATGCAGGTCCTTGTCGGCCATGGCATTTCGCAGTCTGGCGCGGTCACGGGTATAGAACAGAAGGAAACCGCCGCCACCGGCGCCGACCAGCTTGCCACCGACGGCGCCTTTTTGCCGGGCGTGATCGTATAGACTGTTTATGCGTTCGTTCGACATGTCGGGCGAACGCTCTTTTTTGTGAAGCCAATGCTCGTGCATCAGTTCGGCGAAGCCGAGGGTGTCGCCGGATTCGAGGAGACCGCGGATACGCTGACCCAAGTCCTTGATGAAGTGGAGGTTGTCGAGCATCGCCGCGTCGTCCTGTTCAGAGCGTGTTTTCTGATCTTCCAGAAGGTCCGATGCCTTGCGACTGTAACCGGTGAAGAACAGCATCAGGCTCTCATCGAGGTCGCGCAGCGCCCCGTCGTCGATGGCGAGGGGGAAAGTATCGACCGAGCCATCCGGGCGATAATCCTGGCAAGTGACGCCGCCGTAAGCGGCAATGTAGTGGTCCTGTTTGCCGCAGGGCTCGTCCAAGAGCTTCATCTCGATTCGGTTCGCCTGGTGGGCCAGTTCCTCGGTGCTGATATGGCGGCGCAGGTGGGCGGTCAGGGCGTGCAGCAGGCCGACCGTGAAACTGCCCGACGATCCCATGCCGGTGCCGGCGGGAACGTCGGCGATGCTGGCGATTTCGATAGCCGGTGGAATGTCGAACAGGCGCAAGGTCTCGCGGATGATGTCGTGTTCGATTTCATCGACGGTCGCGGCGGTTTCGTGGCGCGAGTATTTGAGCAGGTATTCCGGCCGGAAGGCCCGGTTGACGGTGATATAGACGTACTTGTCGATGGCCGCCGAGATAACGAAGCCGCCGAAACGTTCGTAATAGGAGGGCAAATCGGTACCGCCGCCGCCGATGGAGATGCGTAAAGGGGTCCGTGTGATGATCATGTCTGTCGCTCCCAAACGGCTCTTCGCGGCCTCTACAGATCGTATCCGGCCCGACGTGCGTCTTCGTAAAACATGGAAACGGTCTCCAGCGAATAGGCGTCGAGGTCCTTGCCGAACAGACGCAACTTGGACAGGAGATCGTAGGTCACCGTAATCACGTGACAGCCGGTGCGGTCGGCCAGCACGATGTCGTAGACTTGCCGCGGGCTCGCCCACAGCAATTCGAGTTGCGGCGCACCTTCGATAATCGCAAGAGATTCGTTCACGGCGGCGTAGGGATCGCGCTCCGAGTCCGCGATACGACCGGCGAACAGGGACAACAGTGCTGGTGGCGACTGGCGAAGGGCATCTGCCACGGCCTCGACCTGAGCAGTCGTCATCATCGCGGTGGCATTGATCTTGACGCCCTCGCCGGCGAGGCGCCGCATTACCGGCACCATGCTTTCGCCCTTGGTGTTGGTGATCGGTATCTTGACGTAGACGTTGTCGCCCCAGGCAGCGATCTTGAGCGCTTGCGATAACATACCGTCCGGGTCGTCGGCGAAGACCTCGAAGGAAATGGGTAGGTCCGGAACGGCTTTTATGGCCTGGCGGGCGAAGGTCTCGTAATTGTTGACGCCGGCCTTGCGCATCAGTGTCGGATTGGTGGTGAACCCTTTGATCAGAGGTTCCTGGGCGAGCGTGCGCATCTCGGCCGGGTCGGCACCGTCGGCGAAAATCCTTACCTTCAGGGAATCGATCAGGGACTTAGCGCCATCGGTCACGTCTTTCGCCTTTCTAGGCACTAGCATGGCGGTATTTCCTGTTTGAAAAGGTGATTTCCGTCACAAGAGCGCACCAAATCGTCGCTTCGCAAAGTGGAAAGATAGAGGCAACGCTTTCGACGGCCAAGCACCGGCCGTCATCTTTCGGTCCGCTCGATCTCTTCGATCATCGGCGGAAGAGACTGCTCGACCGCCTCACGGGCGTTCCAACGTGGTGACCACCCGAGCGACCGGATGCGGCTGCAATCGAGACGTACGACCGGAACATCGCCCTTCCAACCGCGAGAGCCGGGACCAAAGCGCAGTTCGACGGTGTTCTGTGCCAAACCCATGGCGGCGACGGCCATGTCGGCGATCTCGCGGACCGTAACCGCATCGTCGGGGGCTACGTTGAAAACGTTGAAGCCGGTGTCGGAGTTGTCGTCGGCGAGCAGGACAGCATCGATGATCTCGTCGACGTGGATATAGGGTTTGCTCTGGCTGCCGTCACCCAGGATGTCGAGGCGGCGGGGATCGGCTTTAAGCTTGCGGATGAAATCGTACCCGACGCCGTGGGTCTGGCGCGGGCCGACGACGTTGCCGAACCGGAATGCACAGGCTCGCAGCCCGAACATGTGGCAATAGGCGGATATGAGGGCCTCGCAGGCGAGCTTGCTGGCTCCGTAGGTGGATATGGGTTCCATCGGACCGTCGCCCTCGCGGACGCTGGCGTCGCCACGATCGCCATAAACGCCGCTGCCCGATGCATAGAGGAGGTTGCCACAACCGGTCCGGCGCATCGCCTCGAGTAGGTTATGAGCCAGAACCGTTCCTTCATCGAAATCGATCGCCGGTTCCGTCGCGGCGCGGGCGATATCCGGGTTGGCGGCGAGGTGGACGACGGTGTCCTTGCCGTCAACCAGCGTCGCCAGGGCCGATTGATCCTTGGCGTCGCCCTCCATGATCTTGAGGCGTGCATCATCGGCATGCTCTTCCAGATGCCATCTTTGCCCGGATGAAAAATTGTCGAACACGGCAACCCCGCCCGTGTTCGGGTCAGCGAGCAGGCGGTCGACGAAATGGCTACCGATGAAACCGGCGCCGCCGACGATCGCCCAGGATTTGTTTTTCCGGTGGGAACCCGTCAAAGGACGGATTCCCATTTTGTGTCGGCGGCCTTCAGTGCCGGGTGGCTGACGAGGAGATGCCAGACGACGGCGGCGAGACCCTCCGTGTGCGGCGTCCGGCGTTCCGGTGCCAGTGGCGGAATGACAACACAGGCGTCCGCCTCCTTGGCCGTGTGACCGTCATCCGAGCCAACGACGCCGTAAACACCGGCTCCAATGGACTTGGCAAGGTCGACGGCGCGTACCAGGTTGACCGATATCTTCTTCTCTCGGTTGCCGCCGCCGACCGAAAAGATCAAAAGCGCATCGTTCACAGTTAGACGCGATCCTTTGAGCCAAGCCTCGAAAACGGTTTCCCAACCTTCGTCGTTGGTGCGTGCCGTCAACTCACCGACGTTGTCCGTCGGGGCATAGGCTTCGAAGCCGCAGATCTTGCGGAAATCGTTGACGGCATGACCGGCGTGGGCGGCCGGTCCGCCGACACCGAGGATGAACAGGCGCCCGCCCCGTTCCCGGGTCGCGGCCAAGCCGGCAGCCATATCGTCGATGGCTTGGCGGTCGAGGGCCGAAATGATCCGCGCCGTTTCATCCAGGTACTGTTCGACGAAATCGGTCATGGAGAAATGGGGGCCGTGGCCAAGCGCCGGCGCCTACATGTTGCCGATCTGGATGGCGGCCGGCCCGATCACCACCATGAACAACACAGGCAGGAAGAAGATGATCATTGGAACGGTCAGTTTCGCCGGCAGAGCCGCGGCCTTTTTCTCGGCCTCCGACATGCGCTCGTCGCGTTTTTCCTGGGACAGCACGCGAAGCGCCTGTCCGACGGGGGTACCGTACTGTTCCGATTGGATCAGCGTCGTCGACAACGATTTCGCCGACGGCAGCCCGGTGCGGTTTGCCAGGTTTTCGTAGGCGCGGCGGCGGTCACCGAGATAGGCCAACTCCGCCGACGTCAGTCCGAATTCCTGGGCCAGGGCCGGGGACGATTCCATGATCTCCTCGGTAACCCGAGTAAATGCGGCCTCGACGCCCAAGCCGGACTCGACGCAGATTACGAGCAGGTCAAGCGCATCGGGAAACGCCTCCGTCATTTCTTGTTGGCGTTTCTGGGCGTTGTTCATGACCAGGATGCGCGGGATGTAGAACCCGACGACGCCGGCCAGGGCGGCGAAGAGCAGTTTGACGAACTCGGGGTAGGGGAAGTTTTTGGCCAGGCCAAGAACGACCAAGGTCACGATCAGAGCGCCGAAGGCCGTGACGAATCGGGTCGACATGTAAACGGCGACAGCGTTGCGCCCGCGGATACCGGCCTGGGCCAGGACCTGGCGAACTTCCGTCGAATGCAGGAGGTTCTGCAGGTTCAGTTTGGCGAGCAGAGTCTGAGAAAGTTCGGCGAAAGCCTTGCTCTGCCCCTTCTGTTGGCGAATCGCCGACGGCTTGCGGAACTCCTCCATCTGTTTGCGGCTGAGGTCAGTGCGCGTGCTGGTCAATACGGATTTAAGGCGATTGCTTTTTCGGCTGTCGACGAAATAACTGAGAACGAAAAACAGGATGGCGATGACGGTTCCCGCCATCAGGAACCACATGATCAGTTCGGCGTCGCTCATTCGGGCGATGGTCGTCATCATGGTTGCGACACTCCGTCCCTACATCCTGAAATTGATCATTTTCTTCATCACCAAACTGCCGCAGGTCATCCAGAAGGCCCCGAAACCCAGCAGTTTATTGCCAGTCGCGGTGGTGAACAGCAACAACAGGTATTCCGGGTTGATGACCGAAAGCAGCAGCCCGACGATAAAGGGCAGCGAGCCGATGATCATCGCCGAAGACTTGGCTTCGCTGGCCATGGCACTGGCCTTGTCACGCATCTTCTTTCGCTCGCGAAGCACCGAGGACAATCCGGCCAACGTTTCGGCCAAGTTACCGCCGGTCTGTTTTTGAATTTGAATAACGATGGCAAAGAACTTGTACTCCGCCGTTGGCAACCGTTCGATGCCTTTCAACATGAGGTCTTCGAGCGGGATACCGAGATTCTGACCCTCGACCATTAGCCGGAATTCCTCGCCAAGTGGCGGTTCGAACTCGCGCGCCACGATATTGAAACACTCATTGACCGGAAGACCAGACCGGATGCCGCGAATGATCAGATCAATGGCGTCGGCGAAGTTGCGGGTGAATTTCTCCTGGCGGCGGTTGGCGATCATCTTGAGCGTCAGCTTAGGCAGGAAAATGAAAGCAATCACGAAGACGAGCGGTGTGCCGAGCGGCGGTAAGCCCAGGACGAAATAGCCGACCGAGACGACGAGTGCAGCGAAGGCGCTTCCCATGAAATAGACGGGCACGCTCACGTCGATCCCGGCGCGCAGAAGATCGCCGTTGATCTTGTCGACGAACCCCTGTTCATCGTCCTTCGATTGGAGTTGTTTGACCTTGTCCTGAATTCTCTTCTGGCGTTGGTTTTCGAACCGGCTTTCGGCGCCGGCCGTCGATTTCTCGCCCGCCGAGCCGATATCGTTGATGCGCTTCTTCAACGGGGCGCGCGGGCGCATAACGACCGTGGCAGCGAAGAAGGCGCCGGTCAGGAACATCATCGTGGCGACGGATCCGATGATAATGATGAGGATGAGCGGATCCATGGATTACAGGCCCCCTCCCATGTTCAAGGCGCGCGCCACCTTGTCCTCCAAGCCGTAATACCTGGCCTTGTCCCAGAAGTTCGGGCGCATGCCGGTGAACCGGTGTTCGCCGATGATCTTACCGTCGTCGGTCTCGCCGAGGAATTCGAACAGGCATAGGTCCTGAAGGGTAATGACATCGCCTTCCATACCCATGACCTCGGTCACGTGAGTGACCTTCCTGGATCCATCGCGCAATCTCTGCGCCTGAATGATCACGTGCACGGCCGCCGCGATCTGTTCGCGTACGGCCTTCGAGGGCAAATTATAGCCGCCCATGGCGATCATGTTCTCAACGCGGCTGATGGCCTCGCGGGGGTTGTTGGCGTGAATGGTCCCCATCGAACCGTCGTGGCCCGTGTTCATGGCCTGCAACAGATCGAAGGCTTCCGGTCCGCGAACCTCGCCGACGATGATCCGCTCCGGGCGCATCCTGAGGCAGTTCTTTACGAGGTCGCGCATGGTGATCTCGCCGGCACCTTCCAGGTTCGGCGGCCGAGTCCTCGCAGGTGATGATCCGCTCGCCGGGACCGATGTGCCCAGTCATGATATTGAGCAGTGTCGTTTTCCCGGACCCGGTACCGCCCGAGATCAAGACGTTCAGCCGGATCGCCGAAATCACCTCGAGGACACGGGCCAACTCATCGGTAACGCTTTGGAACTTGATGAGGTTTTCGAGCTTGAGTTTCTCTTTCTTGAAGGGGCTGTCCTAGCTAAGGACGTTTTTGTCTCGAATTCACCCATGTCTTTAATTGGTTAAGCAGTTCCCGGTGATCACCTCCATTGAACCGCCATTCGCACTCCTTTAGGAACAGGTGAAAGCTCTGTTTCGGGATGCCGTTAAAGCGCCGCAGATGCCGCTTCGCCTGGTTCCAGAAGTTCTCGATCCCGTTGATGCGATTCC
>Ga0209680_1000256_pt1 | contig 13936 bp, 12 predicted proteins | sample WorMetLIZISLAND1_FD_187413 | JGI IMG/M metagenome (GOLD analysis project Ga0209680, IMG submission 187413) | Marine gutless worms symbiont microbial communities from Max Planck institute for Marine Microbiology, Germany - Olavius loisae LIZARD... ... | reverse complement strand
CAAAACCCTGCTGCGAAAAGCCAAAGCACGCACCTATGACGCCCTCTGGCGCGCCGTCGGCGACATTTGCGCCCTCTTCGATCCCCAGGAATGTTGGAACTACCTCATAGATGCAGGATACGTTGCAGATTAAACGCCCGATGCTCTAGCCCTGCTGTCCGCTTATTCCGCCGGCGCCGCCTGCGAAGCGGTGCCGCCGACAACGGTTTCGTTTCCGATGCGCGGATTGTGCGGGACGAGAAAGGCGAGGACAAGGGAAACTCCGGCCATGGCGGCGGCCGACAGGAACACCGCCGAGGCCGTATGTTGGATCCAGATATAGCCGTAAAGGGCTGGGATGAAGACGGCGGCGATATGGCCGATGGTGAAGCTGACCCCGGATGACGATGCGATGTCCTTTGGGTCGGCGATCTTCTGGAAATAGGTCTTGATGGCGATGGCGAACGAAAAAAACAGGTGGTCGAGGATATAAAGGAGCACCGCGATCCAAGCCGTGTCGACAAAGGCATATGCGACGAAGACGCCGACCAGACCGACGTACTCGAAGATTAAGGCACGGCGTTCGCCGAAACGCGCCACCAGCCGACCGATCTTCGGGGCCACGAACATGGTGGTGGCGGTACTGGCCAGGAACATCAGGCTCATCGCCGCCGGATCGAACCCGAATTTCTCGACCATCAGGTAGAGCGCGAAGACGACGAAGATCTGGCGCCGGGCGCCGGACATGAAGACCAGCGCATACCACAGCCAATAGCGCTTGCGGAGCACGATCTTCTTGGCTTGCCCCACCTTGGCCGAATACCGCGGGAAACCTATCCAGCAAAAGAGCCCAATTGCCACCGTGATGCCACCGCCGATCAAATAGACCCACTCGAGCGCCAGGCCGCCGAGATCGATAGCGACGTAGACCAACCCGAACGATATCAGCGCCGCAAAGGAGCCGGCGCTGACGATGCGCCCGAGCAGAAGCGGCGCCTCCGCCTTGCTGGTCCATTGCAGGGCCAGGGACTGATGCACGGATTCGAAATAGTGGAAACCGATCGACATCAAAAGCGTCGTCAGCATCAAACCCAGGAAACTGGGGAAAAAGCCGGTAATCGCGATACCGATCCCCATCAGGCAGAGCGCGACCAGGGAAAAGGCCTGTTCCCGGAACAGCATGAGGACGAAGATCACGGTGAACGTCAGGAAGCCGGGCACTTCGCGCAGACTCTGGATCAGCCCGACTTCCCAGGCACCGGCGCCGATCTGGTCATGGGCGAAATTGTTGAACAGCGCATGCCAGGTGGAGAAGCTGATTGGCATGGCAATGGCCGTCAGGATCAGGAAGACCTCGGCCCGTCTCCAGCCGGTGCTCGGATTGTTGGCGACGTTCATGCCTGTTCCTACTTATGCCTCAGTGAACAAGGGCGACTTTACCGCAGTCGCCGTTTGGCGTATATGGACAATAAAGACAATTTATATCGACAAACGGACATGATACTGCCTCACCCTTTCCTGACCGCCGGGCCCGCCCGGCAGAGCCCTGACGATGACCGCGGAATCGACCGGGTTCCGCGGCCAGTAGCCAGCCGTTCTCGGGAATTACCGCAAGGACAGTTGATCGAAGCCCACCACCATCGGCGGGCCCAGCTGTTGTTCGCGTCGCAGGGCACCATGGTGGTGTCGACCGACCAGGGGATCTGGGTGGTGCCGACGCAACGGGCCGTTTGGATCCCAGCATGCGTCGACCATGCGGTCCTGGCGCGCAGCCCGTTGTCGTTGCGCAGCCTCTATTTTACGCCGTCGATCGTTCCCGATATGCCGAAGGCCTGCGCCGTCGTCACTGTTTCCGAACTTCTGCGCCAGCTGATCCTGGCCGCTGTCGCCTTGCCGGCCGACTATGACGAAAACGGTGCCGACGGGCGCTTGATCGGCGTCTTACTTGACCAGATTCTGACCCTGCCCGAGGCGCCGCTGCACCTGCCGATGCCCACCGACGGCCGTTTAAGGGTCATCGCCGAGACGCTTTCCAACAATCCAGCCGATCCCCGATCGCTGGAGCAATGGGCCGAAACCGCCGGCGCCAGTTCGCGGACCCTGACCCGGCTCTTTACCGCCGAGACCGGCATGACTTTCCGCCAATGGCGCCAGCAGGTGCGGCTCCTGGAGGCCCTGGCCCGTCTCGCCGACGGCGATCCGGTAACGACGGTGGCTCTCGACCTCGGCTACGACAGCCAGAGCGCCTTCATCGCCATGTTCAGGAAGTCGCTGGGGACAACGCCGGGACGCTACTTCACCGATCGCGACGGCGCCTGACCGGCGCCCGTGCTGGGGACGATGCCTGGACGCTACTTCACCGAACGAACCAGGGGCAAATAGAGCCTCAACCGGCCTCGGCGATCGCCGCCTCGATGGCATCGAGGGCCGCCTGTCCACCGGCGCCGTCGGGGCCGCCGGCCTGCGCCATGTCGGGGCGCCCGCCGCCGCCCTTGCCGCCGACGGCGGCCGAGCCGCTGCGCACCAAGTCGATGGCGCTGATACGCCCGGTCAGGTCGTCGGTGACGCCGACGACCAAGGACGCCTTGCCATCCGTGTTGGAGACGACGGCGACGACGCCCGAACCGATACGGGTCTTCAGGTCATCGGCCAGGCTTTTCAGTTCCTTCGCCGGGACGCCGTCGAGCAGTTTTGGCGCAAAGGCGATGCCGGCGACATCCTTGGTCTCGGACTGGGCCGACGATCCGCCGCCTGTCGCCATCTGACGGCGCGCCTCGGCCAGGTCGCGCTCGAGCTTGCGGCGATCTTGGAGGAGGGCCTGGACGCGGTCCGGCACGTCGCCCGGCTGCGCCTTGAGGATCGACGCGGCTTCCAATAGCGAGCGCTCGGTTTCCGTGAAATAGGCCAATGCCCCGTCGCCGGTGAAGGCCTCGATGCGCCGGACGCCGGCGGCGACGGCGCCTTCCGATATTATCTTGAAGGGCCCGATATCGCCGGTGCGTTTGACGTGGGTACCACCGCAAAGCTCTGTCGAGAAGGCTTTATCTTCGTCGTCACCCATGGAGACGACGCGCACCTCGTCGCCGTATTTCTCACCGAATAACGCCATGGCGCCGGCTTCGACCGCCGCATCCGGTTCCATCAGGCGGGTCACAACATCGGTGTTTGCGGTGACCTTGGCGTTGACGTCGTGTTCGACCTGGGCGATCTCGTGGGCCTCGACGGCCTTCGGGTGCGAGATGTCGAAGCGCAGACGATCCGGTGCGACGAGAGATCCCTTCTGGGTCACGTGGTCGCCGAGATGGCGGCGCAAGGCTTCGTGCAGTAGGTGGGTCGCCGAATGGTTGGCGCGCAATTGCCGACGGCGGTCGCCGTCGACGCGGAGCGCGATGTCGTCTCCGATGCCAAAAGCGCCATGTTCAATCTGGACCACATGGACATGCAGGTCGCCGACCTTCTTCAGGGTATCGGCGACCCGGGCCACGGCATCTTCGCCGCCCGTCAGCACGCCGGTGTCACCGACCTGGCCGCCCGATTCCCCGTAGAAAGGCGTTTGATTGACGACGACGTATCCCGCGTCGCCTTCCGCCAAAGTATCTACACGCGCGCCGCCCTTGACCAGGGCGACGATCTGGCCTTCGGCGGATTCCGTCTCGTAACCGAGGAAATCGGTGGCCCCGACCTCTTCGCGAAGGTCGAACCAGATGGCTTCCGTCGCCGCGTCACCGGAACCGGACCAGGCCTTGCGGGCTTCCTCGCGTTGGCGGGCCATGGCGGCGTCGAAACCGTCGGTGTCGACGGCGATGCCCCGCGGCCTGAGCGCATCCTGGGTCAGGTCGAGGGGGAAGCCGTAGGTGTCGTAGAGGCGAAACGCGGTCTCGCCGTCCAACGACGAGCCGTCTTCCATACCGTCCGTCGCTTCGTCCAGGAGCTTGAGGCCGCGGCCCAGGAGCTTCTTGAACCGCGTTTCCTCGAGTTTGAAGGTTTCCGTGACCAGGGCCTCGGCGCGCACCAGCTCGGGGAAGGCGTGGCCCATCTGGTCGACCAGGGACGGCACCAGGCGCCACATCAACGGTTCCTCGCAGCCCATCTGGTGGGCGTGGCGCATGGCCCGGCGCATGATGCGCCGGAGCACGTAGCCGCGCCCCTCGTTCGACGGCAGCACTCCGTCGGCGATGAGGAAGCTGCAGGCCCGAACGTGGTCGGCCATGACCCGGTGCGACACCGCGTGCTCGCCGTCGGGTTCCGTGTTGGAACCGTCGGCCGAGGCTTCGATCAACGCCCGCATCAGGTCGATTTCATAGTTGTCGTGGGCACCCTGCATGACGGCAGCGATTCGCTCCAGGCCCATGCCGGTGTCGATGGAGGGTTTCGGCAGGTCGATGCGTTCGTCGGGCGTCACCTGCTCGAACTGCATGAAGACCAGGTTCCAGATCTCGATGAAGCGGTCGCCGTCCTCGTCGGGCGAGCCCGGCGGTCCGCCCGGGATGTGGTCGCCGTGGTCGTAGAAGATCTCGGAACACGGCCCGCAGGGACCGGTATCACCCATGGCCCAGAAATTGTCCGACGTCGGGATGCGGATGACCTTGTCATCGGAAATTCCCGCCACCTTGCACCACAACGCCGCCGCGTCCTCGTCCGAGGAATGGACGGTGACCAGCAGCTTGTCGGCGGGCAGGCCGTATTCCTTGGTGACCAGGTTCCACGACAGCTCGATGGCCAGTTCCTTGAAGTAATCGCCGAAGGAGAAATTACCGAGCATCTCGAAAAAAGTGTGGTGGCGCGCCGTGTAGCCGACGTTTTCCAGGTCGTTGTGCTTGCCGCCGGCGCGCACGCATTTCTGCGAGGTGACGGCGCGGTTGTAGTCGCGTTTCTCGAGCCCGGTAAAGACGTTTTTGAACTGCACCATTCCGGCGTTGGTGAACATCAGGGTCGGGTCGTTGAGCGGCACCAGCGGGCTCGAGGCGACGATCTCGTGGCCGTTGGCCGCGAAGAAATCGAGGAACCCTTTGCGTATATCGTTGACGGTCTGCATGACCTCTCCAACCCCGTGTCGATTCAATCTTGACCAGCACCCGCCGAGCGGCCCGGCGCCATCCCCCAACAAACGGTCGGTTTTACCCGCTCTCCCGGGGCCTGTCCAGGAAGCTGGCGAGAGAAAGGGCGGCGTTCAATGGCGCCTTTACCAGCGCCTTCAACGGCAAAACGCGGCCCCCGTTTCCGGGAGCCGCGCGTTGGTGCCCAACCAGTTGAAAACCGGTATTTACTCCGGCGGTACTGCCGGAATTACTCGATGCTCGCCGCCTCGTCTTCGCCGGCATCCGAAGACGCCTCGGCGTCTTCCGCCATCTCGCCCGGCCCGACCATCATCTCCTCCGAGATGAGCCCGGCGTTCTGGCGGATTTTCTGTTCGATGTCGTCGGCGATCTCCGAATTTTCGCGGAGGAACGATTTGGCGTTCTCGCGGCCCTGGCCGATGCGCTGGCTGTCGTAGGAGAACCAGGAACCGGACTTCTCGACGATGCCGGCCTTAATGCCGAGGTCGAGGAGTTCGCCCATCTTGGACACGCCCTCGCCGTACATGATATCGAACTCGATCATCTTGAACGGCGGCGCCAGCTTGTTCTTGACGACCTTGACCCGGGTCTGGTTACCGACCACCTCGTCGCGGTCCTTGATGGCGCCGATGCGGCGGATCTCCATGCGCACGGAAGAATAGAACTTAAGCGCGTTACCGCCGGACGTGGTTTCCGGATTGCCGAACATGACGCCGATCTTCATGCGGATCTGGTTGATGAAGATGATCAGGGTGTTCGATTTCGACACCGACGAAGTCAGTTTCCGAAGGGCCTGGCTCATCAGCCGCGCCTGCAGGCCGACGTGGGTGTCGCCCATCTCGCCCTCAAGCTCGGCCCGCGGCACCAGGGCGGCCACCGAATCGACGACCAGCACATCGATGGCGCCGGAGCGGACCAGGGTATCGGCGATCTCAAGCGCCTGTTCGCCGGCGTCGGGCTGCGAGATCAAGAGTTCGTCGACATCGACGCCGAGCTTCTTTGCATAAACCGGATCGAGCGCATGTTCGGCATCGACGAAGGCACAGGTTCCGCCGGCTTTCTGCGCCTCGGCGACGGCATGAAGCGCCAGCGTCGTCTTACCGGAACTCTCCGGTCCGTAGATCTCGACGACCCGGCCCCTCGGCAGACCGCCGATACCGAGGCCGATGTCGAGGCCGAGCGAACCGGTGGAGACCACGTCCGTCTCGACGACCTCGCGTTGGCCGAGTTTCATGATCGAGCCCTTGCCGAAGGCCCGTTCGATCTGGCTGACGGCGGCGTCCAGCGCCTTGTTCTTATCCACCTGGTCTTTCTCCACGAGACGTAAAGCTGCGTTCGACATGTGCGCTCTCTCTTATTTCACAAGGGTTGTTCCGTTTCAATTCGTGTATTTGTACGCATTTTGTTCTTTTTTTTCAACCCCAAAATTAACTCATTGAAAAACCACAAGTAAATGCATTCTCGTTCTAAGAATGTTCCATAAACATCTGGAATATTCATTTTGGAATCGTATCGATACGGCGGCCGGGAAGAGCGAGAATCGCCGGTCAAGGCGACAGGCGCCGCCGCTGATGGCGCCCCCGACGGCCCGCTCAGGGAGCGCGACCCGACCGCAGAAAGGGTGGGTGATCACCCGGCGCGATCGAGGGCTTCCCGGGCCTGGCGGGTAATGGCCGTCCAATCCTTGTCGGCGATCTGCTGCTTGGTGGCGATCCACGAGCCGCCGATGGTGGCGACGATGGGCAGCGACAGGTAGTCCATCATGTTGTCGAGGTTGATGCCGCCGGTCGGGCAGAACTGGACGCCGGAACTGGCATAGGGCCCGGCCAGCGCTTGCAGCATCTTGACGCCGCCGGCCGCACCGGCCGGGAAGAACTTCAAGAGTTTGCAATCGAACGCCAGGCCCTGCTCGATGTCCGACGGTGTCATGACGCCGGGGATGAACAGCTCGTCGGCCTCCCGGTAATGCTCGACGATATGAGGGTTGAGGCCCGGCGCCACGCCGAAGGTGGCACCCGCGGCCATCGCCCGGTTGGCCTGTTCGACGGTGAGCACCGTACCGGCGCCGAGCAGCATCTCGGGGAAACGCTTGGCGATGCGCCCGATGGCCTCGGCCGCGGCGGCCGTGCGGAAGGTCACCTCGGCGACGTCCATGCCGCCTTCGAGCAGCGCTTCGGCCAGCGGTTCCGCATCATCGGCGTTTTCGATGACGATGACCGGGATGATCGGGCGTTTGAGCAGCTCTTCCAACATTGTCGTTCTCCTAGCGATCGACGCGGGCGCCGCCGCCGCCGACCAGTTTTTCCACCTCCTTCAGGGACGCCATGGTCGTGTCCCCCGGCGTCGTCATGGCCAGCGCCCCGTGGGCCGCACCGTACTCGACGGCCAAGGCCGGGTCATTGAGTTCCATCAATCCGTAAATAAAGCCCGACGCGAAGCTGTCGCCGCCGCCGACCCGGTCCATGATCTCGAGACCCGGGCGCTGCGTCGCCGTGTGGAACGTGCCGTCGACCCAGCACATGGCGCCCCAGTCGTTGACGGTCGCCGTCTTGACGCCGCGCATGGTCGTCGCCGTCGCCTTGAAATTGGGAAACGCAGCCACCGCCGTCTCGATCATCTTCTGAAACGCGCCGACCTCGAGATCGGAGAGGTTGTCGTCGACGCCCTCGACCTCGAAGCCGAGGCAGGCCGTGAAGTCCTCCTCGTTGCCGATCATGACATCCACATACTGGGCGATCTCGCGATTGATCTCGCGGCATTTGTCGAGACCGCCGAAGCCCTTCCACAGGGACGGACGGTAGTTGAGGTCGTAAGACACGATGGTGCCGTGTTTCTTGGCCGCCTTGGCCGCCTCGATGACGACAGGCCAGGTGGTCTCGGAAAGGGCGGCGAAGATGCCGCCGGTGTGGAACCAGCGCGCGCCCAGGGTCCCAAAGACATGGTCCCAATCGATATCGCCCGGCCTCAACTGCGAGGACGCCGTGTTGCCGCGGTCGGAACAGCCGACCGCGCCGCGGATACCGAAGCCGCGCTCCGTGAAATTGAGCCCGTTCCTGACCGTACGCCCAATGCCGTCGTAGTCGACCCACTTGATCAGCGACGTATCGACGCCGCCCTGCAAGATCAGGTCCTCCATCAAGAGCCCGACCTCGTTCCGGGCGAACGCCGTCACCACGCCGGCGCGGAGCCCGAAGCAGCGACGCAAACCACGGGCCACGTTGTACTCGCCGCCGCCCTCCCAGGCGCGGAAATGGCGCGCCGTGCGGATGCGTCCTTCGCCAGGATCGAGCCGCAGCATGATCTCGCCCAGCGATAGAATGTCGTAGCGGCAGTTTTCTGCGGATTTGGTTTCTAGTGATCCCATCGGCTTCTCTCTTCTCGGCTTAAGGACACGGCACGTCGATGCAACCCGTCAACTGAAGAGCAGGCCACCGTTGATGTCGACACAGGTGCCGGTCATGTAAGATGACTCGTCGGATGCCAGGAACGCCGCCAGGTTGGCCGCTTCCTCCGGGCGGCCTTCCCGTTTGGTCGGGCAGATCTGCGCGACATGGGCACGGGCCGCATCGGCCGTGAACGTATCGTGGAACGTCGTGTCGAACATGCCGGCACAGATCGAATTGACCCTGATTTTCGGCCCCAGTTCCTTGGCCAAGCCGCGCGTGAATGTCATCACGGCACCCTTGGATGTGGCATAGGCAACGGCCCCGGGACCACCGCCGTCACGTCCGGCTTGCGAGGCGAAGGTGACGATACTGCCGCCGTCGGACATGCGGGGAACGACGGCTTTCACGGTCAGGAAAAGCGAGGTCAGGTTCAGGACCTTGGTGAAAAAATCGAGTTCCATTTCGGCGACGGTCTTTCGGGCGACCAGTCCTCCGGTGACGAATACCAGGACATCGATCTGCGGCCCGAACTCTGCCTGGGTCCGCTCGACCAGTTGGGCGACGTCCTGTTCACGCGTCAGGTCGGCCTTGACGGCTATCCCCGAGCCCCCCGCCGCCTGGGTTTCCTCGACCGTATCGGCGGCAGCGGCGTCACTTCCGCAATAGCCGACAACCACCTTCGCCCCCTCGGCGGCCAGGCGAAGACTGCAGGCCCGGCCCAAATCCCTTGCGCCGCCGGCGACGATGGCGACTTTGTCATTCAGATTCATCTGTATCTCCGTAAGCCAAATGTGGGTCACCCGGCCTTAATGGCATCAATTCACAGGTCCCAAAAGCGATAATCACGCACTCGTCGTCGTTGGCGCCTATCGAGCCAACCACCCGCCATCGACCGGCACCACGGTGCCGTGAACGTAGTCGGACGCGGACGAGGCCAGGAATACGGCGGCCCCGCCGAGGTCGGCGGGATCGCCCCAGCGGCCGGCCGGAATGCGGCCGAGGATCTCGGCATTGCGCACCTCGTCGGCCCGCAACGCCGCCGTATTGTCGGTCGCCATATACCCGGGAGCAATGGCATTGACGTTGATCGATTTCGGCGCCCATTCGTTGGCCAGCAATCGCGTCAAGCCCAACAACCCGCTTTTGCTGGCCGTGTAACCGGCGACCCGGATGCCGCCCTGGAAGGACAGCATGGAGCAGATGTTGATGATCTTGCCCGGCTTGCCCTCGGCAACCCAATGGCGGGCCGCCGCCTGGCACAGCCACAAGGGCGCCGACATATTGACGTTCACCACATCGTCCCAATCGGCGGTTTCCAGGTCGATGGTATCGATGCGGCGGATGATGCCGGCGTTGTTGACCAGGATATCGAGGCGCCCCAGGGCCTCGAGTGTTTCCTGAACGATGCGACCCGGCGCCTCTCGTTCACTGACATCGGCCTGAATGCCGACGAACTTGCGCCCGCAACCCTCGACACCGGCCTTGGTCCCTTCCTTCGGGGTGCGCTGGACCGCGGCGATGTCGGCACCGGCTTCGGCCAGCGCGATCGCCATGGCCTGGCCGAGGCCCCGGCAGGCCCCGGTAACGATCGCCGTTTTCCCGGTCAGGTCAAATGGGTTTGTGCTCATGGTTATCTTCCCTTGCGGTCATTCATCGATCCATTGTCGGCCCAACCGCTCCGGCCGTTCACCGCATTTCGCCGGGCTGGACGAAATCCATGTCCGTGTAGTCCACATTGTCCCCGGCCATGGCCCAAACGAATGTGTAATTCGAGGTGCCTGCCGCCGAATGAATAGACCACGGCGGTGAGATCGCGGCCTGCTCATTGGCGAGAACCATATGACGGGTTTGGGTCGGCTCACCCATGAGGTGGAAGATCCGCGCATCCGGGTCCAGGTTGAAGTAGAGATAGGCTTCCATGCGCCGGTCGTGGGTATGGGCCGGCATGGTGTTCCACACGGATCCGACGTCGAGCGAGGTATAACCGAGCACCAATTGACAGCTTTCCATGACCAGGGGATGGATAAACTGGTTGATCGTCCGTTGGTTGGAGGTTTCAGCGCTGCCGAGCGACAACTTCTCGGCCTCGTCGATGGTGATCAGACGGTTCGGGAAGTTCCTGTGGGCGGGAGTGGAGGCGAGGTAGAACCGTCCGCCGCCCTCGAAGGTCACGGGTCCGGACCCGCAGCCCAGATAAAGCACATCGCCGCGGTTCAGCGTCCAGGTATCGTCGCCCGCGGAAACGGTGCCGACATCACCGATGTTGACCACGCCCATCTCCCGGCGGTCGAGGAAACTCGGGGTGCCGGCCTGGGCCACGTGGTCCAGGGTCAGCACACTCGAGCCCGGCACCGCACCACCCAGTACCATTCGGTCGTAATGGGTATAAACGAGGTTGACCTCGCCTTCGACAAACAGGTTCTCAGCCAGGAAGTTCTCGCGCAAAGCGTCCGTATCCATTCCTTTCGCGTGCTCCGCGTGAATGGCAAATCGTGTATCGACGTTCAACATTTCGGGACCTCTCAAAGGAAATCGTCTCGGCGGGGGGTAAAGGTATCGATCAGGGTGCCGGCCTCGAGACACCGGCAACCGTGTTCGGCATTGGACGGAACGATGAGGCTGTCGCCCGGGACCAATTTCGTTTCGACGCCGTCGACCGTAAACAAAAACTCTCCGGCCCTAACGTAGGTCGATTGAACGTGGGGGTGGCGGTGCAAGGCCCCTTCGGCGCCTTTCTCGAAGGTGAACGCCACTACCATAAGCTCGGGCCGCTCACTCAGCACTTGTCGCGTAACGCCAGGATCGGCTGTAACGGCGGGATAGGTTTCACTCATCGTTTGTCCTCAGAAGACTTCATCGGAATTCCGTCCGACGGACGATTGCGGAATAGACGAACCCCAACTACGGCCACCGTATTCAGGCGACCGCACCGAACACCGTTCAATATCGGTGAATAGACGTGGATTCAGGTCATCCAACTTCACTGCATATGTTATCATATGACAGGTAATCATACAATTCCGCATCAACCTCTCAAGCCTCATTCAATCGAAAGTCGGGACCAGAGACGCGTTTTGGCCGGCCGGTCCCCCGTCCCCTCGAGGATGATCAGGATTTGTTCGGCCTCGTGGGAATGCAACGGAAAGGTTGCGCCCGGCGGGTTGGTAATGAAGCTGAACAGCCCCCGGTCACTGGCCACGAAGCGTGTCGACGAGACCTCGGTCAACGGAACCAGCGGAATGTCTTCGACGGTGTAGACGAACCTTGATCTCTCGACCGGTTTGAAATCGTCCAGATTAAAATCCGCTTCCTTGTAGGCGGGTGTCGTGGTCATGATAGTCTCCTTTCAAGTCAATCCAGTATGAGCGAATCGGTTCATGCGGCTCCCTTTTCGTCCCCGCGAGTCGCGGGACCATCGTCGAGCGCCTTGAAAGCGGCGACGGTCGGTCTTCCGCGTACGAAGGTGCGACGCCCCATCTGGATGCCGTAGGCGAACGAATAGGCGACCATGATGGCGCCGCTGATCGGCATCACCGCGTACCAAAGGGGCCGCGGCAGGGACAGGATCGGCGACACGTCACCCGCCGCGATCGTCAGGTCGTAGCTGAAATAGGTGAACAGCAGGATGAATACGGCCGAAAGGACTTCGACGACGACGCCGAGGATCCACCCGTATTTCAGCCTTTCAACGACCCGCAGGATGGCCTCGATGCGGAAATGGGCGTTCTCCCGCCACAAGGCGGCGGCGCCGATGAAGACGATCCAAGCCATCAGCAATTCGATAACCTCGTCCGACCAGCTCAACTTGGCGATCGACCAGAAGCGGATCGTGACGACACCGCTCAGGACACCCATAAGCGCGATAAAACTCAGGATGCAGAACCAACGCATGCCGGATCCGACGATGTGATCGAGATGATGAAGGGGGCTTTTCATGGCGTTCGCTCCCTTCTCCTCAATCGGGCAACAGCAGGTTGGGCAGCCACAGCGAGATCTCCGGGACGAAGCTGATCAGCAACAGGACCATGAAGATGCCGAGCAGGTAGGGCGACAGTTCGACACTGAGCCGGCCCACCGGCACGTCGCTGATGCTGGAAACCGCGTAGAGGCTCATGCCGACCGGCGGCGTCAGCAGCCCCAGCATGGAGCACAACGTCATGATGACGCCGAACTGGACGGGATCGATCCCGTACTGGGCGATCAGCGGCATGAACACGGGAATGGTGATGACCAGAACCGCGATACCCTCGAGAAAGCAGCCGAGAACGATGAGGACGGCGATGACGACGAGGAGCAGGGTGACGCGGGACGAGGTGAATTCGGTCAACCCGGTGATGACCTGTTCCGGGATGCTCTGATGGACCATCATCCAGCCGAAGAAGCCGGCCGCCGAAATGATGAACAGCACCTTGACGCTCTGTTCGATACTGGTCCACAGGATCGACGGCAGATCCCTGAGGGTGATCTCACGGTAGACGAAGCCGCCGATGATCAGCGCGTAGATCGAGGCGACGACGGCGGCTTCGGTCGGCGTAAACAAGCCGCCCAGGATTCCGCCGATGATGATGACCGGCATGAACAGTGCCAGCACGGCCTCCTTGAAGGTCAACAACAGGAACCGTATTGAGGCCCGCTCGCGCATCGGGAAATCGCGCCGTTTGGACACGAAATAGACGCCGACCATCATCGCCAGGCCCATCAGGGCGCCGGGGATGAAGCCGGCGAGGAATAGCTTGCCGATGGAAACGCCGGTGATGCTGCCGTAGATCACGAACGGGATGCTCGGCGGCACCACCGGACCGATGGTGGAAGACGCGGCCGTGATCGCGGCGCTGAAGTCCTTGGGGTAACCGTTCTTGGTCATCGCCTCCATCTCGACCAGGCCCAGACCGGCGGCATCGGCGACCGCGGCCCCGGACATGCCTGAGAAGATCATCGAGGAGACGACGTTGACGTGCCCCAGCCCGCCGCGCAGGTGACCGACCAGGGCCAAGGCGAAGGCGAACACGCGGCGCGTGATGCCGCCGGTGTTCATGAGGTTGCCGGCGAGGATGAAGAACGGGATGGCGAGAAGCGTGAATCCGGTGGTCGCCGAGTACATGCGCTGCGCCATGATCGGCAGGACGAATGATTCGCCCAAGAGCACGAAGGTGATGAGCGCCGTCAGGCCCATGGCCACCGCGATCGGCACACCGATCAAGACAAGGCCAATCAACCCGACGAAAACAGCGATGGTCAGCACGATCCGGCCCCCGTTCCCCGATCCTCAACCTAGCAACCTGCGCTTACTTGCCGCGCTCGGCTTCGACCATCTTCAAGAAAGTGGCCATGTTTTCCTTACCGGCGTATTCACCGATCCGCTCGTAGGCCGGCTGCATCAGCGCACGAAACTTGGCTGTCGTGTATCGAAGCATCGGTCACATGATAGCGCCGCACCAGCTTGTGCCGGCGATCTATGTTCACATGGTTCTTGTAGCCGTAGTGGCTCTTGCCGTGCTTCTTGGTCCAGCGCGC
>Ga0209680_1000255_pt1 | contig 13943 bp, 9 predicted proteins | sample WorMetLIZISLAND1_FD_187413 | JGI IMG/M metagenome (GOLD analysis project Ga0209680, IMG submission 187413) | Marine gutless worms symbiont microbial communities from Max Planck institute for Marine Microbiology, Germany - Olavius loisae LIZARD... ... | reverse complement strand
ATTTCGAATGCGCATATCTCCGCAACAGCTCACGATCTACTTATATAGCGCGCATCGCGCGGTCGTCTTTGCGATAGCACAGCTTTCTTGTTTAGTTCATGCGTTGAGAACTTATCGGAAACATATTTTGACATTTTTCTCGCGCGACGCGTATGCATAGCGCAGACATAGCAGAATTTCTGTTCGTCCATGACATGCTGTTATTGTGTCAAAACGGACAGACAGACAGACAGACATCTTGCGCGCGACATGCATTGCATATAGCATCGCGCGTAAAGATAATCACGATATGTAACTCACCGCCATCTTGTGTGTTCTGCGTCTGAAGCGTCGAATCACGAGCAGCATCATGATCAAACACACAGCAAGCAGACCTACACTGATCACTACATAGGTTGACATATCGGCAGAATTTTATGTCAAAGTGAAATAAAATCACTGCGACGTCCCGCGTGCCCCCACAACGACATCACTTAAGAGGTTCGCAACTGTCGGTTGCCTTTCAAAGCTGCTTAAAAACTTCATGTATTCAATACGGGTCTAAACTAGGAACGTATCGTTAGCCTGTATACACAATCACTACAGGGATAGTAAGAGAGGGTTTCATTCAAGGCTACTGAGTACTGAATACCGCGACAGCTGTAATGCGATCGATTCATCACCATAGGCTTAGGGAGTGTAGCGGTCGGTATACGCTGTATACTAGACTATAGTCACCGCTAACCACAGTGGTCACTGGTCAATGAGGGGAGGCAGTTAGGCTTGTCAGTGACGTGAAATCATAAACTTAATTCAGCATACAAAACGATGACACATAATATGATCTACAGTAAGCTATGGCTTGATAAACTGCTGATGTCATGTATTCGTGTGAAATCTATGGTAGACTTTATGCAGCTCTCCCCAACAGGCCCGATTAACGTAAGTGTTAGATTTACTCGAATAGGAAAGCCGAATAAACCGTTAATTCAGTGGAAACATAAAGCTGGACAAGAGTAACAGGGCCCCGGGGGAGCAAATTAAGGTCTACAGCTCAAAGTTCAAGGCGCATATTTTTGTGAAAAGTGGTTCGATTTACATCAAACCATCGTCAACATGATCACATAAATCATCAAATACATTTTATCAGCGGACACGTATAATTATTTTTTAAGATATTTTTTTGTTTTCTTTTTAAATCGATTTTTTCCGAATAGCTCAAAATGGAGCGCCGCTTTTCAAGCTATCTTGGCCTACCGAATTACCGATGGTACTTCAGTACTTCATGTATGATGTATCCTAATGTATGATTACCAAAAATGGGGGTTGTTGCTAAAAATTTTCAGCTAGTTATGGCGCCGAAAGTTTTTGATAGGGTTTTTTTACCGCAATATTGCTGGTTTAACACCTACCGACCAAAGGCCTACATTTGTATCTGGCAAACGAAGTGTTACACTCCGTCCGTCCGTCCGTTCCGTGCCTACGATTTACTCAAAATGGGAATGTCGTAGAAACTTCAAATTTATTAGACAATAATATTAATGCAAGACACGAGTAACTGTGACTCTCACAGGCTTCATGACGGAATTCGCAAAGAACCTGCTGAAACTAAGTGTGCTACCTAAATGTAAATATGAATGTCGAAATGCGTGAGTAGGCCAATATTATAATCTTTTATCCACGACAGACGCGCGTCGCAGCGGCCACCTGGCCGTGCATCTACTTGTCTTCTAGATTTCTCCCAATAAAATGGCTTTTTAACTCTTAAGGAAAACACAAGATGAGATGAAACGAATTTAAATATTTTTTCATAAATTTAATTTAGTGCCATTATTCAGCGTCTCGAATCAATACGGACGATTGCCGACAGATTATTGCATCAATTGACTACATCTACATTCAACTGTCTTGTTGAAATCACAACCGAAAAACACTTTGAGCAATTAACAGGACAGGCAATTACGACTCTCGACATCTTCTTTCACGCGCGGTGCTGCTAACGGCGTAATTTTCCAACACTTTCCTGCGGTTTTAAACACAAGCTCGCACACTGTGCGCAGCAAATCATTGTCACAGCTAACTTGTTATAAAACTACAAGGAGAAAAAAAACTAATACATACAGATGTATTACTACGGCAAAATTACTCATTTTAACATAGCAAAAGCTTGTCCAGCAATTGATTAGTAAGTAACTAGGCCTACATGTACGTCAAGCTATGAGAATACGACGCGTCAGTAACGAGACCATTACAAACAGTTGCCAGTGCAACTTACGACAGGCGGCCAGGAAACGAGATGGCCTTATTCTAACAAAACTTACCCAATCTAGCTAGGAAACATTGGAGGCCATTTATCAGCTTCCACGGTCCACATAAGCCAATGGGCTGTAGTACGGTGTATCATACAGCATTACTGCGGTTACACCGCGCGCGTGGCAATGGGCTCATGATCGCTGCAGATCGCACCAGCTTGTTCTCAATGGTGGCCAATGATGACAATGAATGTCAGACCACTCGACCAGAACATTATGGATCTACAGAGATCAGTAACGCGACATTTGGCCTGTGAACCGTTCAGTAGTTAATGTGTCAAACAAAGCAAAGTACACATACGTAACGCACTAAGGACATGACTTCCACGAGCTACTGCGACTCAGCTCGAAACCCACAGATTTAAAAAATGTCAGATTAGCTCAAATAGAAGAGTTGTCAGCGGATATCGTCCGGTTTGTGGCCATTAAATCTCGTCTGAAAACCCAGCAACACATTCATCATTGTGAAAACAACATCGACGCAGTAACACAAACGACATCACTCGAGTATGACCAGTTTGCTACAATTCCACACAAACCACACATTCAGAAAACATCCTGTACACCGTTGACACTGAAGCATGAATACAATATTTCCTACAAGACTGTGTCAACGTTGTGTTCTGTTAGTCATTAACATATCAACATCACAATAGCAGTCGTTTGAGCCAGCCAATGAAAAAATTTGCTTTAAAATGCTAGAGAGAGAAGTTGTTGATGGGCAAGCCATCTCATAACTACGAGATGTCACCGAAGTATGGTGTCACACAGTTTTACTTGCAGCCCGACATCAGCGAGCATACCCCGCCTTAACCCCAGCCAGTAAAGCTGGTATTCGATTTACCTACCCCGGAGGGATGGAAGGCCGAGTTGACCTAGGAGCCTTGATTACACCCCGGCCGGGAATCGAACCCACGACCACTTGATCGAAAGTCCGACGCCCAAACCACTGCGCCACTTGTCTTATATCTAACTAATGTCACGCGTGTCACCATCATGCAGAAACGTGAGCATTATGATGTGATATCATCTTTGACAATCCATCCCTCATTCTTCTTCTTCTTCTTCTTCTTGTGTGGCATGCACCACTAGGGGTGCGTAGAGCCAAACACAGACATCAGTCTCCAGAGTGGACGATTCTGAGCCACAGTTATCGCCTCATCCAGTGAGAGATTGTTTGATCTCAGGTCTTGCTGGATAGTCTTCATCCACATAGTTCGAGGACGTCCTGGTGGTTTCCTCCAGTCCTCCGAAGGGGAAGCAGTTATGATACTCCTGGCATCTGTCTCGTCTGGCATTCTTGCAATATGGCCGAACATTGGATACATTTAATGGAAGGAGATCTACAAAATATCCGAAGACTTGGCACTGGAGTGAGAGAGGACACCTGACACAAACTTAGACATTTCGGAGAGGGTCTTCACAGCCAAACACTTCACTGATACTGACAAACAAAACAGTACACAAATAGACAAACTAAATACAATGCAGAATACAGCAAAACAAAACAACCCGGTTCAGTTGCCTCACATGACACTCGGTCAGTAAACGAGATGGGCTTGGTCTACAACGCTCCGAAGTCCACACGGGGCTAAGACTTGGCAATCACAGCATGAAGCTCATGGCCAACAACATACACTGAATGACGGCATCTTGTTGCAATAACATGGAATGCTGACAGCTGACCAAAACATACCACATCATACAGTCCTTGTGTCAATTTTCCTGTATGGATGGATAGCTAGGGCATTTTAAGCATGCAAACAGCGGCTATATCATGCCTGAAATAGTGTAAAGTTTATTAGTAAGTCCAATGGCATATATTTATTAAAAAACTCAATCGTTTAGGATGAATGTTATGGAAGAGATCTTTGAGATTAGAAGCTGTATAGAAATTTAGGCAAATGACATCAAAATCTACACAACTGATAAAAATAATAATAATAAAGTCATTTGTATAGCGCTGTTTACGAATCATCCAGGAGTGCTAACAAGAACTAGCGACGTGTGCTCTACAAGAGTTCAGTTTTGAGGCGGCGCTTGAAAAGACCAGTGTCACTAATATGATGAAGATGGCGTGGAAGACTGTTCCATGCAGTGGGTCCCACATGACTGAAGACGCGTTCTCTGAACGCTCGCTCAATTAGCAGAATCAACCACAACACCAGACTGCCATTGCCATGACAATAATACTATTGTACAGTATGCAACAAACTGTTTCTTTGCGGAAAAAATGACGACAAATCCAAAAAAGCTATACAGTTTCAAAAGATGTGTAATGTATGACAGTTAATACATGGCTAACTAATGTCTAGGTCCCACATGACATATTACACGTCATTTTGGAAGACGAAAATATTTACATGTCTGTTGGCCCAACAAACAGTGTCAAAGCAATGACGGATGGTGGCTGGCCACAATCTCACTATGTCAACCTAACCATATTACAGTAATACAAAATCTGGAAGACACAAACTGTGAGCTGCTCAAATGACCATGCAACAACAGAATGCTACACAAGGGAGCAGATCTGGCAATATTCCGTCTACAGCACAACAATACAAACTCATGCAGGACAATGAGCAACTATTACATGGAATGACGCAACTGTTTGTACAAAACAATAACACTGCGTATTCAAAAGTATCTAGCACACAGCGCCGAGAACTTGCTTGAACATTAGCACAGCATCACAAACACAACTGTATCTCAGACCTGCTGAAACGCTTAATGAAGGCAAAGATAATATCACGTACAAATGTGCAACAACTTACAATGGAGAGAATGTAACTTTGAAACAGCAAACAGACAGGAACCATTTGAGAACTTACACTAAACAGCATCTGTCCGAAGTCTCAATTCACAATGCTAACTCTACAGTCTGAGACTACAGTTAAACTTGAGTCAAACTTAAGACCACAGTTTACCTCATTATGACGATCTAATTAAAGAATCAATATGATAACTATCAGTTAAGTTCAGACCTAACTGACATAAAATTTGTCTGCTTTGTGGGAATTTACGATGTTAAATTGTAGCATTTTGTGTTAAGTTCCTGGGCCTGAATTGAGACTGACCAGACTACAAACTAAGGTTACAACAGTTATTACAGGAATTAAATAAACTGAATATTCACAAAAGCATCACACAAATCTGTCTGCATAGCAAATGTACAAAAATTTCAATATTATTTGTGGTCACTTGTCTGCAGACATGCAACATCCAACAAATATCTACAAAAAAGCTAAAAGTCACAGTAATACGAGTGCAGAATTAAGCCTTCAGCCTTTAGACTCTGGCTAAGATTTTAGTCTTCAATCAATATGTTTTCCAGTTTGAACGTCAATTATTCTATTCTGTTCTTCGACACATGGTGCGGACTATTTGCCAGGCCACCAGGGCAACTGCCGCTGGATAACGTCAACAACTCTCTGGTCACGTGACAACTGGAGTCTTATCTATGGCAGAGAGTTTATCACCGTAATCACTGAGTGAAAGCGACTCCAGAGAGTTGAAAACGAACCAGTCACACGTAGATTACATGTGCATTCTGTGTATCACGCAGCAAATCAAACGCCATGCATTACTAGCGTCGCATTGCCGCAACAAAACACAACATCGTCACTTAAAAACCAGTAAAATGCACCTAACTGCTGCATGTTGACAGCCATCAGCAATGAACGCCGACTAAAACTAAAACGGAACAGAATGCCGTCTAGTTCATGTGTGTAAAAACTGAACACAAACACTGAACACTGAACACTGCACATCAAACTAGTGTCACAGCAACACGCATAAAACCAAAAAACGCTAAACGATGAAACGCCTATTCAGTGTTGACAGTAGGTGGTGCTGAACCAGTCTTGGCATTATCGACAACTGACAGCTGTGCAAAGCCAATCAGAGACTTATCGTCAGCTACTTCGTTCACAGGACAGCCAGAGTTCTGAAACAAAATCAGCGGCAGTTGACACACATGACGGCCAGCAGCTGTAACTCAGTAACAGCGTGTCTCAGCACAAATTGAACAATCTCTGTTTTTTTCACAAGTTATCTTGATGTTTATGTTGTTCGCCATTTACCACACACACTGTCAGACTGTTCTTGAAATAACTACCATATTATGCAAAACAATCTACATATGCAAAAACTAATGCAAATGAAACTAATGCCTACCTTAGGTACTTTTTATTTCATCCGGTCCATCAATGAATTGGGCATATTCTGTAGCTCCTTGGTCCCACACGGGGCACTATATCACTGGACCCATATATATTGGTCATTAAAATAAACCACACAAAATGTGTTTTTAACTTCAGTGCTGCACACGAAAATTTTCCACGAACAAAACTGTTCTCTTCTATAAACAGGATAAACAAAATAAGAATGTGACTGCATGAACTCACAAGAGCAAACGTTACACTGGAGCTGTCTCGGCTGTTGAGGACCTTCTGAATGTTAGCAGCGACTGAACATGACACAGAATGAATACATCAATAAACAACCAAAACAATTGACTTACTCGCACTCTCAGTCACTAGCATGAGTGAGTGAGTGAGCAGATTCTTAACGGCACATCAGCACAAGGCTATACAGTGCCATTCACATCAGTTGACGCTGGAAAATACAGGACAGAAGACCAATTAAAAATACAGACGATACATAAACTAAATACAACCCATAAAAAGCAAACAATGCAAAATACAGCAAAACAAAACTACCCTGGTTTAGTCGCTAATTACGACACTCGGCCAGGAAACGAGGTTGGCTTATTCTATAACGGTCCCGAGCCCACACGAGGCCTCAGTCGCTATCAAAGTTCACAAACTCACAAGGCTATCGTGTCTGTTTGTTTGTAATTGTGGCTGTTGACAGGCCCTATACACTGCATCAAACTGAAACAACATACATTATGTCATGCGTCACCAGGCTTTGTCTTTAACTTACTATTCACATATCTTTCAATGCAGTAATGGAACTGTTCTTGTGAACAGTTTAGCAGTGTAACGTTATTCGGCAACATGACTGTACATAGCTACTGAGTACTGGCCAGTGGCATCATATTCTGCGTTTGACATAAGTGACGGTGCACTGTACTTGCCTACAACCATGTCCTTTCCATCGACGAGATCAGCTTCAACCAGTTCCTTAGACACACTGTCGGCAGTATCTACAATCAACCATAACACTGACATATCATCACATCAGTTATCTCGTCTCATAGTAAAGAAATGGCAATTATTATCAACAGTTTCATTGATGAATCAGTCAGTCAGTCAGTAAATCAATCAATCAATCATTTATTAGCTCCATAAAAAATCAACCAATAACAGTTAGCAGAAAAAGTTTACAATGAGCAAAACGTGCCAGGCTCATAGAGCACTTACGGCAGCCTGACTAAAACTAACAGGAAAACAATTTACATAAGCACACTGACAGTTTAAACACATTGCAGACAAACACCTAAACATCAGCATCAATTAATAATTAATTAATAAACTCAGTCCAGACAGCTAGTTCCCACTGTGTGGTCAACTTTCCTTCCATGAACTGAAATCTTCAACTTCATTGGACACAAGCTGTGAAGCAGCATCATCTCCAGACACGGTACAAACCAGAGTCAAGCTGTAACAGACAGCAAGACACGCACCTTGGCCTCGCGTGAACTCAAACTTTATGTCGTTAAGTTCTCTCTTGTCGTTGCGTACTCGAAGAACCAAGACCAGTGATTCACTCGGTTCCTAGCAACACATCAGCCAGTCAACGTGATAAAGAAACTAACTAGACAGGACCTCAAAAGAAAGCATATCTCAGACGACAGTAGCTAAATCCACCCCACTCGATGGATCTTTGAGTAGCTGGGTTGATTGATTGACTGAGCATGGTTTTTTGATTCAGCAGTGTTCTACGTCCCCGCCAACACACTATAGGTTATACGGGAGACGGTTTTTACAGGTCAAAAGACCCAACCAACAGTATCAAAGTACTGAAGGAGATGCTACAAAGGAAAACAACACAGAGAACAAAGAAAACACAAAATACACATATGCATACACACACAAAATATTAGAGACAAATACAGCATAGAAGTATAACACAGCAAGTCCCCTAGTCTACAGTAATATGGGGTGACTAGGGGATAGCTTCCACAGAGGGCGGGGTTGCCAGGCCTGAACGGCGGTGGGACTGCCGCCACAGTACCCCCGATTGAGCCTGGTTTATCGTCTCTGCCAACACAGCATGGGTTATATGGGCGACGGGAGTAGCTAGGTAAGGTTCAACATTTCACTTGACTTGTACACAAACCAGTTGAGATGAGAAGGTTTAACGTCGCACTTGGCACATTGTAAGTTACTTGAAAGACATCTCTTTTACATGATGACCCAACCAACAGTGTCAAAGCACTGAAGGAGGGTGGTTAGTCATCCAGATAGGCCTCAGTCTCACCAGGCTCACCTCATCATGTTACAACGTGCATGCACATACAATACAAGACAACGGAACATAAGCAAACACATCTAAAACACTCAACAAAATCAAAGCATAGTGAGTGAACCCAGTGACATGAAGCAAAATCTGATAGACCAAAACCTGTGAGCTGCTTATATGACGGTGCAAATACAGAATGCTACGCAATACTACTGTACTACTAGAGAGCAGTTCTGGCAATATTCCGTCTTACTCCTAGACACAAACATTATCACCTGTGTGCCTGATGCACTGTTATCACTAGCAGCTGGTGACAGGACAGAGACAGCTGCCTGTTGCTGTGGTTTCTCGGCCGGCATCTGCAGTAATGACAACAGGCCTCCCTTCAGATAACTTCAACACATCTGACCCAATATCAATAACTTCTGGTGCAGAGCCTAACATTTAACCTTTACTTGTAAACATTTTCTGTTCTGTGAGATGTTGACCAACTTAAGTGATCTCAGAAGACAATATAAATCGTCATCAGCAGATCTTATGAAACTTCTGGACTTTTGTCACTTTAAACGCTTATTTGTTGCATCAAAGGTGTGATAACAAAATGCGACCATTGCTATGTGTCGACAACACAAAACCGTTGCCTTTATATACAGTGGCTGACTGTCACAGTTACAGACTTGGATCAGAATTTCAGACACTACTGCTATCACAATGTAATAATTACTGAGTACAATTTTCATAAAATTCTGAACTTCAACAACTCAGCAAAATTACTCCTGGAAACCTCACATAGCCGATAGCCTTTAGGCCACAAAGTATAATTTTTGGGCGAGAAAACCGTGCTGTGCATTTTACATTTACATAACGGTTACTTAACGTGGTGGAAGTCAAAACTCCAACACCACTGTTGAGCACAATAAACTAAACACAGAACAGACTAGAAAACGATGTCAGGATAGGATTGTTGAAAAACGAATGTCTCGATTTTGTGGCAAAACACAGCCAGACACAGGCTGATGTAATGTTGACGGGCAGAGACTGACAGAGTCTTGGGGCAGTGACAGCAACCTCCAATGATGGAAGTTGAGTCAAAGACACGAAAAGGTCGTTTGAAGTAGTCGAACGAAGGCTCCTTTGAGACGAAATGTTGGCAATATACTGATGTGCCGTGTCATGGAGGGCATGGTAGACGATGACGGCCAATTTAAGCTTAACTCACTCCGGAGGACGGAGCAATGGAAACTGGCAAGTGTGTCTGTAATGTGATCAAGCAGCCAAGCAGCAGCATTGAGAACAGACTGGAGACGGCAAAGTACACTGCCAGGAAGAACGGCCGTAGTGGAGTCTTGACAGCATGTGTGAAACGACCACTGACTAAATAACTGAGAATGGAATTGAGCACTGAATGCTGCGAAGCTGTCAAAAGACAGCAAAGCAGCCTGCGACAGCACACTGAACGTGAGAATCACACACTAGAAATGCCAAGGTCTCGCACAGCCAATGACAGAACGATGGAGTCATGACTTGCTTTCAGTCAATGTGATTTCAACATTTCAGACGATGATGATATAACAAAGTTTTGCCATCAGTGTCAAAGTCACGAACCTCTTTCTCTGAAGTCGTATTATCAGACACAACTGCTGACTGACTCTCCTTCTCAGGCTTCAACTAAACAATCATACATCAACTCATCAGTATTTCAGTGCTCCTAACGTATGTCGTAATACACCACTTATGTCATATTATAGACTTTTAAACAGCAACAGGAGTAATCAATGCTGGAGACAGTAAAATAAAGATCCGCACATGTTCAACAAAGCCACGAGTGTCATCTCTGATGACTGAAACAGCATAATAATTAATCTGTTAAAACACATTTATATAGTGCCATGTGACGCAAATGAATCAGAGGCGTGAGATGGCAGGGACTAGGTCGAGTGTTCACGTAAGTTGTGTTATACAGTTGCAGTTCTGTCTTCAACGTACAGTCAAAAATACTGAAAAGTATACAGTATCTAGTTAAATAAGAGAGAGTTTCAGACAGCAGGGGCGTTAAAACTATTACTAGCAAATGTTTGTGTTTAAATCATGGTTTATTCAGTGTCTATCATAATCTGCTCATCAACAGGTGTCTAGTAATGACCAGACTTGACACTTTCACACCAACTGCAATAAAACCCAGTAAACTTGTTAACATCTATACGTCAGAACAACCATTCTACATTTTGTGAAAATCTGTACAATGGGAAAATGTACAAAATAAAATGCCTATCTATGAATTTCACCTTACTTCTTTCCTTTATCATCAAATAAACTGAAAACAAAGTTCAACAAGATGTGTGTTGTTTTGACAAGGTCTTCACATTAATATGTGCTGAATTTGTTACAGAATTTTGCAAAAATCGAACCCATACACCAGACTGGGCCAATCAGTTGCAGTGTAACTTCTGATCGTTCTAATATAGGTGCACAACTGCACATGGATTGTTTTTCAACATACTGGTAGCTGATATGCCATTCAAGTTCACTCAAGATCACCACAGACCACAAGTTTCAATAGAAAACATACCAGTTGCTATCTATTAGGGTTCAACAGTAATTATGGCTCTATCATGCACCATTTCCAAGGCACAGCAGTCACCTTGAAAAACCTTTTTAGTATGACAAAAGCAAATGACAGAATATGAGACAAAAGTTCCAAACCTCTTTATCACTGCTTGTACTTGGCGTCTTTGACGATGCAGGATTTAATGATTTTGTCTAAACATTAACATAACAACATGCTAACTGACTCAAACGCAATCCAGGAATTTCTTGTCGCAATATTAAAATAATTATCTATGATTCAATACCTGTCCAACACCATCAGCAATCAGTTCAATCAACACAAAGCCAATGACAGACTGACATGTTTCACAGTAAAATAAACAAGAGCCTTGAAGTAATTTGGCAAAAGGCGACATCGCTCGGCTCTTGTCGATATCTTCTATCGTATTCGCCAGGTGGCAGCACGCATCGCGAAGTTGGTCATTGGTGCATTTGGGACCCCATTATGGTGGAAGGGTCAGCTATAGCACCATTCGAAAAAGTTTCAGTGATTTTCTATAGGCTCTCACCGTGACCATTGCGCTATCTCTAACCATTCAGCTGCAATTTGCCATCGATTGTCTCTGATGCTTAAATCAACAGGGGCGGGCCACTTTGGGGCACAATTTGAGGAGGTTGGGGTTGACCGATGTAAGCCAAATTTTAAAGCTATTTGGGAGAGACACAAGACTGTTGTATGCAAAGGAAATCATGTGGATATCTTTTCAGCGATGTTGCCTAAAAACAAGAGAATGTGAGAAGACTGATCTCACCGGCTCTGCAGCAGCGTCACTCATCTCATCATCCGACCACACCCACTCGCCCTCGGTGTTCTTGTGAACTCGACCACTCGAGCCCGGCACTCTCTTCACCTACAGCAGACAGACCTCTCCACTGTATAACATCACACTAGCTCAATAACAATTCAACATCTTCAACTTCAACTTACGAATGCATACAAAATACGAAATAAATATTGACCAATCTGAACAGAAGTAAAAAATACTTACATTTGATCAGCTCAGCATTTTGTTTAATCAAGAGGCAACTGGCAGTGAACAATGCAAGTCGAGGTTTGTTCATCACAAGATACGTCTGTTATTGTCCACAATGCTCAGACCATCATCACTAGCTCTCTGTATATTGACAACAGATCAGCTCATCTGCAAACCTTTTCCTCCAGTCTGTTGGCACTTTCAAGATTGCCTCTTACAGATCTGGACTTGGACCTGACTCAATGCTCATCAGCATTTTTTGGTTTGAAGTTTTCTTCATATTTCACTCTTGGTCACGAGTGGCAGACTAAGCTAAACATTCTCAGATTTTTATCACATGTACAACTAATGCATTGTATTATATCATGCAGTATGATACACACTTTCAACTGTAAAAAGTAAACTGTTTCGTCAAGCACATGGTACACGAAGCTTATTATTCCATATAATCTAATAATCTGTCTCTAATCTGCTTGCAACATAGTGTTTTACAAGTGATTAATGATTGTTCACCAGATGCTATTGCGCAATGCTGTGGGTAAATTGAAAGCATTTTAATAACACTGCACAGAAAAACTCTTTTGCTTAACTCTCCTACAACATTCATTCCAAGTGGCAAAGAAATGAAGTTATTATCACAAGTAATGAAACAAACATCAAAATATGAACTGCCTCATGATCACCTTCTGTGGTTTAACTGGTGCTCCTTCTGACAGCAGCGTCTTGACAAGATGTGATTTGTCCTGTAATTAACACAGGCAAGTCAAAAAAATACAGTAAACTATTGTCAGTATGGGCTTTTATGGGACTGTCCAAAATGTCTGTTATATGATCCAAACTAGGCTTATTAGGTGTTTGTATTTTAGTGAACAGGTATAACAAATGCATGCAGATTGCATACATGTGCATTCTAATAGGTTATTATTGTAGCGTTAGCTTCTAAATCTAACGTTGTTTCTCAGACATAATTTCAGTCAGCTCCGAACAACGTGCTTGCACCCCGCCACTGAGATGACATCTACAGTGGTCCAGGCTCCAGTGCCTGGTGATAAAGGAGAGCACGGCTCATGATCAAAGCTGCCACTATGATACTGTTTGGGAGATGTCAGCTACACACATGTAGACAGTGCCACATCTCGAATCACTGTGGACTGTTGCTGAATGGAAAAACTGTTTAATGGCTCTATAGCATGGCAGCGGCAACTGGTAAGATTAGATCATAGTCACAGGAAGCAAAGTGGTCGCGTTAGCGTGATGCCGCCAACAATCACACTGTGAATATACGAAACTCTCTGTGGACTTGGGACCAGAAAAGTGGTCTTATTAAATGAAAATTTGCTCTGAGTCTATTGTAACTGCATTACATTACATGTGAGCTAATAGGAGCTAAGCCAGGACCAGTAAAAATGTCCATTTTATCCGAGTGTCTGTTATATCCGATTATGTAATAACAAACTTTTGATGCAGATTCTAAACAACTGCTGATGTCTTTTTCTGTGACATCAAATGACCAATGTTAAAAGCCAACCTGAAAATTATATAGTTCACAAAAAATCATGTGACAGATGACCGATTAGATGATGTAAAAAAGCATAAAAATAAACAAAAACTAAATTCCACCATGAGTTCCACGCTATCAACT